>Ga0182013_10005002_pt1 | contig 15666 bp, 10 predicted proteins | sample 612S2MmetaG_FD_120487 | JGI IMG/M metagenome (GOLD analysis project Ga0182013, IMG submission 120487) | Permafrost microbial communities from Stordalen Mire, Sweden - 612S2M metaG | ecosystem: Environmental > Terrestrial > Soil > Wetlands > Permafrost | place: Sweden: Stordalen | collected...
CGGAATGGGCGAAGTGGGGCTCGGCGAGGTTGTCCCGGTGCTCAGTGCAAACGCCTGACTTTCCATGACAAGGGGAGTCTGTCCGTTAAGCAGAACATTCCAGGTACCATCGGTCTGCTGGGTAGCGCTGATACTACCGTCACTGGATAGTTGCTCGAGGGTGGAGTGGATCTGCGCGTCCAGGGCGCCGTCATTGCGGTCGCCATTCATGATCTGCTGATTGAATCCCGCGAGTTCGGTGGACATCTGGTTGATGTTGGCGACCGTCGACTGCAACTCCGAGCCGGCGCTGGTGGCTGCGGCTTTCAGCCCGCTGGCGGCTTGTTGGAACGCGCTCGCGACCGTATTCGCCTGCTGGATGACGTTTTGCTGCGCCACCGTGCTGGTGGGTGTCTCGCCCCAGGCGGAGAAAGCGTTAAACAGGGTGTTGAAGGCCGCCGTAATTCCGGAACCGCCAGTGATGTCGAACTGCGACTGTATGGCGGTCAGGCTGTTCACATCCTGCTGCGCCTGGCCCAAGAGGGTAGTCTGCTGTTGCACCGCCTGCTCGGCATATTGATCCCGGGAGCTTATGATCTGTCCGGCGACCACCCCGCCCACGTAGCCATTTGCTGGGTCGAACTCCCTGCCATCCAGCGTTTGAGTTTGATTGGCGTACCCCGGCGTGGAGGAGTTGGAGACGTTGTTCTGCACGACGTCGAGGGCCTGAGTGAAGGCGTCCAGCGCGCCACCCGCCGCCATCATAGTGGAGATGAGATTTGCCATGGCGCTTTATCCCCGGCAGCAAAACCGTCCCTGACGGGCAACCGGCGCCGGATTGCCGCTCGCGGTGTATCCGCCACTCATGGCTCCCAGGATTCTCTCCCAGCCCCGATAAAAACTCGCGAGGTTCTGCAAGAGCCGGCCCGCGCGGAGGACTTCGGCACGCAGGGAGCGCGCCACAGATTGGGCGTCCAGGCCGCCTGCAACGTCATGGGACTCAACGGGGAGTTCCGTCAATGCGGAAACTGCACGCTGCAGGGCATCCTGACAGTCGTTGAGGGTTTCGGGAGTAGGAGCAATCAGCAGGTTGCAGGCCCGGTTCACTTCCGATCGGGCTAGCGCCAGCCGTTCCGCGCCAGGCGCTCCGGTCACCTAGCTCACTCCGCCGCCGAGAGCTTGCGCCACCATTCCACGGCTGATCGCTAGAGAATCAGGCTGATAAGTGCCCGATTGGACCTGGGCCGTCAACTGCTGAACCTGGCTAGCGCGATCCGAACCATACGCCGCCAATGCGCGGGACACACTGGCCAATCCGCTAGACAGTTCCACGCGATCTCCTGTTGGGGTTCCCGCCTGCGATGAGGTCGTGGTCGCTTCGCGATCCGCCTTTTGTGTTTCCTGCGAGCGCCCCGACTCCGCCGACGCCGTTCCCGAGAGATCCCGATCGTAAATTCTCATTCGCTATCCTTCCAGCTACCTTTCATATCGGCAGGCCGCGGCCCGCTCTTTAGTCGGAGTTAACGCTCGCGGTAAACTTCTGTTCCTAAAGTTTAATTGTCGTCCGCCGATGGTTGGGGTGTGAACACCGTGCCAGAAAAGCGTCTGATATGGATATCCGAAGAGCCTTTCCATTCTTCCGAGTGGCCTTTACTTGCTGTGACTTACAGCATTTCTTCGGGAGCTCGCCAAGAGGCGCTCGATCTCCTGCGGCAACCCTCGATGGCGATCGTTTTGAACCTCCCCGCCTCTGACTGGCGGACGGCCGAAGTGTTAGAAATCGTACAGCGCGCCCGTCCAGGCCTCACGATTCTGATCCACGACCCGTCCGCATCGCCCGCCGACGCAGTCCGCCTGGCCCGTCTGGGTGCCTACGAATTCCTCCCGGCAGACGACGAAGCCGTGGGTCTCCTGGACCGGATTCGGGAGGAGACCAAGGTCTTCCAGGGCGAAGAATGGGAGCGTTTGCTGGTCGGCGAAGGCGCCGAAATGCTGCAAGTCCGCCAAGTCATTCGTTTGGTTTCCGACCGGCGTTCCACCGTGCTGGTCACGGGAGAAACCGGCACCGGCAAGGAATTGGCGGCACGATCTTTGCACCTGGCGGGCCAGCGAAAGCGGGCGCCCTGGGTCGCGGTAAACTGTAGCGCGCTGCCCGAACATCTCTTGGAGGCGGAACTGTTCGGCCACGTCAAAGGCGCGTTCACTGGGGCCTTGCAGAATCGCGTCGGCCGCTTCGAGGAAGCTCAGGGCGGCACTCTGTTCCTGGACGAGATCGGGGATCTGGAACTGGGGCTGCAAGCCAAACTGCTGCGCGTGATCCAGGAACGGGAGTTGCAAAGGCTGGGCAGTTCGGAAACCGTCCGCCTGAATGTCCGATTGGTCGCAGCCACCAATTGCGACCTGGCGCAACGCGTGGAACAGGGCCGATTCCGAGAAGACCTCTATTATCGTCTCAACGTGGTCCCGATCCAAATGCCGCCGCTGCGTCACCGGCGCGAGGACATTCCTGGGTTGGCGGCGCATTTCGTGCAGAAAATTTGCCGCATGGAAGAAATCCCGTGCAAAAGGCTGGCTTCGCATGCCATCGATCGGCTGGCGCAATACTCCTGGCCGGGAAATGTCCGCCAACTGGAGAATATCGTGGAAATGGCGGTGGCGCTCAGCGGCGTTCGGGAATTGCTGGATACCCGGGACTTCCCGCTGCCCGCACCCGTCTCCCCAGGCAAGCCAATCCCGATTACCGGTCCGATCGTCTCGGTGCCGGATCACGGCATGGACTACGAGCAGACCCTGGCGCTGATCGAGCGGAGCATCCTGGAGCAGGCGCTGCAGAAGACCGGGGGGAATAAAAAGGCGGCCGCCGACATGCTCGGCCTCAAGCGGACTACGCTATCGGCCAAGGTGCGCCATTTAGATACGGCAGCGGTGCTGAATTAGCGGTCAGCTATCAGCTATCAGCTATCAGCTATCAGCTATCAGCTATCAGCTATCAGCTATCAGCTCTCAGCTCGCGGCGCGAAAGGTGGGGCGGTGAGCAGGTCGAAGGAGCCGTCTCAGCGGCGCGCATCCACAGAGTTTAGTCATGCCAGCTGAAAGCTGACAGCTGACAGCCGAAAGCTCCCTACCACAAATAGTCCTTGGCGATCTCGCGTTTGTCGTACCCGTCCAGCACGTGGACCACGCGGATTTTCTTGAGCGACACCGGCGATAATTGGCCGATCGGAATGTAAATAATGGTGCGATCCACGCGCGAGGCGATGGTCTTGAAAATACTTCGCGGGGGCTTGGCGGCCACGTAGACCACATAGTGGTGGATGGAGTAATCCAGGGCGGCCAGCAGCAGCCGCTCGGATTTCGATTCCGCGAACTCATAATCCACGTCATTCCAGACGTCGTACATGCGGCGCGGCGGCAGACTCATCAAAAACCCGCCGTACTCGGCCCGTCCGATGCCCGGTCCCACCAGGTTGTCGAACGGAAACGTGGAATAGAACGCCATGTCCGATTCGTTCTGGTTCTCGCCCAGCCAGGTGGTGGTGTAGGGGTAGCGATTGTCGCGGTCGTCATCGAAGATCACCACGATAGAACCCACCTCGCCGTGGATCTTCTGGAATTGCCGCACGTAGATCCGGCCTTCGTACCATTTGCGGATGGTCTCGCGCATGTCGATACCGTCGAGAATCGAGGTGCTGAACGGCTCCACGCGCACCCGCTCTTCGGAAAGGATGCTCTTCCCCTTGTGCTTCAGGTAGCGCCCATAGTCCTCGATCACGAGATCTTCCGGCGGGTAGGAGCAGATGCTGGCGCCGTCCAGCTGGCTGGCCCATTCGCCGGGAATTTTCTCTTTCTTGCGCGGCTTCAGTCCGTACGGCCGGAGCCGGCGTTTGGTACTCGGCAGCCGGCGGCGAATGCGAATGCGGCGCGTGTCCATCCAGACTTCGTCGCCCGAGATGCGCACGGTTAGCAGGTTGGATGTGGTCTGTTGCGGCGGGTAGCGGCCGGCCGCCTCCCAGACTTCCCACGCGTAGTTGTCGTCGGCCACGCCGCGGGCCGCTACCGTAAGGTCGAAGAGCCCCGCGGTGAGATCGTTCCCGGCGAGGGCCAAATTGCGCGAGTAACGCGCCAGCAGGCGCCGCTGCCAGTGGGCGATGCGCTCGCCGGTGTTGGCCTCGTATTCTTTTTCGGCCGCGCGGAAGACCGAGAGCTGGGTGTGCCGGCGGTCGACCAGAGCATTGTCGGTCATCAGCTTGCGGTAATTCTCGTAGCGCCATTGCAGATGCGGATACTCGGCGCAAATCTCGCCCAACGATTCGGGATGAGGATTGAGCAGGTCGACCCCCTCGCGGCGCGGGAACGCCAGAGGCTGGGCCTGCGGTTCCTCCATGGCGTCGAGTAGGGGGTCCAACAGATTCAGAGAAATCACCACCAGAACGCTGGCCGACGGATCGGTCCCTTGCAACTTCCAGGCGATTCCCGAGGCGTGGCGCGCAATCTCGCCGGACCGCTGCTGGGGGTAGACGCGATACGCCTCGATATACCGCTCGAACCCGATATAGCGGAGCGCGTACGGATCCGGGTAGGAGTCTTTCAGATGCGGGCGCGCGGCAGTTTCCGGGTCGGCAAAGACTACTTCGGCGCCGATTTCGACCGCCGTACGGATCGCTTCCGTGAACGGGTCGGCCGGCTCGACGGGCACGTACACGGCCTGATCGCCGCCCGCCGCTTCATCCGGGTAGAAAATCAGCGACATCTCCGGCAACCGGCCGATCGCCTGCATCCAAGCCGGCTGCAGGCTGGCGGGTAATTCCAGAGCTACACACTGCGGCCGATCGCGCAGAATCGCGCGACGGACTTCCTGGGCGAACTCCAGCCGTCCGGGCGCCACCGGAAAGTAGGTGAAACGGCCGCGCTGCAGGCTGCCGGGATCAGGTAGCGGAAGGTCGGGCGCTTCGGACATAGCGTAGAGCTTCCTCTCCCAACACTTCGGTGACGGCGATTTCCAGCGCTTCGGTCTCGTGGGTCCTCTGGGTCGCCAGGCTTTTCAGCTTGATGGCGTAGCGGGCTACGTTGATACCGTCGCGCACGGTATAGCGCTCGTCGGCGCTGTGCGCCAACTGCAGGAAGTCGGTGACGTATTGCAGGATGCGCTCCTCGGCGAAAGGCAGATTCTCGTGCAGAATCTGATACTCCTCGTCGCGCTCGGGAAAATCGATGAAAATCTGCGGCTGCAGGCGGGAGTGAATGTACTCCGGCAATTCGAACGTGGAGGCGTCGTCGTTCATGGTGGCCACCAGCCGAAAATTCGGATGGGCTTTGATCTTGATACCGGCGACGATGGACTCCACGTAGCGGCGGTTGTCGAGCAGGGGAGCGAGGCTGGCCCAGCTCTTCTCGCTCATGCGATTGCCCTCGTCGACGATGGCGATGCCGCCGCGGATCATGGCGGTAACCAAAGGAGACGCCACGTATCGGAGGGTGCCTTCCCCGGCGATGACCGGCGTCACCAGCAGATCTTCGGGGCGCGTATCCATGGTGGCTTGCAGAATGTAGATGTCGCGCCCCATGCGGCGGCCGGCAGCGTAGGCGAGCGTGGTCTTGCCGACACCCGGCTTGCCCAGCAGCCGCGGGTTCATGGGCAAATCCTGCTCGTTTACAACCATCCACGCGGCCAGCAACTGGCGCATCAGTTCATCCTGACCCACCCACTGAACTGAAAGTTCATCGGGATGCGCCAGGTGCAGGGTAACCCCTTCTATCTCCGTCGTCATAGGCTATCCCCCATTATCGGCTACTGAGCACGATCATGCCCGTCAAGGATAACGCGATCTGGGGGCGACAGTACAGCGCGCGGGTTTTACCGGTTTTACCCGCGAGGTTCCCTTCGGGATATGGAAGACAGTTCCTCACCGGCCGGCGGCCGAAAACGAACGATGAAAATTTCGGCACCGGGCCAAGCTTGGGAATCAATGGTCTGCCTGGATTTACAGGAGAGAAGTCAGGCATCAGAAGTCAGAATGAAAACCTGGGTCACGAAGGTGCGAACTTTCGACCGGGTACTGACTCCAGATGATGCGCTGCCGCTTCCAGCACTGCCAGCGGCCCCTCCTGGTCCCGAGGAAGGACGATCTGCCGGCCCGGGAGCGAGCCCGAGAGGTAAGCCGCCGGATCCAGGGCGCCCAGCACCGGTCCCGATCCCGTCGCAGCGGCAAGGGACCCCTGCCTGCCATGGGCGGTAGGGACGGTTGGGTCCGACGAATCCACCATGCCTTCGGGAAGAGCCTCGCCGCCTCCCGCCCGGCTCGTCCAGAACTGGTCACGATGAATGGCCTTCGCGGTTGCCGCATCCACCCCGGCGAAGTGCATCGCGAACTCCGCCCATACATCGGGAGCTTTGGCCACCGCCGGTGCTTCTTCTGATGTGTGCCACGTCGCCAGCCTCTCCAGGAGTTCGGCACACCTCTGGTTATACTCGCGCAGAATCCAGAAGCGTCTCGGCCCCATGAGATAAATGCCCAGGCGATCCTCCGGGTGCACCTGCCGCAGGAACTGAATGAGTTGTTCGCGTGCGTATACCAGGTCCGGCCACGTCATCCGCGCGGTGTCCCAGGTACTTCCCGCGTCGATCACGATCGCGGTCGGCGGATTGGCAACGCCCGGTTCCATAGGGGGCCGATTTGAGAACACCCCGGGAGCGGCGGGCGCGAGTGCGCTCGCCACCTCCGGCTTGTTGACGGCGGTTGTGTGCCGATAGCTGTCGGCATGAAAGAGCCGGATCTCCTGCTTCTTCCCTTTGTCGTACACCTCGAAATCGCCGGGCTTCAGATCGGCCACGGGATTGCCGTGGCTGTCCGTGACCACTGCGCTGATCTCCACTAATTGCGAGTTGACGCGCAGTGTGAGCGGCGCCTGCGATTGGGCAAGCGCGCCTGCTAACGGGACGAGTACTGCCGTCACTACCAGTTGCCGCATCATCCTAAAACCGGCAGTTGCGGCGTGAAGAAGCCCGGCTCGGTCTTCGGCCGCAGCCGGTTACGCCAGAAGCCGCTATCACCGGGAGGGCGATCTGCGCAGCAGTTGGAAATTGCTGTCAGCTAAGGCCGCGCTTGGCGGGGCGGCGGCTGAACTGCCGGATTTAGGATCATATGTACTCCTTTGAGTTACTGGTAGTAAACCGGGTAGCCGGTCAAGAAGATGTCCGACAGGATCCCGCGATCCAGACCCGATGCCTGGAACGTAGTTCCGATGCCCCATTGGCCAATCCAGATGTAACCAAGAGGATTGCTGACCGATCCGGTCTGGCTGCTGCCGCTCGCCGGCAAAGGGGAAAGCACCCACCTGGGGATGGTGAACGTTCCAGCGGAAAGCGGGGCGGCGCACTGGAAATATCCCTGCAGCGTATAGCCGGTGCTGAATGATGCGCCGCCGATCGTCACCTGCCCGTTCTGCATGGTGGCATCGCCGCCGGTCCAACTGACCTTGATGTTGCCCGCGAGAGACAAGCTCTGATTGAGTGCGATGTTGGAGAAATTGACCGTGGGGGTGCTGGTGTACTCCGAGACAGAGAAGGCCCCTACCTTGGACCCTCCCGTGCCGGTCACGGCGTACTTCAAGTCGCTCCAGAGAAACTTGGGGCTGTTGGGGTTCAAAGAGCCCTGGTAAAACCCGGACCCTGCATATGTCTGGGGTACCGTTACGGATCCCTGGCCCTGAACTGTGAGAACAAGGCCGGCGTCGAGTTGCGCGGCGCTCATATCGTCTAGCCAGTACGGACCCGCGACGCAATAGCCTGACGAAACGCCATAGTTGGCCCAAGCGGCCGTTGCCGGGGTGTATTCGCTAAAACTCGCGTAGCCGTAGTCGGGCAAACCCGGCCCCGAGGCGCCGAAATGTAGAATGATGCTCTCCAGGTGCACCCAACCGAAATCCACGGTATTTCCGGCGGCGAGTTTGGCAATGAGGTCCGCGCCCAGTATGGAATCGGAACAGGTATTGCCCGTCGCGGACACCGAGATAGTTGGAATGTTGCTCACGCCGCCGCTGGTTTCCACCGCGACCGGCACATAACATCCCACAATGCCGGTGGGAACCTGGAATATGATCTGGTCCAACCCCGGATAACTTGCCGACCGTCCCGCGTAATACGGCGTCACGTCGCTACTGCCGACGTGAATCGTGACGGTGCCTGGCAGATTCCCGACCGTCGGGGTATCGGCATCGCTTCCCGTGATGGGTCCAAGGCCTGTACCCCAGAGCACCACGTAGTCGCCCGGGTGATAAGTGTGGATGATGCTGTTGACCGCATAATTCAGATCGGTCGCGCTGGCCTGCCCATATCCACCGGAACTCGCGGTGAAAAGTCCGACCGTGTTGGCCACTACCTGGATAGGCTGAGAGGCGCTCGTCTGGCCGTTATAAGTGACGGTGACCGTTCCGGTGCCGACCGGTGTCGTGGACGGCAGGACGGCGTTGATTTGTGTACTGTGGGCAAATAGGATCAGGGCGTCTACCGACGTACCGCCAGCCTGCACCGAAACGGAAGTGGTCGCCAGAGTGGTTTGCAGCGGAAGGCCGGAAGCGGTTACCCACCCAGCCGGACCCAGGCCGCTTCCAAAGATGGTGAAAATCGACCCCTGAGCGATTCCAGAAGAGGGCAAGCCCGAAGTGCGGAAGCTGGCACTATTGATTATGCTGCCAGATGTGATGACCGGTTGCGCAAACGAGCAACTCGCGATCGGGAGGATGAGCAAGAAGACTGCGGTACGGGAAGTCATAAACCCTTTCTCCTCGGTGGTTCCTACGCGGCACCGACCGAGAACGTTGCATGTTTTCAAATCATACTTTCGAGCCTGTTACTCATGTATCAGAGTGGCTATGTGTATGCAAGGGGGGTTGGAGACTCCGCAAGCCCCTTCCGTCGGTCGCAGCTCGGAAGTTTAGTGGGCCGATACTGAGCCGTGACCATAGGGAGCGGTCCCGTCGTATCTCCCATTCGAGCCACCTCAGTAAACGACTTCGTGAGATACTCGAACCAAGAGAGGGCGATGCGTTTCTGCGGGAGGGCTGCGCTTGGTGTTCTGGGGTATTGTGTCTGCGCCACAAGTCTCGCCTGGTGTCAGCAGGAATCGGACACCGTCTTGCACCATGCCATCCAGCTACACCGGTCGGGTGACCTCGCGGGCGCAATCTCCGAATATCGCAATTACCTGAATCAATCGCCTGACAATGTGGCGGCGCGATCCAACCTTGGCGCGGCGCTGGCCGCCGAAGGTCAGTTCGAAGACGCCATCGCCGAATACCGCAAAGCGCTGGAACTCCAGCCAGCCAATCAGCCGGTCCGCCTGAACCTCGCCCTCGCCTATTACAAGTCCGCGCAGATAGCGCCTGCCGCTACCGAATTGGAACGCGTGGTTTCGGCTGCGCCGTCCGAGCGGCAGCCGCTACTCCTGCTGGCAGACTGTTACCTGCAGTTGGGCCAACATAAGAAGGTTATCGACCTGCTCTCGCCTCACGAACAGGATTCGCCCGACGACAAGGCCGTCGATTACATGCTGGGAACCGCGTTGGTCCGCGACAACCAGACTGCCCACGGGCAGTTGCTGATCGACCGTCTTTTGCGCGACGGCGATTCCGCCGAGGCCCACCTGCTTTCCGCCGAAGCCAAGATGGCGGCCCTCGATTTCGCGGGGGCGATCGAACAATGCAAGAAGGCCGCGCAACTCAATTCGCGGCTGCCGGATTTGTACGGAGTCTATGGACTCGCGCTCGTCTCCATGGGCGAGTTGCCGGAAGCGGAGGATGCGTTTCGCAAGGAGCTGGAATCGGACCCCAACGACTATACGGCTAATGCCCAATTGGGCGCCCTGTTGAAGCAGGATGAGAACTACCCCGAGTCCCGGCAACTCTTCGATCGCGCCTTGCGAGTGCGGCCCCATGATGCCGCGGCGCGCTATCAGTTGGCGATACTGGATCTGCGCGAAGGCCGCGCCGAGCAGGCGCGCGCGGAATTGGAGAGCTTGGTCCAGGAGAATCCGCGATTCGTACCGGCTCACATTACTCTGGCGACCGTGTACTACAAGTTGAAGCGTAAAGCGGATGGCAACCACGAGCGGGCCATCGTACTGCGGATCAATTCTGAGAATCAGGCTGCAAGCGGGGCTGACCAGGTTGCAAACCGGGCCGGAGCGCCGCCGAAATGAGACCGGGACTGGTGGTGTTGTGGAAACGGCGCTGAGCCCTGCAGCGGCGATATGCATGCTTCGTGCTGCAGGGTCGAAAACTACGGGCCGTCTGCACAGCTTGTGGGGCAAGATGGTATCTTGCGTCCGGATGCCATCCGGCCTTGGCGGGTTTTCATCCCCCTCGGTGGCGCGAAGCGCCATTCGGACAGCCAGGATTGGCTGCCACGCAATGCGCTGCGCGCAAGCTCTCAGCGGTCAGTTTTCAGCTGTCAGCTCGCGGGCATTCGCCTTTCCGCCCGGCTTGGAGGGCTCTCGGGCAGAATCGTCGCGGCGCGCAAAGATTCTCAGGTCTAATAATACAACAGCGTTGCCGCCCAACTCAGTTTCTCCAACCGCCAAATTTGCCGGGGCGACTTCAGGAATTCGGAGACTGGGACTGGTGGTGATTTGGCTGGCGCCGCTGCTTACGCACGCAGCCACCGGCGATTTGCCCTGCGCCCGCTGCCACGCCCGGGAGTCCTCGCATTTTCGTGTCAGTCCCATGGGCCAAGCGCTCGAAACGGTGGAGGACTGCGAGATTCTCAAGAGCCATCCCAATCTGCAGTTTCAAGAAGGACCTTACCATTCCGAGATTAAGCGGCAGGGCAATCGCAGCATCCTCACGGTGACTCGCGGCACCGAGATCTTCACCGTCCCGATCCTCTGGGCGTTCGGCCGCGGCCAATCGGGCCAGACGTACGTCTTCGAGTATGACGGCGCCATGTTCGAAAGCCGTGCCAGCTTCTACATCGAACCGAACGCGCTCGACCAGACTATTGGAGCCCTCGGAACCAAGCCCAAGAATATCGTGGAAGCTGCCGGCCGCCGCATGGATTCGGCAGGCGCGCGCACCTGCTTCGCCTGCCACTCGAATAATGGTGTATCGTCCGGCCGGCTGCATATGGAGTCGCTCGTCCCAGGTGTCGGCTGCCAGTCGTGCCATGGCGCCGTCGAGAAGCACGCCGGCGCGGTGCTCAGTGGGGACGTGGCGGGCGCCAAATTGCCTCACCTGAACGATCTGACGCCCGAGAACATGTCCCAATTGTGCGGCCAGTGCCACCGTACGTGGGAGAGCATCGCGGAGGGAGGACCTTTCGGCCCCAACAATGTGCGCTTCCAACCCTACCGGCTGGCCAATAGCAAATGCTACGATGTCGACGATCGCCGCATTCGCTGCACCGCCTGCCATGACCCGCATGGGCAGCTCGATACCAACCTGGCGAATTACGACTCCAAATGCGCCGCCTGCCACTCCAAAGCGCTCCACACCAAGGTGTGCCCGGTGGCGAAATCCAATTGCGTGGAGTGCCACATGCCCAAGATCGATCTCCCCGGCGCCCACGCGCGCTTCACCGATCACCAGATTCGCATCGCCCACGCCGGCGACCCGTATCCGAATTGAAGTGGTTGTGTGGCGCTGCTTTTAATTCTTCGTTTTCTTCGTAAGCCGCGACGATTCTGCGCTATCCGGAGAGGTTGCCGGGCCAAAGGCCAACACCCGGAAAGCGGACCGCTCTCCAATGACTGCTCGCCGATCTCTTGCTTTTCACGCCGGTCAAGGCGGAGCGCAGCGGGCGCTGAAGAGAGCCAATAGCTGACCGCCAAAAGCCAATGGCTGCTTCAGTCATCGACTCCATGGTTAGCGCCGACAGGCGCGTCAGAGGAGCTGAAAGCTGAGACCTGAAAGCTTTCCATTGACAGCTCGCGTAAGTGTTTTATTTTCACCCGTACCACTTTGGCTGTCACTGACTCCCTTGGACTGCGCGCGCGCAGCGCCCTGGCTGAGATCTGAGAGCTGAAAGCTTGCGGCGAAGCTGCGCTGTGATACGATGACCCCAACGGATGCGGTCAACGGTTGTACTCACCTTGTGCTGTGTGTTATCCGCCGCTGTCGTGAGAGCGGACACCTTCGAAGAATTGGCGACTCGGGCCGCCGCGGCGCTCGATGCCGAGAAGTTGCCTGAAGCACTCGATCTTTACCGTCAGGCTCTGCAAGTCAAACCCAATTGGGAAGAGGGTTGGTGGTTCGTCGGCATCATCTCGTACAACACCCAGCAATATGCCGAGGGCGAGCGCGCCTATGCCAAGCTGGTGGAGATAAACCCGCGCTCGGGGCCGGGATGGGCGTTCATGGGCCTTTGCGAGTTCGAGACCGGCGCCTATGAAAACTCGCTTCAACACATCGAGCGTGGCCTCAGCCTGTCCGGCGGCGGACCGCAGGACGCCCAACAGGTGCTCCGCTTCCATGAGGCGATGCTGCTGACCCGGGAGCGCAAATGGGATCCGGCTCGCCGCGTGTACCGCACTTTCGCGCAGAAGGGAGTCCAGGATCCGGCGTTGATCGCCGGAATCGGCGTGAACGCACTGGAGCTTCCCATGCTTCCCTCTGAAGTGCCGCCAGATCGACAGGAACTCGTACTAACAGCCGGAAACGCCGCTCTGTGCTGGATGACCGGCGACAAGGCCAAAACCGATGCCGCGTTCTCTGTGCTCCTCAATCGGTTTCCCGCAGGGACAGGGGTGCACTACCTTTACGCCACCTATCTCTTATCCTCCAATCAAACCGAAGCCGGTACGGCGGAGCTGAAACGGGAGTTGGAGTTGCATCCGGACAACCCATCGGCCGACGGCACGCTGGCGCTGGTCCTGGCCGTGGCGGATAAGGTTTCGGAGGCTCTGCCGTATGCCCGCAAGGCGGCTGCCACCCCCCAACCGGATGCCCGTATGCTATACGTCTACGGTTTAGTTTTGGACAAGACAGGCGACATGCAACAAGCCATCGACCGCCTGGAGGCTTCGGAGAAACTGGACGCCGATAATCCGGACGTCCATATTGTACTGGCCGGCGCCTACTCCAAGGTCGGACGCGATGGCGACGCACGGCGTGAACGACGGGCCGCGATTTCCCTGGCGAGAGGAAATGCGCACCCTTAGGCCCAGCTTGTGGCTTTGTATCCTTACTGTTGCCAGTTGGGGTGGTCCGCCTCGCCCGGCCTTCACCTGCGCCAATTGTCACCACAGCGAGACGCAATCGCAGCCGCGGTCGGCTATGGGCATCGGCATCGAGCTGCCTCCAGACCAAGTCCAGCTAAAGGCCCATCCCAAGCTGACCTTTGAAAAATTCGGCTACACCTGGACTATCGACCGGCGGGGCGATTCCAGTATCTATACTGTGTCGGATGGCTCGAACTCGTTGTCCCAGCCGATCTATTATGCTTTCGGGGCCGGCATGCAGACGTTCGTCTTCCCATACCAGGGCCGCATGTACGAAAGCACGGTCAGTTATTTTCCCAGTCTCGGCGGGCTTGCGATCACCGTAGGACACGAGCCAAGACGGCCCAAGAGCCTGGTGGAGGCCTTGGGCAGAGAAACCACCGACGAGGAGATCACCGCCTGCTTTGGGTGCCATAGCTCGGGCGCAGTCCGCGATGGCAAACTGAGTCTGGAAACCGCGCGGCCGGGCCTGGATTGTGAGCATTGCCACGCTGGCGCCAATGCCCACCAGGAGGCCATGGCGCACGGCAAGACGACGCCGATGCCCGAGAAGCTCGGGAAGATGGCCGCCGAAGATATGTCCAACTTTTGCGGCAAGTGTCACCGCTCCTGGGAGCAGATCGTGCGCATGCGCCAGTTTGGCGAAGCCAACTTGCGCTTTCAGCCCTATAGGTTGGCTAACAGCCAGTGTTTTCTTGGGAATGACGTGCGCATCCGCTGTACCGCCTGCCACAATCCGCATGTCGACGCCGTCCAGGAAACTGCTCCCTACGACCATAATTGTCTGGCTTGCCACGCTTCGAAAGGCGCGCCTGCGAGCACCACTGCCAGCACCACGGCGAAGCTGCAGAAAGCCTGCCCCGTCGCGGAGAAGGACTGCGTGACTTGCCATATGCCGCGCCGGAACCTCCCGTTGAGCCCGGCCGTTTTCACCGACCACCTGATTCGCGTGGTACGCCCTGGCGAGGCCTATCCTAACTGAAGAGCCTTGGGCTTTGGCCTTTCGTATGATCGTGCCAGGGAGTTTTCGAGCGAAGCGTCCTGCAGGCGCTACCGCTGAGAGCTTGCGCTTAGCTGCATTCTGTGGGCATGCAGGCTTTCCGGTGGCCTTTCAGCAGACCGCCGGTCGGGCTGAAAGCCCACCCGCACGGTCGAAGACCCCTCTCAATCGGTCAAAGAGGCCCGCGCGGACGCTCGTTTGATGCAGCCGGGATTCAGCCACTCCCGGTGGCGGGTTTTCCGTCCCCACTTGGTGGCGCGAGGCGCCCATTCGGATAGCCACGATTGGCTAATGCTCATGCCAGGTACTTTTCGCACGAGGAAATATGCAGCCACATTCGCGACAGGGAGTCTATCGGGATGGCCGACCCAAGCGCCTGTTGAAAGGCCAAAATGAGCCTACCAATGCACGAAAGTAATGTACAGAATCTGTGAGCCCAACAATACAGGATTTGGCGACTGCAATTGGTACTGGTCGCGAAAAAGTACGTGGCACTGGCCACGATTGTCTGCCTTTCAGCTGTCAGCTCGCTGGCGTTCGCCTTTGCGCCAGCCTGGGAGGGCTCTCGGGCAGAGTCGTCGCGGCGCGCAAAGATCCTTAGGTCTAGTAATACAAACAGCGTTGCGGGTCAAAGCAATTTCCCTCGCATAGCCTAAATCTGCGCCGACTTCAGGAGGTCCAGATTTACACCTGGCTCAAGTGTTAAAAATCCGGCTTACCGAATGCGCCGGTGAAATGGAATTGCGGAAGCGTTTCTCTACAGGACCACATAGATCCTGGAAATGAAATTCACCGATCCAGGAACTGACTGAAGACATGGCACTCTTCTCCGTGAACTCGCGCAAGAGTGAGGTTAACGGACAATTCTGCTCCCAGTTTCTGTTTCACTTGTTAATCATTTATTTTCAGTGTATTAAACTCCGCTACTCGGATGTCCAGGACTGTCCGAGCTCACGTTAACCGTTACTTTCCTAGTGGGAAGGGATTAGCTGTTGACAGCCCCTTTGATACGGCTTAACCTTCTACAGAACTAGTGGGTTCCGAGCGTGTGGACCCAAATTGTCTCTTTGGTACTCGTGCTTGGTTCAGAAGCACAAAAACTGAGTGGAAGTGGGTGTTAGCCCACCATGTAAAGGAGGGGAGTTGACATGCAATTGACGGTTCGTACCGCAGCACCTGGTGCTCCGGACAAGAGGGCCTCTATGCGTGGTTCCCTTTTGATCGTCGGGCTTTTCCTGTTGTTAGCCCAAGCCGCCTTGTTCGCCCAAACGGGAAGCGGCTCGATCACGGGAACCGTAGTTGATAAAACGGGTGCAGTGGTACCCAACGCCAAGGTGGTGGTCAAGAATACCGCTACCAATGCGCTTCGCGATACCACCACTAACGGCGCCGGCGATTTCGGTGTACCCGCCTTGCAGCCAGGCACCTATAGCATCAGTGTTACGTCCGCCGGTATGGCGAATTATGAACGTACCG
>Ga0182013_10005005_pt1 | contig 15656 bp, 18 predicted proteins | sample 612S2MmetaG_FD_120487 | JGI IMG/M metagenome (GOLD analysis project Ga0182013, IMG submission 120487) | Permafrost microbial communities from Stordalen Mire, Sweden - 612S2M metaG | ecosystem: Environmental > Terrestrial > Soil > Wetlands > Permafrost | place: Sweden: Stordalen | collected...
CCGAAGCCTTCCGCCGCGAAGACCTCGTCTGGGAGCACGGCCCCAACGTCTCCTGCGGCCCCAACTCCGCAGACTCCCACTACGAGCCCACCGCCGAAAACTCCCGCCCTATCCGCCGCGGAGACTTCGCCCTCATCGATCTCTGGGCCAAGCTCCCCTCCCCCGGCGCCGTCTACTACGACATCACCTGGACCGGCGTAGTCGACCGCGAACCCACTCCGCGCGAACAAACCATCTTCGAAACCGTCCGCAACGCCCGCGACGCCGCCATCGCCGCCGTCAAGGCCGCCTACGCCCCCCACCAGCCCATCGCCGGCTACCAGGCCGACGACGCCGCCCGCGCAGTGATTCGGGCAGCAGGATACGCCAGCTGGTTCACCCATCGCACCGGTCACAACATCGGCCCCGACATCCACGGCGCTGGCGCCCACCTCGACAACCTCGAAACCCACGACGTCCGCCTCATCCTCCCCAACACGTGCTTCTCCGTCGAACCCGGCATCTACTTCCCCGGCGAGTTCGGCGTCCGCAGCGAAATCAACATGATCACCACCCCCACCCAGGCAACCGTAACCGGCCGTATCCAGACCGAACTAGTCCGCATCTAGCCGCGCTCCTAATGTTCGTCATTCTGAGCCGCAGGCTCAGAATCTCCCTATTTGCCTCTGTCGTGCTTAAGGGCACGGCTTCAGCCGTGCCGTAAGAGCTACAAAATCAGACGGGCTTTAGCCCCTGAGGTCCCTTTCCGAGTGCCCCACCCTGTGTTCCCTCACTCACTCGGTCTTCTCTGCGATTCGCTTTCAGCTATGATTGGTCTTGAATGGTCACAAAGGTTAACTACCCCCTCACAGCCGGCGACAAAGCCCTCACCGAAGACTCCCCGGCCCGCGTGTCACCTACGCTGGCCCTCCTCGCAGGCTGGCTAGTTCCCGGAGCAGGGCACCTGCTTCTGGGCAAGTGGGTTCGTGCAGGCCTGCTGATGGTCTCTATCCTGGGTATGTTTGCCATTGGGATCGCGCTGCAAGGCAAGGTTTACACACCCAACACCGGGGAACCCCTGGACATGCTCGGATTCGCGGGCGACCTAGGGTCGGGCCTGCTCTACGGGCTGGCGCGCCTGCTGGGCTGGGGACAGGCGCCGGTGCTGGTGGCCGTGGCAGACTATGGGACCAAGTTCATCGTCGTGGCCGGATTGCTGAACATTGTGGCCGCAGTGGACGCCCACTCGCTGGCGAGCGGGAGGAAGCGTTCATGAGCATCTCGCATTTCGGCGCGGTATTGCTGTTTTCGCTGTTCACCTCCGTTGTTTTCGGCATAACCCAGCGGGCAGAGCCGCGGATGATGGTGCGTTTCGGGGCATTCTGTTTTGCGCTGTTCGCTGGCGGTACGGTCGCGGCCAGCTGGGTGATGTGGCTGATCAAGCATTAATCTCGCAAATGGCCTGGCAGTCTCAAAATGATGAACTTGTTGCGCCGATGGGAGAGGGTGAGCCCCGGCGCACGATATTTTGTCAACGAATCCCTTGAGGTCAGACTTGGTGCGGAGCCGGGGCTAGCATGATGGGTGACGAATCGTCCGGTCGGATCGCTCGCGAAGCGCATGATGCGAAACTCCAGACAGAGCTTGGGGAACTGCGGAGTGCGCTTGCGGCCAGTCGACGGGAGTTCGCGGCCGCGCTGGCGGAAAAGGATGCGATTGAGGCTCGGCTGCGAGCTAGCGAAGAGCTCTTCCGGACGCGAGGCGCGGAGTTGACGCGATACCAGGCCGAGTTGGAAGCGGCCAACGAGCGGCTGCGCGGCTTGGTGGTGACCGACGATCTGACCGGCCTGCGCAACCGGCGAGCATTTGAGGAACGTCTGGCCTTCGAGTTTTCCATGGCGCGCAGGAAGAAGCGCGACCTGACCTTAGTGCTGGTGGACGCGGACGACTTCAAGAAGGTAAACGACGAACTAGGCCATGCGGCAGGCGACTCGGTGCTGCAACAACTGGCTAGGGTGCTACAGGATACGGTGCGATTAACCGACCTGGCGGTGCGCTTTGGCGGCGAAGAGTTTGCGGTGATCCTGACCGAGAACGATGAGCGCGGCGGATTGCTATGGTGCAGGCGTTTTCAGCAGGCGCTCGCGGCGACCAAGTGGGAGTGTCATCCGGTGACGGTCAGCATGGGAGTTGCCGCGCTGACGCCGGCCTGCGTGGATGGGAGCCATCTGGTGGCCCTGGCGGACCAGGCGCTCTACCGGGCCAAGCGGCTGGGTAAGAACCGCTTTGCCGGCGCCAATGAAACTGGGGTCGCTTAGGCCGAAGGGACGATCTCCGGCTTGCTGGGAAGCGATCGGTGCAATCGAGAACCGGCGCAATCGGTTGGGATTTCGGTTCAGGCTTGCGCGGGTGTGGCCGCGTCAGCGGGAGGGACCGCTACAGCGTCTGCAGGCTTTGGCGCAGTCACCGCGGCAGGCTTCTTCGGCGCAGCTTCAGCCTTCTTCGACGGCGCGATAATCGCGTGCAGCGTCGTCCCTTCCATGCGCGGCATAAACTCCACCAGACCGTTGTCTCCAATATCCAGAATCAGCCGGTTGATGATCTTGTATCCCAGGTCGCGGTGGGCCATCTGCCGTCCTTTAAAGCGCAGGGACGCCTTCACCTTGTCGCCATCGCCCAGGAAGCGGATCGCCATATTCTTCTTGGTCTGGTAGTCGTGCTCATCCACGGTGACTGAGAACTTGACTTCCTTAATGGTGATCACTTTTTGCTTCTTGCGCGCGGCGCGCTCGCTCTTGTCCTTCTCGTAGAGGAACTTGCCGTAGTCCTGGATGCGGCAGACGGGCGGGACAGCGTTGGGCGATATCTCCACCAGGTCGAGCGAACGCTCGCGCGCCATCTTCAAGGCCTCAAAGGGAGGCATGATTCCGAGCTGCTCCCCATTCTCGTCAATGACGCGAATTTCGCGGGCGCGAATCCGTTCGTTGGTGCGGATGAAGGACTTGGCGGAACGTTTATCGATCGGGGGAATAGGATACCTCCACAGCGAGCCCGTATGGCCGCCATGCCTTTGTTTGATTTGATCGCATCCCTCCACCGGAGGTTGCGTATAGCCAGAAGTATAGCATTATGCGTGATCTGGCCTTTAGTTGAGCCTACCCAAATGCTGTCCTGCCGGGGACGGCCCCACTACGCGTGGGGCGGTCATCTCGTGACGCGTGTGGGGCTTCGCGAGGTGCTCCCGATGGTCGCAGACAGAATTCCGTGCCGACCAACGGGAGGGGCCGCGCGAAGCAGTAACAAGGCGTGTGAACGCCTACTTCGTCGCCGCCATCTGCTGCTGGTATTCCGCATAGGGACCTTTGAAGTCTTCGATGCGGAAGTTCCCCGGCCCACCCTCAAAGTGCCAGATGCGTGTGGCGACTTCGTCGATCAGATCCAGATCGTGCGTCACCAGCAGCACCGTGCCCTCATACTTCTGCAGCGCCAGGTTCAGCGCGTTGATGGCCTCGAGGTCAAGGTGGTTCGAGGGCTCGTCCAGCACTAGCACGTTCGGCTTCTGCAGCATCAGCTTGCAGAACAGCAGCCGCGCCGACTCGCCGCCGGAGAGCGCGTCGGTCATCTTCAGCCCCTCTTCACCGCGGAACAGCATCTGCCCCAGAATGCCGCGGATGTCCTCCTTGGTCGCGTCCTCGTCGAACTGGTGCAGCCAGTCGTTGACCGTCATCCCCATCTGGATGGAGCTGGTAAAGTCCTGGGCGAAGTAGCCGACCTGCGCCTCGTGGCCCCACTTCACCGTGCCTGAGTCGATGGACACATCGGTCTCATCGACGCCCGGAGCATTGGCCAGCAGCGCCTTCAACATGGTCGATTTCCCTTGCCCGTTGCGCCCCATCAGGACAATCTTGTCGCCGCGCAGGCACGATGCCGAAAACCCTTCGATCACCTGCAGGCGGCCTCCGTCCTTCTGCTCATACCCCTTCGAGGCCTCTTCGATCTCAAGGATGTGCTTGCCCGACGGCCGCTTCTGCTCAAACCGAATATACGGCCGCTGGATGTTGGACCGCGCCAGCTCGGTGACCGCCAGGCGCTCGACCTCCTTCTTGCGCGAGTTCACCTGGCTCGACCGTGTGCCGGCGGAGAAGCGCGCGATGAAGTCGTTCAACTGCGCGATCTTCTTCTCGCGCTGCTCATTCTGGCTTTCGATGCGTGAGCGGATGGCGGTCTTCTGCTCCACCATGTCGTCGTAGCCGCCGTTGTAGAGGATGATGGTCTCGTAGTCGATGTCGGCGATGTGGGTGCAGACCGAGTTCAGGAAATGGCGGTCGTGCGAGATGGTGATCAGGGTGCCATTGTAGCGAATCAGGAAATCCTGCAGCCACAGAATCGAATCGAGATCGAGATAGTTGGTGGGCTCATCCAGCAGCAGGGACTGCGGCTCGCCGAACAACGCCTGCGCCAGCAGCACGCGCACCTTCTGCCCGCCCTGCAGCTCGCTCATCTTGCGCTCGTGCAGCTCGTCGGCGATATCGAGACCTTGCAGCAAAATCGCCGCGTTGGCCTCCGCCTCGTAGCCGTCCTCCTCGCCGACGATCCCCTCCAGCTCCCCCAACCGGCTGCCGTCCTCATCGGTCATCTCGGCCTTCTCGTAGATCGTCTCACGCTCTTCCAACGCGGCCCACAGCGGCTTGTTGCCCATGATGACGGTGTCGATCACGCGATATGCGTCGAACGCATACTGGTCCTGCGACAGCACTCCGATCTTCTTCGGTCGCACCACATTGCCCTTCTGCGGGTCGATCTCTCCGGTCAGTACCTTCATGAAGGTCGACTTACCCGCGCCATTGGGGCCGGTCAGGCCATAGCGGCGTCCGCTAGTAAACGTGACCGAGACGTCCTCGAACAGCAGCTTGGCGCCGTACCGCATCGTGACATTGGAGACCGAAATCATGGGATTCCTTCTAGTTTACAAGGGAAACAGAGGTGCGCGATCCGCGGCGGCGAGCAACCTGCATGCAGTTTTGGTATCGAGCGTTACGGGGCTGTTGCAATCGGATAGCGTCCAGGCAACCAGGCGATGCAGAGCAGCTCCGTCCGGCGGCTGGTTGGCGCGCGGAACGAAGCTGCAATCTGACTCTGACTCTGACGACTGCCGCCCAAGCTACCGGACAACCCATCGAAGCTGGAGTTACTGCCCGCGTCGCGCCGGGCCTGAGCGGCTGGCGCCAGGTCGGCTGCTGGAGAAGCGGCCTGCCGCACCGGGACCGCGCCCGCCGGAGCTTCGCCCGCCGGAACGGCTGCGAAACCCGTTCCCGTTGGAGCGGTAAGGCGCCGCTGACGGCTGTGCGGCCGCATCCCCGGACTTCCAGGCCCGAGTCTCCAGCGCAAGCAAATCCGTGACTGGAGCCGAGAGATCGAGGGGCCTGTTGCGCTCCTCTTTCTCAAGGTTCTTATCGGCTTCGCTCCACTCGAACTTCACCTTCAGCTCGCGTTCCATCTTGCGTGCGTCGCCGCGCTCCTGGGGCATCACAAAGGTCGTGGCCACGCCGCTTGCACCCGCCCGGCCAGTACGCCCGATGCGGTGGACAAAATCGTCCGAGCCGTTGGGCAGGTCGTAGTTCACCACATGCGCGATGTCCTGCACGTCGATGCCGCGGGCCGCAACGTCCGTAGCCACCAGGACCCGATGCTTTCCAGTAGAGAAGCCCTTCAGCGCCGCGGTGCGCTGCGACTGCGAGCGGTCGCCATGGATCACGTCCACATCGTGGCCCAGCCGCTCCAGCTTCTTCGAGATGCGGTCCGCGCCATGCTTGGTGCGTGAGAAGACCAGGAACGTGCCCGTCTCCTCCTTCAGCATCTGGTCCAGCAGGCCAAGCTTCTGGTCCGCCATCACGGTGCAGGCGCGCAGCTCCACCTGTTCGCACGGATGCGAGGTTTGGCCGATCTCCACGCGCACCGGATTGCGCACATAGTCGCGCACAATCTCGCGCACATTCGCGTCCAGCGTCGCCGAGTAGCACATGGTCTGCCGGTTGCGTGGCAGCGCTCCCACGATGCGCCGGATCGCAGGCAAAAAGCCCATGTCCAGCATGCGGTCGACTTCGTCCAGCACCAGCATCTCAACCGCGTTGATGTTGACGGCGCGGCGGCGCAGAAAATCCTCCAACCGGCCAGGGGTCGCAACCACCAGCCGCGGCCCGCGGCTGAGCTGGTCGAGCTGGGTATTCTCGCTCAACCCGCCAACCACCAGCACAGCGTCGTTCTTCGCGGCTGGCGCCAGCTTCGAGTAGTGCTCCAGCACCTGCATGGCAAGCTCGCGGGTCGGCAGCAGGATCAGCGCGCGAATCGGCCCACGCTTGCCCTTGACGGAGGGGATGGGATTGCGGTCCATATGCTCGATCATCGGCACCAGGAAGCTCAGCGTCTTGCCCGTCCCGGTGGAAGCCGTGGCCAGGATGTCCGCGCCTTCCAGCGCGGGCGGAATCGCCTTGGCCTGCACCGGCGTGGGCGTCATGAAACCGGCAGCGCTCAGACGGCCTTTCAGCGTAGTGGAGATATTGAAATCGTTGAAATGGACGTTCTTCAGGAATGGAAGGTGGGTCGCCGGATCGATCTGGATCTCGGAAGAATCGACGCTGGCGTTGAAGGATGCTGAGCTGGTCGGTTCGCTCGCAGGAGATGCATGATTCACGGAAGATGCATTGGTCATAGGTGCAGAAATAGCCTCAGGCTCAAGAATTGCGGTCGTCAAGAATGTTCCTCTAATCGGCATGTGTGGATGAAGCGCAAAGTAGTGCAGTGGCGCCGAAGCGTCCTGGATTCAGTTAGTCAGCATTGCTATCGGGTTCGAAGCGCTGCTGCTGCACGGCGAGTCCCGTCCATTTGACGGGCCTTCCAGCCAGAGCAACCAGCGCGTCTTCTTGCGGTGACAGGCTTCTTTATCAGCCAAATGTCAAATTGCAGAAGCTGCGGTGGGCAGCGGCAATCGCAGTCTCTGGCCAGACTCCGAACCTCCCGGAGTGCTTGCCTGCGATGCCCGCACTCGATTTAATCAAGCGCAACACCAGTATAGCACAGCGTTGGCGAAGGATGTTGACGAGCTGGGATCAGCGCAGCATACGAAGCATGATCGGGAATTGCCTGACCCTTTGTGAGCGCAACCTCCGATTCATCATGGCCTAAAAAGTTTGTGCCGCGCCCTGGAGGACGCGACCCAAATCATGATTCGACTCTTGAGAAGGGCTAGAAGTTTTCCGGCTCGTTCGCCAGGTCCAGGTCCTCGTCGTCTTCGTCATCCTCGTCATCATCGTCGAAGTTGCCGAAGCTGGCGGCCAGGGTCGCGGCCGGCAGGACCGAGGTAGGTCCGGGGACCGGATTGCCCTGATCGTCAATCTTCATGCCCAGCGACAGGCCCATCTGCGCGAGAATCTCCTTGATCTCGTTCAGCGACTTGCGGCCGAAGTTCTTGGTCTTCAGCATTTCGGCTTCGGTCTTCTGGATCAGCTCGCCGATGGTGGCGATGTTGGCGTTCTTGAGGCAGTTGTAGCTGCGCACCGAGAGCTCGAGCTCCTCCACCGAACGGTTCAGGTTCTCATTTCGCAGGGCCGGCCCATCGAGCGCATCGTGACCCGCCTCCAGCTCCTCTTCAAAGTTGATGAAGATGCTCATGTGGTCCTTCAGCAGCTTGGCGGAGAGGCCGAGTGCGTCGGTTGGGAAGACGGTGCCGTTGGTCCAGATCTCAAGGGTCAACTTGTCGTAGTCGGTGATCTGGCCCAGGCGCGCGGCTTCCACCAGGTAGTTCACCTTGCGCACGGGTGAATGGACGCTGTCCACCGGGATAAATCCGAGGCCCAGGTCGGCATCGAAGTTCTTGTCGGCGGAGATGTATCCGCGCCCGCGCTTCAGGCGCATCTCCATGTCGATGCTTCCGCCATCGCTGACCGTGCAGATGTAAACATCCTTGTCCAGGATCTCGACGTCGCCGTCGGCCTCAATCATGCCGGAGGTGATGACGCCCGCGGCTTCAGCGCGCAGATAGAGCGCCTTGGGGCCTTCGCCTGCGAGCTTGAACGGAATCTGCTTCAGGTTGAGGATGATGTCGGTGGCATCTTCCACCACTCCGCTGATGGACTGGAACTCATGCAGCACGCCCTCGATGCGGACGGCGGTGACGGCAGCGCCCTCGATGGACGACAGCAGCGTGCGCCGCAGCGCGTTGCCAATGGTGGTGCCGAAGCCGCGCTCAAAGGGCTGCGCGGAAAATTTTCCGTACTTTTCGGTGAGTGTTTCGGTGTCGACGGCAAGACGCTTGGGTTTCTGGAAACCTCTCCAAAGCATGGGTGGTTCTCCTTTATCCGGCTCATTCGCGATGCATTTTGCGAAGGCGGGGTGGTTCGGTTGCGGGCCAGGTTGTAGTGAAGCAGCTATTAGCTCATAGCCTTTAGCTTCTAGCTAAGAGCTAACGGCTAAAAGCTATTTCGAGTACAGTTCGACGATCAGCTGCTCGTTGACCGGCAGGTTGACGTCGGCACGGGTAGGCAGAGCCAGCAGCTTACCCGAAAGGTTCTCGCGGTTGATGTCGAGCCACTGCACCGAGCGCTGGCCGCTGGCGAAGTTCGCCGACTCCTCGAGGATGACCAGCTTCTTCGAGCCCTCGCGGATCGCAACCTCGTCGCCGACTTTGCACTGGAACGATGGAATGTTGACCTTGCGGCCGTTGACCTGAATGTGGCCGTGGCGAACGATCTGGCGGGCCTGGCGGCGCGACATCGCGAAGCCAAGGCGATAGCAGACGTTGTCCAGCCGCGTTTCCAGTTGCTGTAGCAGCAGCTCGCCGGTGACGCCGGTCTTGTTCGCGGCCTTCTGGTAGTACGCGCGGAACTGCGTCTCCAGCGTGAAGTAGATGCGCTTGGCCTTCTGCTTCTCGCGCAGTTGCAGGCCGTAGCCCACCACCTTCTTAACCTTGCGCGACTGGCCATGCTGGCCAGGGGGAAAGTTGCGCTTCTCAATCGGGCATTTGTCGGAGAAGCATTTCGCTCCCTTGAGGAAGAGCTTGGTACCGTCGCGGCGGCAGAGGCGGCAGACGGCTCCTGTATAACGTGCCATTCGTATTGCTCCTTTACTTCAGGTGACGATCGGTTTACGCGCGGTGCGCTTCGTCCCGATCCGGGTGGAAATAGCTATTAGCCCTTAGCCTTTGGCTAGAAGCTAAGAGCTAGTGGCTGTCCTTACACTCTGCGACGCTTGGGCGGACGGCAGCCGTTGTGCGGCATCGGCGTAACGTCGCGGATGGAGCGCACTTCGATGCCAGTCGTGGCGAGTGCGCGGATCGCGGACTCGCGGCCGGAGCCGGGACCGGAGACGCGCACATCGACCGAGCGGAGACCGTGGTCGCGGGCTGCGGCGGCTGCACCGGCGGCCGCCTGCTGCGCGGCAAACGGAGTTCCCTTGCGAGAACCGCGGAAGCCGAGCGAGCCCGACGACTTCCAGCTGAGCGTGTTGCCCTGCTGGTCGGTGATGGTGACGATGGTGTTGTTGAAGCTCGCCTGAATGAAGACCAGGCCGAATGGAACGTTCTTCCGCTCGCGCTTCTTGAACTTCTTGTTCTTGCCCGCGGTCTTGGCGCCGGCTGCCTTGTTCTGTGTCTTCGCCATGGGTTATTTGGTCGCTTTCTTCTTGCCGGCAACCGTGCCCTTGCGCGGGCCTTTGCGAGTGCGGGCGTTGGTGTGGGTGCGCTGGCCGCGGACCGGCAGCGAACGGCGATGACGAAGGCCACGGTAGGATTGGATTTCGATCAGCCGCTTGATGTTCAGCGAGACGTCCTTGCGCAGGTCGCCTTCAATCTGGCCTTGGCCTTCGATGACGTGACGGATGCGGTTCAGCGCATCCTCGTCGAGCGTGCCGACCTTTGCGTAGGGATCGACGTTCGCCTCGGCCAGAATCTTTGCCGCGCGCGAGTCGCCAATGCCGAAGATGTACGTGAGTCCGATGCGCACCTGTTTGTTGTTAGGTACGTCGACTCCAGCAATACGTGCCATGGGGGTCCTTTTCGTTGGGGCTCGCGGCGCTTATGGCCACAGGAGCAGGGTTGTTCGTTTGCGGACGTTCCGCCGGGTTCAACGCAAGCCTTGACTTCGGCTAACTCGCCTGGCGGGGCCGGGTAAAACAGTTGCAGGTTGTCAGTTCTCAGTTGTCAGTAAAGAACAAAAGAGACCGACGGGGATGGCAGGGACTATCCCTGACGCTGTTTGTGCTTGGCGTTTTCGCAGATGACGCGAACCACGCCGCGGCGGTGGATGACTTTGCACTTGTCGCAAATCTTCTTGACTGAGGCGCGAACCTTCATAACAACTCCTAAAAGCAGCCGTTAGCTGTTAGCCATTAGCTTTTGGCCAAAGGCGAGCCGGGGCAGCTTGAAATTCTTGGTTTCAGCTAGAAGCTAAGAGCTAAAAGCTAGTGGCTGATCTCGTCTACTTGTAGCGGTAGACGATGCGGCCGCGGTTGAGGTCGTACGGACTGAGCTCAATCGCAACGCGGTCGCCGGGGAGGATACGGATGAAGTTCTTGCGCATGCGTCCGGAGACGTGTGCGAGGGCCTGATGCTTGTTCTCAAGCTCGACCTTGAACAGCGCATTGGGCAGCGTCTCAACCACCACTGCCATTACTTCAATTGCATCTTCCTTCGACAAACGCTCTCCTTGGGAAGGCGGGGACGCTGCGAGCGCGACCCAACGCCCTGTTGCCGAGTGCCTGCGCACACAGCATCTTTGAGTATACCCTGAATGGGATCGAAAAACCTAGCGCGTCAGCACCAAGGGGCCGTCTTTTGTGATCGCGACGGTGTGCTCGAAGTGGGCGCTCACGCTGCCGTCCAGGGTCACCGTGGTCCAGCCGTCGGGCAGCACCTTCACCTCCGCTCCCCCCGCGTTGATCATCGGTTCGATTGCCAGGACCATGCCTGCCTTCAGCCGCGGTCCCTTGCCGCGGGTGCCGAAGTTGGGCACCTGGGGGTCCTCGTGCATGGATTTGCCAATCCCGTGGCCAACAAACTCCTTCACCACGCCAAAGCCCTCCGTCTCGCACATCTCCTGCACGGCGGCGGAGATATCGAACAGCCGGCCGCCCACCTGGGCCTGCTGGATCGCGGCCTCCAGGGAAGCCTTCGTGACGTCCAGAAGCTTGCGTGTTCCAGCCGACGGAGTGCCGACAGCGTAGGTGACCGCACAATCCGAGTAAAAACCGTCGACCACCACCCCGCAGTCGATGGAGATAATATCGCCGTCGGCCAGAATCCGGCTCACGGAAGGGATGCCATGCACCACCTCGCTGTTGACTGAAGTGCACAGCACCGCGGGAAAGCCGTGGTAGCCCTTGAAGGCGGAGATGGCACGCAGCGACTCCATCTTCGCCGCAGCGGCCCTCTCCAGATCCATGGTGGACGCGCCGGGAACGACCAGCGGCCGGACCGCCTCGTGGACCTGGCGCAGGGCCTCGCCGGAGCGGCGCATCTTCTCGATCTCGGCGGGCGTCTTGAGCAGGATCGCCATGGTCAGGCGCCTGCCTCCTGCGGAGCACGCTGGCGGAGTTGGAGCAGCGCCGCCTCGGTCGCCGTGGCGACGGCCTCTACCGGCTGGTTTCCATCTACCTCTTCGAAGCGGCCCAGCGCATGGTAGTGGGCAACCACCGGCGCGGTCTGTTCCTCAAAGGTCTTCATGCGCTCGATGAAGACTCGCTCGGTATCGTCCGGCCGCTGGGTCAGGGCAGAGCCATCCTGATCGCACACTCCCTCCTTGGCGGGCGGACTGAAGTGGACGTTGTAGATGCTCTTGCAGATGGGGCAGATGCGACGCCCCGTGATGCGCTGCAGCAGTTGGTCGTATGCAACCACGATGCTGATGGCAACCACGGGAAGCCGTGGAGGCAGGGCCAGGTCGGCCAGCAGCCCATCCAGGAAGATGGCCTGGTCGAGGGTGCGGGGATAGCCGTCGAGGATGTAACCGCGCTGGGTGTCCGGCTCATGCAGACGGTGGAGCACCATCTGGTTGACGATGCTGTCGTCAACCAGCAAACCGGAGCTCATGATCGCTTTTGCCTTGAGGCCGAGCTCGGTGCCGCTGGCGATGTTGGCGCGGAGCAGATCGCCAGTAGAGATCTGCGGGATGCCGTACCGGGTTACGAGGAAATGCGCCTGGGTGCCTTTACCGACGCCGGGGGCGCCCAGAAGTAGAACCGGCCCAGGCAGGAAGGAAGCTTCTACCGGGGCCGCGGCATGGGATGCTAGGTCTGACTTCAACAATGCGTGCCTACCAACTTCGTCGCCCGCGAATGCGGCCGCTCTTGGGGGAGAAGCCGTCATAGTGGCGCATGATGAGCTGCGATTCGATCTGCTGGACCGTATCCATGGCGACACCCACGACGATCAGCAGGCTGGTGCCGCCGAAATAAAAGTTTACGCCAAGTCCGTTGGTCATCCAGGTGGGCAGCGTATCGAAGAAACGCCCGACCAACCACAGGTGGTTGAAATGAATGCCGCTGATGAGAATGGTCGGGATGAGCTGAACCATAACCAGGTAGACCGCGCCGACCAGCGTGATCCGGGTCAGCACATCGTTGATAAAGTCCGACGTGCGCCGTCCAGGCCGGATGCCGGGAATGAAGCCTCCGTACTTGCGCATGTTGTCTGCAATGTCATCGGGACGGAAGACGATGGAGATGTAAAAGTATGCGAAGAAGATGATCGCCAGCGTATTCAGAATCACATACCAGGGCTCGCCCGGCCGGAGCGCCAAAAAGATGGGGCCGAGGTAGGGGTTGTCCTCCAGCTTCGCGCCAAAGAGAGGTACGCTTGCGAGCAACAGAGGCGCCGACAAAATAGAACTGGCAAAGATGATCGGCATCACGCCGCCGGAGTTGACCTTCAGCGGCAGGTGGGTGGACTGGCCGCCCATCATCTTGCGCCCGACGATGCGCTTGGCATACTGCACCGGGATGCGCCGCTCCGAGCGCTCGACAAAGACGATGAAGCCGACCACCGCGACCATGACGACGATAAGGACGACGATGGCGATCGGGGTCAGCGGTCCCCACGCCATGTCCCGCGCCTTCTGGTAGAGGTCCGCGATGCCGCGCGGCAGGCCCACCACGATGCCGGTAAAGATCAGCAGCGACATGCCGTTCCCGATGCCGCGCTCGGTGATCTGCTCGCCCAGCCACATGATGAAGGCTGTGCCCGCGGTAAGGGTAATGATGCACATCGGGATGAATGCGCTGCGCGGGATATTCACCATGTTCGACCCCGCGCCGCTCAGCGTCAGCGAGATGGCAAAGGATTGAATCACGCCCAGCAGGACAGTGACATAACGCGTCCACTGGGTAATCTTACGGCGGCCGAGTTCGCCTTCCTTCTGCAGCTTGGCCAGCGGCTCATAAATCACGGTGAGCAGTTGGAAGATGATCGAGGCCGTGATGTACGGCATGATGCCGAGCGCGAAGATGGTGAGCCGGCGCAGGTTGCCGCCGGTAAACAGATCGGCCAGCCCCAGCATGTTTTGCGAGTTGGCGTTGAAGTACTGCGCCAGCGCATCAGCGTTGATGCCGGGCGTCGGGATGAACGCGCCCAGGCGATAGACGGCCAGCAGGCCAAGCGTGAACAGAACCCGCTTGCGGAGGTCGGGGATGCGGAAGATGTTGGCGAATTTCTCTAACATCGAAACCTCTGGCGATGGTGAAACAGGCTGGCCGCTTTGAAGCCGGAGACCAGGGGCCGAACCCCGCCCGTGAACGTGTGGCACAGCCGAAACCGCGCCATTAACAGACTAACAGCAGACCGGCCAACGAACAGCAGACCGGCAAAAACCTAGCCGATCAGGATTGCCTTGCCGCCGGCCTTCTCGATGGCCTCCTGAGCGGTCTTTGAGAACTTGTGCGCATGGATCGTGACCGGCCGGCTGAGCTCGCCATTGTTGAGCACCTTGATCAAGCCACCCTTCTTGCGTAGCAGTCCGAGCGAGATGATGGTGTCGAGGGTGAACTCGGTGTCCGGCGCGGTGGCCAGGATCTCGGCCACGCGGTCCAACCCGAGCACGGTGTACTCGGTGCGGAAGATACTGTTGAAGCCGCGCTTGGGCAGCCGGCGATGCAGCGGCATCTGGCCGCCCTCAAAGCCGCGCATCAGCGACGATCCGGAGCGCGAGCCTTGGCCCTTGTGGCCACGGGTCGAGGTCTTGCCCATGCCCGAGCCCATGCCACGCCCGACGCGCTTCTTGTTTTCGTTGGCCTTCTTGGGGGCGCGCAGATTGGAAAGATTGCGGATTGCCATTTTGTGTTTCCTCGCTATAACGCCGGAGAAGCTAGTTCTTAGCCTCTAGCTGTTAGCCATTAGCTGAATACTGCCAACCGACTCGCATTGTGCGGGCATGTGGTACACCCGGTGACTCCGTTTTCAAGCTAAAAGCTAAGAGCCAGAGGCCAATAGCTAACTCCTACTCGACCACGCGGACCAGGTGCGGCACCTTGGCCACCATGCCGCGGACCGAAGGCGTGTCTTCGCGCTCGACAATCTGGTTGAGCCGGGTGAAGCCGAGTCCTTTGATCACCAGCTTGTGCTTCACCGGCGTGCAGATCTTCGAGCGGAAGTATTGCAGCTTAATCTTGTTTGCAGATGCCATGGTTTTCTCCGGTTGTCCCCAGACGCCGGTTCTTGGTCTTCAACTGAAAACTGAGAACCGACAACTGTTTTCTACATCTCCTCAACGGTCTTGCCGCGCAGGGCAGCGACTTCCGCTTTGTTGCGAAGCTGGATCAGCGCATCGAAAGTGGCCTTGACTACGTTGTGCGGGTTGGCCGATCCCAGCGACTTGGTCAGCACATTCTGCACCCCGGCCGAGGTCATCACCGCGCGCACCGTCTTGCCCGCGATCACGCCGGTGCCCTCCGGCGCGGGCTTCAGCATCACCGACCCGGCGCCGTAGTGGCCCAGCACCTGGTGCGGGATCGTAGTCTCGGTCAGGTTGATTTTGAACAGGTTCTTCTTGGCCGCCTCAATGCCCTTGCGGATCGCCTGGGGCACCTCCTTGGCCTTGCCCGAGCCGTAGCCGACCACACCTTCGCCCGGATCGCCGATCACGACCAGCGCAGCAAAGGACATATTCTTGCCGCCCTTGACGACCTTCGTGACGCGATTGATCGAGACCACCTCGTCCTTGAGGTTCAGCCGGTTCGCGTCGAGCTTCTTCCTAATCAATGCCATATGCCATCCATCTTTCCGGCTGTCTCGCGGTTGCCCGCGCCGACTCGCCCAAAACTGAAACTAGAATTCGAGGCCGGCCTCGCGGGCCGCCTCGGCCAGCGCCTTCACGCGACCGTGGTAAAGGTATCCGCCGCGATCGAAGACGACCTTCTTGATGCCCTTTTCCTGGGCGCGCTCGGCAATCAGTTTGCCTACCGACTTCGCCGCCGCTACGTTTCCGCCGTAGTGCTTGTCCTCGGTCTTCTTGCCGAACGAAGACGCCGACACCAAAGTGACGCCGTTGAGATCGTCGATGAGCTGGGTGTAAATGTGGTTCAGTGAGCGATAGACGTTCAGGCGGGGACGCTCCGGAGTGCCCGACATCTTCTCCCGGATGCGGGTGTGTACGCGCTTGCGGATGACATTGCGTTCGCGGGGTTTCAGCATAATC
>Ga0182013_10005008_pt1 | contig 15652 bp, 15 predicted proteins | sample 612S2MmetaG_FD_120487 | JGI IMG/M metagenome (GOLD analysis project Ga0182013, IMG submission 120487) | Permafrost microbial communities from Stordalen Mire, Sweden - 612S2M metaG | ecosystem: Environmental > Terrestrial > Soil > Wetlands > Permafrost | place: Sweden: Stordalen | collected...
GATGAATTCCACGACGTGGTTTTCCCGGACCGCTCCATTGGTCAACGTCGTTTTGAACACGTCGCCGACCTGGCGGACGCGCTGCCCCGGGGCAGCCGAGGCGAGGTTGTTATTGCCGTCCCAGCTCGGCTGGAGGGACGGATCGGCGATCAGGTCGAAGATCCTCTCGGCGCCGGCGGACATTGCGCGGGTCGCACTGATGATGCGTTCATCGGAATCGGGTTCCATGTTGTAATCCAAACACGACGGCAATGTGCGGGACCGACCACTGTGGCGTCAGGAACGCATCCGGCGCAGGCCCAGGTACTGCAGGTCGGCCATCACCAGCGTGTAGACGCCGCTCCCGAGGGTGAACACGACGCCGAGCGTGGTCAGCGGCCAGACACCCGCCAGCACGACGCCGACCGCGGCCACGGTGTAGACGACGTTGGCGATCATCACGCCAATGCCAGCGCTGCGCACCGAAGGCAGTAGCGTCAGCGCGAACACCGTCGCACCGTAGGCGACGAAGAAGACGCCCAGTGCGTACTCGGTGGTAACAGTGGTGCCCGTCAGCTCGGCGAGCCGGGGAGCGATCGCGAGTCCCCCGACACCGACGAGCCCGGTGAGCACGGCGTCGAGTCGCATGGCGAACCGCAGGAACGCGTCCTTGGCGGCGGTGGTGGCAGGAGCGGTAGTGGCGGTCATCGATCTTCCCCTTCTGGTGGTGAGGCCGGTGCGGGCCGCAGGCCGTACCTCTTGCGGCGGGCGGCCGCGCACCGGTTCGACGGGAGCCACGCCAGACGGCGGACTCCGAGGTATTGCGGTGGTGCGGTCTGACACCACGAACGCTGCTCGGGAATCACTGCCAGATCGACGCCGAATGCTGCCAATCATTGCCAGCCGCAGGTCAGCGCGGGTTGGCCGCCGCAACCGGGGTACCGCGCAGGTCCGCGGCGATGACGCGCGCCGCCGCGTTCTGCCAGTTGTGCAGCGAGCGCTGCGGCACCTCGGTGACGAACCACTGCCAGGCCTGCCGGGCGACGGGATCGAGGCCCGCTGCCGTCGCATTCTGGGCATACGCCCGCACCCCGACGACGTAGGGGAAGTACAGCGAGTTGTAGTGCCGCCACTGCTCGGTGATGCCGAAGTCCCCGCCATCGCGCGGTTTGAGTGCGGCGATGCGGTCGGCGAGCAGTGCCCGCAGTTCGTTGGCCCGTTCCAACGGCTGGTCGGGCGTGCTGCCGCGAGCCAGTCGCTCGTCGATGATCGGCAGTGCCGTCAGTGGGCTGGCGACGAGTTTGGACAGATCCCCGTAATGGCCGAGCGCCCGGCGGGTGAGGCGGACGAACGTCTCGTCGTCCACGCCGTCGAGCGGGCTGTCCGACCGCAGCGGCAGCGCGGCCTCGGTGCGACGCAATGCGGCACGCTCGGCGCGCAGGGCGGGTGAGGAGGAGAACGCGAGCCGGTCCAGCACACCCGCGAGCGGGTCGGCCATGACGTTGATCCCGATCGCGACCGCGAGGCTGGTGAACAACAGCACCGACAGCGCGGCGTGCTCGTCGGTGAGCGCCATGCCGATGAGCACCTGCCCGCCGAAGAGCACGGCGACGACGACGCTGCCGGTGAACGAACGCAGCATGTCGGCCCGCAGCGCTTGGCCCTCGTCGAACGCATCCCACAGCGCGACAGCGACACCGAGTAACAGCACGTCGAACCCGGTGGACGCCAACGCCAGCCAGCTCGGCACCAGGCCCAACGGGATCACCAAGATGGCGTTGCCAAGGGCGAAGAACAGCGTCGCGACGACGGCGACGCTGGTGACCGAACTAGGTCGGCGCCCACCGGCCAGCGCCTTGGCCATGGCGCCGAGGGTGGACAGCGAGATCACCGCGAACATCACCCAGTGCCCGGCCCGCAGTGGACCGTCGACCGAGCCGGCCATCGCGGCGCCGGTCAGGGCGAGGGCGGCGACCACCCCGATCATGACCAGCTCTGCGGCGCGGCTGCGCGAGGTGTCGCTCGGCCGCCAGAGTTCCAGCAGCACGGCGAACCATGCCGCGCCGGGCACGGCGACCAGATACACCTCGACCTGGCTCAGCACGGCGGCATGCGAGCTGGCGAAGTGACGGACCGCGTCCAACGCCACCACCACGGCGAAACTGGTCAGTCCGATCGCGGCGAGCAGCAGAACGGGTTTTCGGGGGTCACGCGCCAACAGGTACAGCCCAAGCCACCAGCTCAGGGCGAACACCACTGCGGACATCGCAGCCACGGGTTCAGTCTTGCACGCGCTTCACTGGCCGTGGCGGCGATCTCGCGGTGTGTAGTGGTTTTTCTTATGCCGGCTGCCGCGCGGCCAGCACTGCTACCCTGAGCGTCGGACTAAGTTGATGTCTCACAGGGGTACGGGGATGACTGCGCGTCTCTATGTATCCGATCTGGACGGCACACTGCTGAGTTCAGATGCGAGATTAAGCGCCACGTCGCGAGCCGGTCTCAACCACCTGCTGGATGCCGGGCTCGCGTTCACCGTTGCGACGGCACGCAGCGCCCCGGCCATCCGCGCACTCCTCGCGGGAGTCCGGCTGACACTTCCGGTCATCGAGCTCAACGGAGCCTTCATCTCCGAGCTGCACTCCGGGCGCCATGTACGGCGGCGCGTGCTCGCCGCCGAGGTCGCCGATACCGCTGTGCGCACGTTGCTGGATGCCTCGCTAGAACCCATCCTGACCAGCTGGGACGGCGTCGACGATCATGTTTACTACGACCCCGGTGCGCAGCTCAATCTCGGCAACGCTTGGTATATCGCGGAGAAGCATGCCTACGGCGATCCCCGTCTTCGCTGCCGCGATGACCTTGCCGACGTCGCCAGCACCGAGCAGATCGCGACAGTAACGACTTTCCTGCCGCACTCACAGGCAACTGCGCTGGCCGACCAGCTGCGCCTCATCCTCGGGGATTTCGCCCTAGTGACCAGTGCGCCAAACGGCTACGTACCCGACTACTCCGAAGTGCAGCTTGTCCACCCGGAGGCACAGAAGGGCAGTGCCGTCTCGCGCCTGCGTGGGAGCCTCGGGCTGGCCGATCACACGTTGACCGTCTTCGGCGACCACCTCAACGACCTACCGATGTTCGACGTGGCCGACCACGCCATCGCGACAGCCAACGCCAATCCCGTTGTCCTAGCGCAAGCTGATCGGGTTATCGGGGCCAACGACGACGACGCAGTCGTCCGCTTCCTCCTGATGGAACATGGCGACCCGCGCTCGCGCGCACCTGTTCCTGCAAGCGTCTGAATCCCGGGATTCGGGAGGGATCAGATCAGGCCTTGCCTGAATCGGCGTTCGAGCCTTTGTCCGGGACCGGTCAGGTCCGCGTCGACAGTGTCGGCGTGGGCGGCTGATATCCACGGCGCGACCAGCTGTGTGATTGAAGCCGCTAGCTGTGGTGTCGCATCACGTTAATTACGCGGCCAGGTCATTTCAGTCATGCTGCCGACGGGCAATTGGCAGTGTTTGGCAGTGCCGCGTCTGGGGTCGGCAGTGGCGTTCTGGGCACAGTAGGCTCATGACCATAGACTTTCGAATTGATCTATTTGGCAACGACTTCGACCAGCTGCCCGCAATCAGCGGTTGCACATTCTCAGGCGAGCGTGCATGACGGCATTCAGGGTCGGGGTCGCCGATGGGATACTCAACTCGTCTCTAGGGGCGTCGGTCTTGCCCAGGATGAGCTACCTCGCCGCCGCGGTGGCCGGGGCCGATTCATTCTGGGTGGCCGATCACCTCAACTCATTACTTCCGCGATCACTCGCATCAGCACAGTACTTCGGCGCAGCCAACGCGGTGCCCGAGATCGACGCCCACCTCGAGCCTTGGACCACCCTGGGCTACCTCGCAGCCCGCAACCGCCCGCGGCGGCTCAAGCTCGGCATCGGGGTAACCGACGCCGGGCGCCGTAACCCGGCAGTCACCGCCCAAGCCGCAGCCACACTGCACCTGTTGACCCGAGGCCGAGCGATGCTCGGCATCGGCGTTGGCGAGCGAGAAGGCAACGAACCCTACGGCGTTGACTGGACCACACCCGTCGCACGCTTCGAAGAAGCCCTCGCCACCATCCGCGCCCTCTGGAATTCCGGCGGCGACCTGATCAGTCGCGACTCCCCGTACTTCCCGCTGCACAACGCAACATTTCGGCTACCCCCTTACCAAGGGAAATGGCCACCGATCTGGATTGCCGCCCACGGGCCGCGCATGCTGCGCACCGCAGGACGTTACGCCGACGCGTGGTGCCCCGTCGCGTTTGTCGGACCCAAAGAATACGCACAACGCCTCGAGGCGCTGTCTGTTGCGGCCAGCGACGCTGGACGCGACCCATCGACCATCACTGCAGCCGCGCTCACCTACGTCATCACCGGCTACAGCCCCGACCACGTGGAGGAAGCACTGGACTCCGACCTCGCAAAGTCTTTCGCCCTCAGCGCCCCCGGCCAAGTCTGGGCACAACATGGAACCACCCACCCCCTGGGCGCCGACTTCGCCGGCCTTCAAGACCTGATGCCGCAACTCATCGACGAATCGACAGCACGGTCCTATACCCGACAAGTCCCGCCTACCCTGATGAAGCAGATCATTCTTGCCGGCACACCCGCCCAGATCATCGACCAGGCAGCGCACTGGCGCGACCACGGACTGCGCTACCTCGTCGTCTTCAACATCTCTGCGCTGCAGCCCAGCCTGCACCGAGGTCTCAGAGCCACTGCACCCTTCCTAAAGACCCTGCGCGGACTGAAGAAACTCTGACACTCGGCTAATGCGGCAGATGAGGGAGCGGAGCGCGCGGCAAAGCCACGGCCACCTTTCAATTGTCCAAAGCGTGTTGTCCGTTATGTTCTGTGGATGACATTGCCGTCGGGGTCGGGCGAGTCTGAATAGATGTTTCGCGGGGGCGTTCGCCGTGTGCACGTAGCCAGTGCTGGCCTGAGGGGCGAGCTCATATCGTGCTGTGTGGGTTGGCGCGGCTAGTGACTACCGCGGTGGTGGTAGGGGCAGGCCCAAACGGGCTCGCTGCGGGGGTGACGCTAGCCCAGCAGGGCGTCGAAGTGACGGTCCTGGAAGCCGCCGAAACGATCGGTGGGGGCACGCGCACTAGCGAAAACACGGTGCCGGGGCTGCTGCACGACGACTGCGCTGCGGTAGTGCCGATCGCGCTCGCGTCGCCGTTCTTCCGCGGCCTTGATCTCGAATCACAAGGGCTGCAGTGGGGGTGGCCCGCCGTCGACCTAGCTCACCCCATCGACAGCGGACGTGCCGGCGTGATGGTGCGCTCGCTCGATGAGACTGAGCGTCTGCTCGGAGTTGACGGTCCACGATGGAGCAGGGTGTTCGGCCCGCTGGCCGATGGTTTCGACGATCTTGCCGATGACCTGCTTCGCCCACTGGTGCACCTCCCGCAGCACCCGCTGCGACTGGCGGGTTTCGGACCGGCGGTAATGGTGCCGGCAACCGTGCTTGCGCGCATGTGGCAAACCGAAGAAGCCAAGGCACTGTTCGCCGGAAACGCTGCCCACGGTTGGTATCCGCTGACGAGACCGACATCGGGAGTGCCCGCAATCATGTTCGCAGCAGCCGGGCACCGCTACGGCTGGCCGGTGGTGGTGGGCGGTACGGCGCGAATCGCAGATGCCCTCGAGCGTGTCCTGACCGGTCTCGGTGCCAAGATCGAAACCGGCCGCTGTGTGCAGTCCCTGTCCGACCTCCCGGCCAGCGACGTCGTGATGTTCGACCTTTCGCCGGGGGCGGTCGCAGATGTCGTTGGCGATGCCCTGCCGCCGCGAGTTCGCCGGGCGTACCGCCGTTTTCGCTTCGGGTCCGCTGCATTCAAGATCGATCTCGCCGTCGAGGGCGGTGTGCCCTGGACCAACGAGCACTGCCGTGCGGCGGGCACCGTACACGTCTGCGGAACGCTCGACGAGGTGGTTGCCGCCGAACGCGCGACCCACGCGGGGCAGATGCCCGAGCGTCCGTTCATCGTTGTGGCGCAACAGTATCTGGCGGACCCGAGTCGCTCGGTCGGCAACGTTCACCCCTTGTATGCCTACGCGCATGTGCCGCACGGGTACACCGGCGACGCCACCGACACGATATTGAACCAGATCGAGCGTTTCGCTCCCGGTTTCCGGGACCGAATCGTCGCCAGCTTCAGCCGAACTCCCGCGCAACTTCAGGCCTACAACGCCAACTATGTCGGCGGCGATATCGTTGGTGGCGCCAACAATCCTGTTCAGATGGTGATGCGACCGAGGATCGCCGTGGATCCCTACCGGACGGGTGTCCCTGGGGTGTACATCTGTTCAGCGTCGACGCCGCCCGGCGTCGGCGTGCACGGGATGAGCGGCCACAATGCGGCTCTGTCGGCAATCCGGCATCTCAGGCGGTAGGTCGCGCGACGACCATACATCGAACCGGAAAACCCGGCCCGCCGCGCAGCCACCCGTAGCTTTCTCTCGGTCCGCGCACTCGTCTGCCCAGACTCAGCATCCCTTTGAGTCTCGTCAAGTCGTGTGGCCCCGGTTGTCGTGAAATTATGCCCCGGGGCCTCGCTGGGCGTGGTGTAGGTCTTCCGGCGGCCGTGAATACCCGCGTGGTGACGCGGGTTTGAATGCCGGGGAGCCCGATTGCGCCAGGAATGACAGCGTCGTCCCTGTGTTTCTCTGCACTTATCTCGCTCCGACGTGGCGGCCAGGGGTTCCCGATCCCCGATCGTTGGTACTACGATCGGTAGTAGCGCGTTGATGCGGGAGAATCGAATGACAGAAGTGCAGCTGTCTGCGGGTCCGGTTGAGTACACTGACACCGGCGGTGACGGTCCGGTGCTTCTCTTCGTTCACGGTCTGCTGATGAGCGGCACAGTTTGGCGGAAAATCCTCGACGATCTGGGTCGTGATTTCCGATGCGTTTGCCCCACTTTGCCCCTTGGCGGGCACCGCTTGCCGATGAACCCTGATGCCGATCTTTCCCTCACCGGTATGGCGAAGCTACTAGGAGAGTTCATCGAGAGTCTCGACCTAGAGGAGGTGACCATCGTCCAAAACGATTGGGGCGGAGCTCAAGTGCTCGTTGCCACCGCGGACACCACGCGTCTGGCCGGGCTTGTTCTGACGTCGTGCGAAGCGTTCGACTTGTATCCGCCAGTGCCGGCCCGCGTCATCGTGCTGGCTGGTCGGGTTCCAGGAGGGCTGCGGTTGGCGATGAGTGTGCTCAACACCCGGCTGGGGCGGCGTGGTCCGGGCACATGGGGCTGGATGAGCAAGCGGCCGATCCCTGACGCGATTATCGACGACTGGTTCCGTCCCGCCACCGAGCAGTCACAGATTCGCCGGGACCTCCGCAAGTACGTTCTCGGAGTTCCGCCCCGGGCTGAGTTACTCGCCATCGCGCAATGCAGCGCCACTTTCACCAAGCCCGTCACCGTCGCCTGGGCCACCGAGGACCGCATGTTCCCGGTGGCTGTCGGGCATCGACTCGCCGCCACGTTTCCGCACTCACGATTCGTCGAGATCAGCGACAGTTACACCCTGATCGCCGAGGACCAGCCGAAGCAACTGATCAGCGCGATCCGCGGGCACTTCACGCCGGGCCCCAACGACTCAGACTCTGCACGCTGACACTAATCGCATAAGCGCGGTCCCATTGAGTGACACCGGTCTCTGTAAACGAGGAACGCGATGACCTTCTATTCCGGGAGCACCGTTTTGGAGTAGCGCAGTGCGATTTGGGCGGTGAGCCCGAACATGGCCGCAAGGTGTAGTGGGTCGCCTCCGGAGGCGTGAGCCTCGTCGAGCCTCCGATCTTCGCGCAGTTGGCGACGCGTGATGTGCAGACCGCGAATTCGGGAGGTGAGCCAGTATCCACTGACCGGGTTCTGTTCGTGGGCGGTGCGTCTGGTGATCAGTAGGTGGGGGTTGGTGGTCGGCGGCCAACGATGGGCTCGGTAGCCCAGGTAGGACTCGACGGCTGTGGCGGTATAAGTGTCGAGGGCGCGGTCCAGTTCTTCGAACCGGAATCGGCTGGGGTCAGGCCACGATGAGAATGACCCGTTCAAGGACTGCAAGACTGAACAGCATGACAACAAGTAGTCTGGTGCGCCCGGCTATTGCAGAGGATGCGCACGCCTGTATCGCGATCTACCGGCCCTATGTCGAGGACACGGCGGTCACGTTCGAAACCGAAGTCCCCACGCCAGCGGAGATGGCCGCACGTATTGCCGCTGCGCACACAAGCCACGAATGGCTTGTCCTGGAACACAACGGCGAAGTGATCGGTTACGCCTACGCGCACGCATTCAATTCGCGCGCCGCGTACCAATGGTCAACCGAGACGAGCATCTACGTCGCGACCAACCATCATCGCGCCGGCGGCGGCCGCAAACTCTATAGCCACCTGCTGCAGCGGCTCGCTGAGCGTGGATATCGGCGTGCCTTCGCAGGTATCACCCAACCTAGCGATGCGAGCAACGGTTTTCATCGATCGTTCGGTTTCGAGCAGGCGGGCCTCTACCGCCGGGTTGGATGGAAACACGGCAGCTGGCACGACGTTGCATGGATGCAAATCGATCTGCTCGGCCCCGCCGAAGACAACCGCACACCGACCCCCATCACCTGAACCTGCGCTCTCAACGCCACCACGGTCACTCCCTAGTACGGGAATTCGTTATTGCCTCGCTCAACAACATATTTAGATTTTCAATCTGCGCCGATAACGGGCCTGCCTCCGTATTGCCCACGAGCGCAACCAGAATGGAGTCGGATGCGGCGGGCTACGGCAGGGCGTCGATCAGGCGGGAACCACCTACCAGCAGGCAAGCGGCGCGGTCACCCAGACCGATGACAAGCTGGCCGGCTTGCTCAAGCAAATTTTCGCCGCCAACGATGACACTCGCTCGAAAATCAGCGCCATCGTCACCAGCATCGAGACAGCTCGTCGCGCGCTGACGTCTGACCCGCAGACGGCCAGTGACCCACATGCGTTGGCCTTGTTTAACCAGTTCTTGGATGGTCAGCTCGCGCAGATTCAACAAGTGCTCGACAGCTCCAAAGCGGGCGGTAAGAAGCAGGCTGAATTGCTTGCCGCCCTTGGTGATGAGTACCGCGGTACCTCCGGCGGAGGCCATTCCACGGACCAGGACGGTGGCGGCGGGGGTGACGGCGGCAGCGGCGCGGGTGACGGCGGTGGGGCCGGGGCAGGCGGAACCACTACAGGTGCCGCTGCGGGCGGCGGGTTGACTGATCCGCTGGCCGGGCTTGGCGGGGCGGGCTTGGGCGATCCGCTGTCATGTTGGGCCCGGCGATGGCGGGGCTGGGGTCGATTCCTGGCGCGCTGGGCGGTGCGGTCCCGCACACGCCGTACCCAGACTTCAGAGCAGCCGAGTTAGCCGGCTCGCAGCGCCTCGACCGGCCCTGAGAGCGCCGATTTGATGTAACGCGTCAGGTCGTCGGCCAAAACCTCCGCGTCCCCATTCTCGACACCGTCAACGATTTGCCGTGCCACGTCCCGCGGGTCGTTCTTTGGCACATCGAACTCGGTGGTCATGTCGGTGTCGGTGTAGCCCAGGTGCGCGGACGTCACCAGCGTGCCCTGCTTCTCCAATTCGATGCGCAGCGAATTGGTGAGCGACCAGATGGCCGCCTTGGAGTCTCCGTAGCCACCGAAGCCACCCACCCAAGCCAAGACGGAACTGACATCCACCAGGGCTCCGCCGCCGTTGTCGGCCAGCACCGGCGCGAACGCCTTGGCCACCCGAAGCGCACCGAAGTAGTTGGTCTCGAAGACCGCCTTGACTTCCTCGATGTCACTCGTGAGCAGCTGGGGCGCACCCAGGATGCCGGCATTGTTGATGACGATGTCCGCGTCCGTTGCCGTAGTCGCCAGCGCCGCAACTGACTCGGCCCTGGTGACGTCGAGCTCGACGCTCACCACCCGAGGATCCGAGATTGGCTTCGGCGCCCGCGCCGTGGCGTACACCTTGGCGGCGCCCCGCTGCAGGAACTCTTCCACGATCGCCTTGCCGAGGCCGCGCTGTCCACCAGTAACCACGACGGTCGACCCCTTGACGTTAACCATGATCCATTCTCCTTGACTCAAGTAAAGTAGCTTTGCTTCTGTCAAGCTAATTGACGCTTCTGACATAGTCAAGTAGAATTTGATTATGTCTGAATGGCCTGCATCACACCGGTACGAACTTGCGCCGGCACCAGGAAGCCTCGGTCTAGTCCAGGACTTCCTGAACACCGTCGGCATCCAGGAATACGGCCCGGACCTGCTGGCCGACACTGCGCTGGCGCAGGCCTGGGTCACCGCCGTGTGCGGTACCTGGTCGCGGTTGCGTGGCGTCGACGCAGAGCCGCCGGCACTGAACGACGCCGATCTGGCGAAACTTCGCGCCTTGCGTGACACCGTCACGGAGCTGCTCGCCGGCCACCAGCTGGACGGGCGAGGAGTCGGCGGGGTTAGCGCGTCCTTCGCACTGTCAGATACGGGTGAGGTGCAGCTGGTGCCCACGGGAAGCGGCTGGCGCTGGCTGGCCTCGGCGTTGTGGGGTGAGATCTTGCTGAGCCAGCAGGCAGACACCTGGCGGCGGCTCAAGCAATGTCACCGCCATGGTTGCGATTCGACCTTTTACGACCGCTCGAAGAACAACAGCGGGGTCTGGCATAACGTGAAGACGTGCGGCAATGCCGAGAATTTGCGCGCTTCTCGGGCACGCCGACGCGAGCGAGAACTGGCAGCCAGCCTTCCGGCTTAGGTCAGCAGCGCTCGACGCCCTTACGCATGAGCCGCGGCTGGGAGGTCAAGACGCGCGGCCTGCTCTTTAACACGGCCTGCAGTGCGTCGCAGGCGCGCGCCTTGATCGGAGCGACTAGGTCGAAATTGGTGTCTAGGCCGAAATTGGTCGACACAGCATTAGCCCTTCGTCAGTGCGGCCAGTCGGCCGCCTCATGGAATTTGACCGCGTCTGTTTTACTAATCCGCCGCGCTGCGGTAAACGGCTCGAAAAGCTGGATTGTGTCCTGGCGCACAGGCCGCGCGACACTGGGGCGGAAACCCGGCACAGCCTTGTGGCGGGGTTTGCTCGCGTCCTGACCCTACCACGGCAGGCGGACTCTTTAGGTTTCCTATATGTCTGGGTATGTCTGGGTACTGCCTGAGCGAGTCAGGCCGTCATGGCCGCACGTTCGACGTCCAGCAGCTGTTCGCCGCGGCGTTCTTCGTCGTACGCTTTGCGGCCACCGCGCACACCGAACAGCCGCTTCGAGATCAGCAGGTAGATCACCGCGGCGACGTTGATGGTGAAGGTCACCACGCGCGTCATCGTGATGCCCTTGGCCAGGTCATGGATCTCCAGCGGCAAAAAGACCGAGGTGGCCACCACAGCGAAGTACTCGCCCCAGCGTTTCAGCAACCACAGGCCGACGCCTTCGACGATTTCCAGCAGCGCGTAGGCGACGAGCATCAGCGTCAGCAGCGCCAACGTGGACGGTTTGGCGGCCAGCGCCTTTTCCAGCTCATGCACAGCCGTCATCTGGTCGACTTTGAACCCCGCGGCGCGGAAGATCGGCAGGTCGCGGTCGAGAGTGTCCTGGATGGATCCGCGCACACCGCGGAACTTCCACACCGCGTACGCCGCCAGCCCGATCACCACCGCCCGGAACAACCGCTCGACCGCCAGCGCACGAATGATGATGGCTTGACGCAAAGCCTTGCCGCGCATGATCATCGGCGCGTCCTCTGCGTGGCCGCGGCCGTGGGGCTCGCCTAACGTGAATTCGCCGCACCGCAGGCAGCGCCACACCTCACCCAACCCGGTGGAGCCACTGAGCCGTGCGGCAAGAGTCTCCTCATCGGGCGCATAGGTGGCGTGTCCCGCGAGCGCGCAGGTGACCAACTCCCACCGGTTGATGCGGGAGTCTTTGGGATCACTGTGACCTTTGCGCATGGCCGATCATTCAATCAGAACGGCGGCTTGCCGCGTGGACGTTGGGCGGTGGAACTCGCCGCGCCCACACCGGAATTATCCGCCATCACTTTTCAGCCAGCCGGCGCTACGGAGCGCTGCTGCGATTCCGTGATTGCCGCCGTTTCCTCATTGAGCTGTTTGCCGATTACCCGAATCTGACGCGCGCTGAGCGGGCACAGCGGATGCACTGCCACCATCAGCGCGGCCTGTCCACGATGATCGAAAATGGGCGCGGCGATGGTGACTACGGGCTGTTTCCGGCGACCTGGGTTGTCGTCGGAAAGGAAGCCGATGGTAGTGAACTCGACGAGTAACTGATCCATGATGTGTCGCACCGGCGTCGGCATCTGGTCGCTGTCCAGTGTTCCGACCACCCGGACGGCTTGCGCCAGCGCCGGCGTAGTCCAGTCGACGTCGAAGCCGCGCTCGCGGGTGTGCTGCAAAACCTGTTCCAGGCGCAGCGTGCGATCAGCGTTGCTGCCCGCACCGCGGCGGATCCACGCGCGTTGTTCCTCCTCGGTGTCCCAGGCGGCCAACGCGACGCCGAACGGGGGTGCATACGGGATGCGATCACCCGGTATCCCCGCCGGCTGGGCAGCGGGGTCACCCTCGAAAGCGGTGACCACCAACGAATCACCGAATCGTTCGACCACAGAGCCGGCATACCCGACCTCGCGGGAGAGCCGCAGCGCCGCCGAACGAGCCGCGTGCGCGAGCGGCCGAGCGGTGTCGGTCCGCGCGGCCACCACCGCCAGAGCGGGGCCGAGAGTAAAAGTCTTCGCGACGGGATCGCGGCTGGCCCAACCACGGTCACACAGCGTCTTCAGGATCGCGTGTGCGGTGGCCTGCGTGACATCGAGTTCGCGGACGATGTCGGAGAACCGCAGCCGCGAATTCCCGGACCGCGCGAGCAACTCGACGACGTCGAGGACCCGGGCGGTCGGCGCTGACGTCGATCCGCGAATGGCTTGACTCCCTTACCACGAAGTTCCTAAAGTTATCCCGAACATTCGAAATGTTACATCGACTATTCGAGAAATGTTAGGGCTGGGACGTATTGCGCGCTGTCGTTTTGAGGGAAGGCCGGCTACAGGTCCGGGATACGCCGGACCCCGAACCCTGCCCCGGTGAGCTGCTGCTCCGGACGCTGAGCACCGCGATCTGTGCATCGGACGTGCACTTCATGGACCACCCGGATCTCGGCGTCAACGATCCAACGGGTCGCTCGCTGTACGACGCGGATCAGGACATCGTGCTCGGCCACGAGTTCGTCGGCGAGGTCATCGGCCACGGGCCTGGCTGCTCGGATCAGTTCGCCGTCGGCACTCGGGCGACCTCCATACCGATGCGCCTAATCGACGGCGGTGCCGGCGGCGTGCGGATCATCGGTCAGCACCCACAGGCGTCGGGCAGCTTCGGTGAGCTGCTGGTGATTTCGGAAGTGGCTGCCAAACCCGTCTCAAAGGGCGTCTGCTGCGACGCCGTCGCGCTGACCGACGCGTTCGCCGTCGGTGAGTTCTACGTGCGATCGGCACAGATCCAACAAGGTGAAGTCGCCATGGTCGTGGGTGCGGGGGCGATCGGCCTTTCGGCCGTCGCCGCCCTGGCCAGCCGGGGCGTCGACCCGATTGTCGTGTCGGACTACAAGTCCGAGCGACGCGAGCTGGCCCGCGATAGCTCCGGCGCGCACGTCGTCGTCGATCCCGGGCAGACGTCGTTGTTCGACGCGTTCAACCAGATTCGCGCGGAGCGCGGTTTGCCCGGCCCCGCAGTCATTTTCGAGTGTGTCGGTGCAGCCGGACTGATCCAGAGCATCGTCGAATCCGCCGAGATGGGCACCCTGATCTACTGCGCCGGCGGCTGGTACACCGGCGACACGCTGGACATCACCACCGCTACCCGCCAAGGCGTCACCATTCAATTCGGCGGCGGCCCCCACCCGCAGGACTGGTACGGAACGCTGGACGCAATCGCATCCGGACGGCTTGACCCGTTACCCAGTGTGGGCAAGATCATCACCCTCGACGAAGTGCCCGACGCGCTCGACATGGCCCGCCGGTCCGACGGGCCACCGCGCATCGTTGTCCACCCGAACGGAGACCCGGCATGACCGAAACGGATCCGCGTCTGGACATCTCCGATCTGCTGGTGCGCTACGCCACCGGGATCGACCGGCGCGACTGGCCGCTGTTCCGCACGGTGTTCACCGACGACTGCGAACTCGACTACGGCGAGGTCGGCACGTGGAAGGGGGTCGACGCGGTCACCGACTTCATGGAGCAGACCCACGCCATGGCGGGACGCACCATGCACCGTTTGACCAATCAGGCCATCACGGTCGACGGCGACAAAGCCTCATCCCGGACCTACGTCGACGCGGTCATCATGTTCGGCGACAACCAGGCCGGCGTCAACGCCCTCGGTTTCTACGACGACGAGATCGTCCGGACCCCGGAGGGCTGGCGCATCGCCCGCCGCCGGTTCACCCAGGTGCGCCTGACCACGTTTGGCCAACCGTAACGAAGCAGGGAGTACTAGGTGAATTTCGCGACGAAGTATGGACCGTGGGCGCTGGTCGCCGGCGCCTCGGATGGAGTCGGCGCCGCCTTCGCTAAGGGCCTCGCGCAGCGCGGCGTCAACGTGGTGCTGCTGGCACGTCGGCGGGGGGTTCTCGATCAGGTTGCGGCAGAGATCGAATCAGAAACGTCGGCCCAAACCCGTACCCTTGCCGTAGATCTCGCGCAGCCGGATGCGGCATCGACGATCGCCGCGGCCACCGGCGACCTGGAGATTGGCTTCCTGGTGTACTGCGCGGGTGCCGACCCCGACTTTGCGCCCTTCCTGGCCAACCCGATCGGAGCGGCCGAGGCGATGGTGCAGCGTAATTGCATGGTGCCGATGCAACTGTGCCATCACTTCGCTCCGGCAATGGTCGAGCGAGGCAGCGGCGGAATCGTCATCTTCGGGTCTGGCGCGGGATTGGCAGGCGGACCCAACATGGTGGCCTACGGCGCATCCAAGGCGTTCGACATGGTCTTCGCCGAAGCGCTGTGGGCCGAACTGCACGATAAGGGCGTCGACGTGCTGGGCCTCATCCTCGGCAAAACCAATACACCCGCGCTGCGGCAGCTCGAACACAGCCGCGGCCAGATAAGTTCGCAGGACGACGTGCCGGTGGGCGCCGCGACCGTGGACGAGGTCATCTCCGAGGCATTCGACAACCTGAGCAACGGCCCGACCTGGATGGCGGGCGAGACCATGCGCTTCGCCGCGCAAATGCTGGCTTCGCTGCCCCGCAATCAGGCCGTCGAGCTCTTTGCCCAAGCCGCGGCCGCGGCCATGGGCCCGGATCACTAGCCGCGCGGGTGCCCAGCTATCGGTGCTGACAGGCCAAAACACCGCCACAATCCCGACAACAGCTTTGCCAAATTCTGAAATCAGCGTCCCCGAACTTTTCGGATTGCACTACCTGGCCAGCAAATACAGGCTGTCACACGCCGATCGCTTGGCATGCGCATAACGTTGCTGGCGTGACGGCGAGCAGGTAGTTTGGTCAACAGTTGGCCGCCGCCGCGAGCCGAAACCGCCACCGATTAATCGGCACCCGTTGCTGAGTTGAAGGATGACGATGCTCGCCACAGAAAGGCCCACCGGC
>Ga0182013_10005009_pt1 | contig 15650 bp, 10 predicted proteins | sample 612S2MmetaG_FD_120487 | JGI IMG/M metagenome (GOLD analysis project Ga0182013, IMG submission 120487) | Permafrost microbial communities from Stordalen Mire, Sweden - 612S2M metaG | ecosystem: Environmental > Terrestrial > Soil > Wetlands > Permafrost | place: Sweden: Stordalen | collected...
AGCGCCCCGCCAAACCGCTTGCGGCTCTTCAGCGCCGACTTGGCCACGCCCCGAACCTTGCCGTAATCGCGCGTGAAGAAGCTCACGATAAGGTCGGCCTCGTGCACCGGCCAGGTGCGCAAAACTACGGCTTCCGAGGTGAGCACGCTCATGCGTCTACTATCTTCGCATTGTTCACCGTCTCTCGCGGAAGCGCGCCCGGAATCCCTTACGTAAAAGTAAGGAATCTTCTCAAATGTAAGGTATAATCGATTCTGAAAGGAATTCCGATGCCGACAGCGACCATGACTTCCAAAGGCCAGATCACGATTCCCGTCAAGGTTCGGAAGGCTCTCGGGTTGAAACCGGGCGTTCGGATCGATTTCTATGAGGTCGAAAACGGCGAGTACGCCTTCCGGCCCAAGACCGGCTCGATCATGGATTTGGAAGGCTGCATTCCGAAGTTGGGTTACGTACCCACAATCGAGGACATGGATCAAGCCATTCTCGATGCTGTCGCCGAAAACTACCTGGCGAGCATAGGCCGGGAAATCTCCGCCCCAAAAAAGGATGAGGCTGCGTGATTGGTCTGGACACGAACATCCTGGTTCGCTATTTCGTAAAGGATGACCCAGAGCAAACCCGTCAGGCGGTCAACTTGATCTACGCTCTGTCGCCTGCCGAGCCGGGATGGGTTGGGCTGGCCGCCCTTTTGGAACTGGTTTGGGTAATGACTCGCATATACAGGGTGAAAAAGGATCGAGTCGTGCAGATACTCGATATTTTGTTGACCAGCGAGGATATTGCCGTTGAACAAACCGATACCGTCCGCAAGGCCCTACGGCTCTATCGCTCTGGAAATGCGGATTTTCCCGATTGCCTGATAGCCAGCTCAGCGAAGGCCGCTGGATGCAGCCGAACCGTCACCTTCGACCGTAGAGCCGCGCGCGATGCTGGCATGGAACTGATCGCATAGACCGCCGCGCTCGCCGCTGCCGTGCTCTTCTGCACATGGCCAGCGTCTGCTCTCAGGCTACAATTGAGTCAGAGGTTCCAAATGCCCACCGCAATGGTCACCTTCAACGGCCGCATCACTCTTCCCTTACACGTTCGTAAAGAGCTTGGACTCAAAACAGGCGATAGCGTCGATTTTGTCGAAATTGGGAAAGGACGATTTGCGATTGCACCTGGCACAGGAATGGCTCCAGGGTTAGTCAATGATCCGAAGGGCTGGATTCCCAAGCTGGATTTCTCCACCGCCGTCGATGAAATGGAAGATAAACTCCAGTAGCTTCCCGTATCAACTGCGTTAACTGAATCGCACGCCAATTCATATTGCAAAACCGCGCAGACGCGCAAACGCGCATCCCGCCAGGCGGAATGCGCGTCAGATCAGCCGTGAATTACGCAAGTCTCCGGCTAAAGTTTAGCGGCCGAAATGCGCTGCGTTCTTCTCGGTAAAGCTGGCCCACTTCTCTGGCAGGTCGTCCTGCGCAAAGATGGCCGATACCGGGCAGGCCGGGACGCAGGCGCCGCAGTCGATGCACTCGACGGGGTCGATGAACAACTGATCCGCCTCAGCGTGACCGTCTTCGTCTTTCTTGGGGTGGATGCAATCGACAGGACAGGCGTCTACGCAGGCGGTGTCCTTGGTGCCGATACAGGGTTCTGCAATGATGTATGCCATCTCTGAATTCTCCAGGGAACTGAAACTCTCGACGCTGATAGTAGCACAGGACCCCAAAGAAAGACTCACTCACCTGCGACATGGTTTTGCGATGCGGGAATCGAGGGATTCATCCCATGCACGCAAGCCTCGGTAGCGTACCCGCAAAACAACGGTATTGCCCATGCCGCCGGCTCCTATCGCGCCGCGGCCCGATCCGCCCGGCGCTGCGCAAATTCCCGCGGAGTGGCGATGGGGGTCAGTCCCCGTCCAGCAAACATGTCGCTGAAAAGGACCAGCAACTCCTCCTGGATCAGCCCGTTCGAGGCCAGAATCTCGCGGCTGTCCAGCTTGAATCCGCGGCCCGAGAAGTCTGTCACCCTGCCGCCAGCCTCCTCAACCAGCAGAATCCCGGCAGCCGTATCCCACGGATTCAGATTGAACTCCCAGAACGCTTCCATGCGGCCCGCGGCAACGTAGGCCAGATCCAGCGCAGCCGAACCGGCCCGCCGCACTCCGTGAGAACGCAGCGTGAATTCATGGTAAAAGTGGACGTTCGGATTGTCATGCCGCTTGCTGCTGGGGAAACCGGTAGCCGTAAGCGACTCGGCCAGCTCTGACGTACGCGAGACCCTCATGCGCTTTCCGTTGAGCCACGCGCCCCTGCCCCGCTCGGCAGCAAACAGCTCATCCAGCAACGGATCGTAGATCACCGCCGCCACCAGCGTTCCGTCCTGACCTGTCTTGAGCCCTGGCGCGCGCTGTTCTAAACCCAGCGAGACGCAGAAGTGTGGAAATCCGTGGGCAAAATTGGTGGTGCCGTCCAGCGGGTCCACATACCAGCGATACTCGCCATCCAGCCGTTCCCTCGTGCCTTCTTCGCCATAGATTCCGTGCTCAGGAAATGCCTCGCCCAAACGGCCTCGAATCAGCTTCTCCACCGTCCGGTCGGCCACCGTAACAAGATCCACATCGCCCTTGTATTCGGTCTCTACTCCGTGCGAGAAGAACTCGCGCAGCCGGGCGCCCGCCTCCTGGGCAATGGCCGTAGCTTTGGGAATCCACACGAACTCTTGTTCCAGCGACCCGGTCAAGAGGCGGCCCCGTTTGAAACGGAACCGTTGCCCTTAGGCCTGCTCACGCTTTCAGGCCGCAAAGTGCGCGTCCGCCCGGCTTCAGAGAGGGTCCTTATCTGGTGCTTGTAGATGAAGAGGTTTGGCTGTCCTTCGCGGGTCAGCCGCAGCATCGCATCGTCGAAGTACTCGATCCAGCCGCGGACCGTTTCGCCGTCGCGCAGCTTGATCGTGACGGGTACCTGGCGATCGCTGAGAGAGCGCAGGTAGAGCGCCTCCTGGCCGGTCTCCCCCGGCGGCGGCGTCTTGGAACGGCGGCGTGAAGATAATGGCGAGGTCATGATGCCATTCTAGACGCAGATCGGCTTGGGCACTCAATGAAAGAAAGTCGCCAAATACATGGCGCATGGTTAAGTCCCATGATTACAATCGTTGGACCGAGTTCGCTTCCCCTCCAGGCAGATTCCGGAATGACCACAATTTGAGCCTCAAGACAAGGACCACGTACGCATGTGTGGAATCGTTGCTCTGTACTCCCGTCGCGATCCAATCTCCGCGACGCCGCTGGAACGCGCAACCCAAAGCCTTTATCATCGCGGCCCCGACGGGCAGCGCCACTGGATTTCAGCCGACCGCAAAGTCGGGCTTGGCCATGCACGGCTGAGCATCATCGATCTTTCCACCGGAGACCAGCCGATCGCCAGCGAGGACGCGCGAACGCGGATTGTCGTAAACGGTGAATTCTATGGCTATGAGGCAATCCAGCGGGAACTGGAAGAGCGCGGGCACCGGCTGCGCACCCGGTCAGACAGCGAGATCGCGTTGCATCTCTACGAAGACTATGGCGTGCAGTGCCTTCACCGTCTGCGCGGCGAGTTCGCTCTTGTGCTTTGGGACGAAACGCGGCGGAGAATCTTTGCCGCTCGGGACCGCTTCGGCATCAAGCCGCTCTTCTACGCGTGGCATAACAGCACGCTTTACTTTGCATCTGAGGTGAAGGCGCTTTTTGCAGCGGGGGTGCCCGCGCGCTGGGATGAGGAGAGCGTCTATCACGCGGTGGCTTTTGGCGGGCACCAGACGCGGACGCTCTATGACGGGATTCACCAGATTCCCCCCGGCCACTTCATGATCGCGACAGAGAAGCACGTGCAGGTCAATCAATACTGGGACTTCGATTATCCAACGTCGAACCTGAGCGTGCCCAAGCGCTCCGACGCCGATTATGCGGCGGAGTTCCGTCACGAACTGGAAGAGTCCGTGCGCATCCGGCTGAGGGCGGATGTACCTGTAGGCGTCTATCTTAGCGGCGGGCTGGATTCCTGCGCGGTGCTGGGGCTGGCGGCGATGCATCATCCGGAGCCGATTCGGGCCTTCACACTGACATTTGAGCAGGCTGCATACGACGAGGGACCGATTGCCAGGGAGATGGCCGCGATGGCCGGTGCGGAGTTCAACCCCATCCCCATCGGACAAGACGATCTGGCTGAGAATTTTGCCGATGCGATTGCGCAGGCGGAGACGCTCTGCGTCAACGCGCATGGCGTGGCGAAGTATCTGCTGAGCCGGGCGGCGCGCGATGCCGGATACAAGGTCGTCATTACAGGTGAAGGGTCGGATGAGATTCTGGGCGGGTATCCGCATTTCCGGCGCGACATGCTGCTATACAACCGCGAGGGGCAGGATCCCGAGGCGATCAAGGAGCTCCTGAGCTGGCTCGACGATCAAAACACCGTTTCGCGCGGCCTGCTGTTGCCGGATGGAGATACTGGGCCGCTCGATGGCGTCCGCAGGATTCTGGGCTACGTTCCGTCGTGGATTGAGACATTCTCGTCGAGGGCTGTGAAGATGCGGCCTTTGCTGGCGGACGATTTTCATCAAAGGTATGGCCAGACGGAAGGATCTTACGCCATCCTCGACGACGTGGACGTGCGCGGGCAGCTCAGCGGCCGGGACCCGCTGCACCAGTCGCTCTACTTGTGGTCAAAGACGGTAATGGCCGGGTACATTTTGACCATGCTCGGAGATCGCATGGAGATGGCTCACTCGATCGAAGGGCGCGTACCGTTTCTCGATCACAAGCTGGTGGAGCTGATCCGCTCACAGCCGGTGAATCAGAAGATTCGCGGGATGACGGAAAAGTACGTACTGCGGGAAGCTGTGAAGGACGTAATCATCGACACCGTTTACCGGAGGCAGAAGCACCCGTTCCTGAGTCCGCCGGCCACGCTGAGCCCCGACGAGACCTTCAGCACTTATGTGCAAGACACGCTGCGCGGGCCGGTGCTGCGGTCGATGCCGTTTTTCGATCAGAAGCAGGTGGTTGAATTGCTGGACAAACTGCCGGGAATGGATGTTGGCGCGCGCACCGCCAACGACCAGGTGCTGATGCTGCTGATGAGCATGTGCGTTCTGCATGAGCGATTCGGACTGGCGGCATGACGGATCCAATGGCGGCTCACTGAGCATGATGCGGGAAGGCCGGCACAGCGGAAGGGCGTGCTGAATGACCATAAGACTGATGCACTGCTGCAAATCCAAATACTGTGTCGTTCACTTAACAGTCCTTATGCGGAGTGTTACCGCGCCGACGGATCACTCTCGCGCTGAGTGTACCGTCTGGATCAGGACTGGCCCAATCAATCCGGAAGGCAGCAGAGGAGAGGTGGCCGTGTATTTGCGTATGTTCGTCCTGGTATTGGTGTGCGTAGTCGAAGGCTGTGCGTCGCCAACGATGCGATTGGGCCAGAGATTCGTCACATCGAGTTCCAGGGAATTGATGCCATCCTTGAGTTTGCCTGTCACGTCGAGCCGGTACGGCATCGCCCAGATGGTTCCGGCCGGCTCGCCATTGATCCGCACAGTGCAGATCTCGCGAATGTCCGTCAAAGCCAGGACGACGCGATCGCCGGCGGCGTGTTTCCCGTCAAATTCCGTTCGATAAGTCGCAGTGCCTGAGAAATAGCGCTCACCGGCATCCGGCCATTCCGTCCATGACGTAAAACCCGGCACTTTTTGAACGCCCGCCGGCGCGCCGCGATTCGCTTGGAAGGATATAGTCCACCGATCCGCGGAAAGCTCGAGAGAAGTTACTTCAGGCGCCTTTTTTTCTAACTCGCTGGCGTGCGATTTTGCCGGGCCAGAAAACACAACAAAGACCGAACCATATGGCGCGAGATTAAGCGGAATGCGAGTCGTTCCCTCTTCAACCCGGTAATTTACCTGCGGCTCGATGCTACCATCGATTGCATTCCACAGTTCGGGTTGGCGCTCCGTCACGCGAAATCCAGCCATCGTCTCCACGGCATGGGAACTGCCGTTGCGTACAAAGTAGATATCGATCGACCCGTCGCGGCGGTGTACATAGTCGAGGATTCCAGAGGCGTCATCGAAGTCCGGCATGACCTTCAACTGATGCAGCGCGGCGCGAGTATCTGTATTGCAAAAGACAAGTCCCGCGCCGTAAGAATGCGCCGCCTGTGAACAATTGCCCCACACATCGCGCGTCAGCGCCGCATAGCGCCGCAATGTACTCTCGTCCACATTCCCCGTGGGGCCAATGGGCGGCTGGCCGACAACGCTGCCGCCGTCTCTTACATAACTCGCGATTCTCTCAAGCGCCGGAAGACTTAGCCTGTGACATATCGGCATCGCCAGAAGCATATACCGGTTGCCGGCGGGCGTTGCAACTCTTCCCGACTTGAACGACAGCGTGCGAAGCAGCGCATCTTGATCGGTAACATCGTAGTCGTACCCAGGCAGAACTTGCGCGGGATCGTCGCTTTTGAGCCGGACGAAATTCGGCACCTGATCGCCATAGAAATAGAGCACATCGTCGACAGCATGGCCCTGTTGCAGCAGGAACTGTGAACGGTTCAGATAGAGAAAGAACGCATCCGACTGATTCCACCAGGTAATGTTCGGGTTCAGATGCGTGCCGGCAAAATACTCGTTACCTGGCAGGCCAGCGCTCTCTGGAATCGAAGTAAACTCGTGCCATACCAGCCGGTTCATGCCTTCGGTCAGAGCCCTGTCGAACGTTGGCTTCAAGTCGGTCGCAAGAGACTCGCTCCACTCGGGACCGATGCTGGTCATGCCCTCATCGGCTGCAATCTTCTTTCCATAAATGTCCGCCGCGCTCGCAACCTCTTTTGTAAAGAACCGATCCTCATCGCTCGATCGGTGTTCGGCGGATTGCGCCCAGAACTCCGTCTGCGGAATAGCTCCCGAGCGAAACGTCTCAAGTGCGTCGACGGGCGCGCCATGTGGCCCGCCGGATTCGCACTGAGTCCCAAGACCAAACTTTTTGGCGCGCTCAGCGAAATGGTCGTAATGATCGGTCAGCAAGTCACCGACCGTCCGCCGCAGATCGTTCAGAAAGCGGTTACTGGAGGCGCGATCCTGAACGATGCGGCCGGCAACAACCGGCAGGTAGCGCGTTGGGTCGTAACCGCGGCGCCGACGAAACTCTTCCGCAAACCTCCCCGTCCAATTTGTTCCCCCAACCTCCCAGCTATCCGTAGCAAGGTATCGCAGGGTGGTCCCTAGATACGGACGGCTTGCTTCAAGCAATGGCGCGACGGTGTGCGCCCAGTATGCATCGAAAGCGCCGCGATCGAGATAGTCGATTGCCAGTCCCTGCCACGCGCCACTCGAAGTAGAGACTCGTGCGCCGGAGTCTGTGTATCCTATCCGCAATATCTCCCAAGCGCCCTTCGTTTTTGGACGCCATTTGAGTGTTCCGTCTTCGCTGGTCTCCGCGCTTAGATCGATAACATCCCCGAGACCGGTATCTGCCTCTCCTGGCGAGGACGGAACATCTTCGAGCAGAGGCTCGGATGCCTCCATTGAAATGCCGGTTTCTTGGGCGGCGGCCTTGTATGCCAGCGCCTCGATCGAGGCGCGCTGAGAACCCGGCTCGCCAGGCAAAGCAGCTCCGTGAGCCAGTGGGTAAGCCAGGACCGCAATCTGCCGGTAAAAGCCATTCTTGACTGGCGGCATAGGCAGCGCGCCGCCGAATCCACTCTCGCCGACTTCCGTTCGCGACCAAGTAAGCAACTTGGAAGCATCGGCAGGAGTTACATCTGGGCCGCCCAGATTCCATCCGCTCACGGCGTTGAGTGTAACTTCGATGTGCAGCGCAGCTGCGGTCTTCAATGCATGAACGTAAAGCCGCACCCACTGTGGGCTGCCGAATGTGGGTCCAGGAGGAACACTATCGTTTCCGCCTTGATCGGAGCCGTTGGCATCCACCAGCAGCACGCCACCGATCCCCTTCCGGCTCATCTCGGTCAGGTCGCGCGTGATGGCCGCTTCCGTGGTGTTGCCGTTCAGCCACCACCAATAGCAGCGCAACTTGGCTACATTCGGCGGCTGTTCAAAGCCCCGGCGAAGTGCATCCGCTGGACGCGTGTGAGTTTGCCCGTGTAAAGTGCCCATGCAAAGAGCTGTGATCGCTATTAGAGCGATCACTCTCTTCCATCGGAAAGACTTGCTGATTTGCACTTTGATCCCCAGACCCATTGCAGCGGTGCAACCATTTTAGAGGCGGTGACACGAGACTGCCGATGTCATCGAAAAATTGGACTTCCGAAAGTCTTGCGCCCCTTCGGAAGTCCATGGCTGGAGGCGCCAAGCTAGAGCATTTTCGGTCCTGGTTTCTACGGTCTAAATGAACCGTTGTGCTATCCCACCCTTTCCGCAAAGAACGCGGAAAGGATGGGGCACCCAGAGTTTTGTTAACATTTGAGTTAAAAACGCTCTAGAAGTTGATACGCGCGGTCAACTGCGTGAGCCGCGGATCGTTTACCTGGGTCTTGGTCACGACACCATAGGCGGAGGTTCCCGGCGTGGTGCCCGGTGCTCCAAAGTTGGGCGTATTCAAGACGTTGAAGAACTCGCCGCGAAGTTCAAAGCTGGTGGATTCATGAAGGATGAACCGCTTGAATACCGAAACGTCCGTCAGCGGGTGAACCAGTTCGCGGATATTCAGATATGGACCGGTTGTGGCCAGCGTAAACGATGGGTTGGCCTGGAATGCGGATGTATTGAAATACTCCGCATAGGTTGGATGAGCCAGCTTTGGATTTAACAGTTCGGTGTAGGTGGTGCCGGAGTTGGAGCCTGCATTGTAGGCAGTTCCCGTCGAGTTTCCGGGAGCTGGCACAAGGGGTCCGACGTAGGCCCGGAGCACACCCTGCACCTGCCATCCGCCGAGCGCAAGCCGTTCGGCCGCCGGCTTGCTGTCGAGTTTCGAGAAGTGATAGGTTCCAAAAACATTGGAGGTCAGGTTCGGATTGGGATCCTGATAGCGGAATGGGGTAGTAGCCTGAGGATTGAGAAACACATTCTCATCCATGATCTTGGCCAGGGTGAAGTTGCCCTGCACTTCAAATCCGTGCGACAACTGCTTGTTTACTGTGATTGCCACCGAGTTGTAATTCGCGCTTCCGGCTGAGATGTAGTCGTCCGTAACACCAGTGAACTCCGGGAACGGCACATCCAGCCAATACGCAGGCACCGTAGCGGCGTTCAGCGACGATCCAGGGAGCTTGCCGGCCATCGGGTTAGCCACCTGGGCGTTTAGGGCGGCGATCTGGGCAGAGGTGAGAACCTGGGCACTGGTGCCCATGAACGAAGCAGGCAGGTTGTTAACGCTCTTGTTTATCTCAAGATCGGTTACTTTGTTTCCAGCGTAGGCAATTTGCACAGCCAGCCTGTAAGGCAATTGAATCTGCAAGCTGGTTGAGTACTGCCACATTTTCGGCTGCACATGGTTTGCATCGGGTGCGGTCACAGACTGGCCGAGCTGCGTCGAAAGTCCGAGCGAGCTTCCCGTGGGCAGTTGAACGCCGCTGGGATATGGGGCGGCGATGCTGTTGGCTGGAAACACATTGTTGGTCTGGGCGACGTAGGAAGTCGATTGGCTGAATCCCTGACCCAAAGGGCTTTCCAGCGTGTTGTAGTAGATGAGTCCGAATCCGCCTCGCAAGACGATCTTCGGAGTCACTTGATAAGCTGCGCCAAAACGCGGCTGGTAGTGCGTAAACTTCTGTCCGACGGCAAAGCGGCTTGGCGACGCCGTCGTACCCACAAAGGTCAAGCCGCCATTCAAGTTCAGCGCGGGTGCGGAGCTTTGCAGCGGGTTTGTGCAGGCGGCGCAGAAGGGCGCATTCAGCCGGTTGTAGCGATCTGTAAACGGGGACTCATAGTCCCAGCGAATACCGGCATTCACGGTCAGCTTGCCGGTGACGCGCCAATCGTCTTGCAGATAGAATGCGAAATACTTCTGCTCCAGCGCATAAGCAATCTGGTTGGTGTAGTTTCCGCTGGAAGGATAACCCAGCAGCATGGCCGCGATCGCGTTTCCCGAGGCTGTGTCGTTGCCGACGGTGCAGTTTGGGGCTGGGCAGTTGGCACCGGTCTGGCCGCTGGAATTCTCCTGCGTGAATTGACGATTGAAGACGAAGTTCCCGAAACCGCTTCCCGGGTTTTGTACGTTATAGCGGCTCATGTTGCCATCGAATCCCACGCGCAGAGAGTGCTTTTCAATGGTCTTGGCGATCAACAGAGAGGTTGAACCGAGAGTGTCCTCGCTGATTTGACCGTCCGCGCCGCCAGCCAAGCCCGCGTAGCTGTCTGACGCCGTCGTGTTCGGGAAGGATTGATAGGGAAGGCCGGTCGCGTTAATGCCGATGGTAGACAGATTGAAAACACTCCCCGGATAAACCAGGCCAAAAGGATGATAGATCACGCCGAAGCGCGCATCCACCACGAGCGTGGGAGATACGGCGAACACGTCATCCACGCTTCCGCCCTCGTTGTTGCGGTAGACCGTATAGCCGTCGCCCCCTGACGTGCCCGTTGACGGACCGATGATTCCGGGGAATCCCTCGTTCGGCTCCAACTGATTCAGAATGTCTTTGAAAAATGTGGCATTGATCTTTTGACGGTCTGAAAACGAGTGATCTACCCGTGTTACAACTGAAAAGTACTTGTTCGGCTCGGACGTGTTGGACGAAATATAGTTGACCGTGGGGCTGAAAGTGCTATTCGGCGCTGGAAAGTACTTCAAAAGCGCCTCGCCAGCAGGGCTCCACCTTCCCGAAGGAATGATGTTGCCCGCGAAGGCTGTCCGGTTGCCGTTTCCGCTCACGACCGATGTTGGGTCATAAATCTGAACGCCTGCCGTGCAAACTCCATTGCCGATCGTGCAGAGGCTAGAGAAATCGCCATTCACCATCGCGGTGGTCGGAACCAACCCCTGGTACGGAAGCGGCTGATGCAGTTGAATGCGCTCGTACGCCACCATGAAGAAGGTCTTGCCATCGCCTTTCAGAACGCGAGGGATCTTCACCGGGCCGCTGAAGACAAAACCCGGCTGCGTCCACGTATCGTTCACGCGAGGAGTAAGAGCAGTGCCGGTGACAATCGAATTCTGGTTGGGAACGCGCTCGTAGGTATTCGCATCGAGGTAGGTGTCGCGGAAGGTAAAGTAAGCCGATCCATGATACTTTTCCGATCCTGTTCTCAACACCGTGTTGGTCACTACGCCGTTTCCATGTCCATACTCGGCATCGTAGGTTGCGGTCTGAACCTTCACCTCTTGCACTGCCTCAGGCGACGGCACAAAGCCTGTGTAGCTGGCTCCGGAGAGGCGCTCCGCTGGGTCGTCGGGAATGCCGTCGAGCGTCAGCCGGTTGTGACCGCTGCTGCCGTTCACCAGGATTTGCACCGCAGTGCCGCTGAAGGGGTTGGTAAAACCGCTGGCCTTGCCCTGCATGTAGTTGCTGGAGTAAACATTCGCCGCCAAGGTGGCCAGGACAAAAGGGTTGCGGCCAACATTTGGCATGTCGGTGACGTCCATGGACGAAAGCGTTGTATCCAGATCGGCCGAAGCCGTGTTCAGTTGCTCGTTGTCGGCTGTAACCGTCACCTGATCTGTGGCAGCTCCCGCCTTCAGAACAAAATCGGTGTGCTCAATTCCGCCCGCGGTCAGCACGATGCCGGTGCGCGACTGGGCGCCAAAACCCGGCGCTGCGACAGTCACCGTATAGGTGTCGGGCGTGAGGAAAGGGACCGTGTATTCGCCTGCGCCGTTCGTGGCGGCCTTCGTCTCAAATCCCGTTGTCACATCCGTTGCGGTCACGTTAGCGGCAACGATCTTTGCGCCAGTAGCGTCGGACACGCTGCCGCTCAATGTGCCGAGGTACTGCTGAGCCCGGATCGGTGACGACGCCACCAAGGCTGCCACCACGAATGCCAAAAGAAAAAGGCGGCATTTCGCCGTTGCCTTTTGTCCGATTGACACAAAGCCGATTGACTTACTGAACCGCATACAGCCTCCTGAGAGATTCCGAGGGCGTGCGTTCATTCGCATGGCAGCCCCCGCATGGGAAATCGTATCCACCGGCAACCGTCCTCGAGCCGGCGTTCCATTGAGAATTTCCGACATTGTCAAGCCTTTTCACCAATCGTGTACAAAGCCGCCTGCCAGCTCAAGAAGTGAGACGCCAAACCGGCGCATTGAAAGTCCTCACAAATCTCTGCCCACGGGGTGTGCCGACTCTACCCGGCTCTCCGAGCCTGTTCAAATCCGGCTTTTGATAAAGCCTTGGAGTTTGGCATGTTCCATTCAGGGAGGGAGCAAAGTGCGAACTAATGGCAGATTGTCGAGATTGAGTTGCGCCCGAGCAAGTTAATTTACCGGAAGAAACCGCCGAGTTTACCGGAAGGGGCCGCTGCTCTTAACCGTAATAACTGCTATAACTAGCACTGTATCTATGTGATAGCGCCTCATGCCTCGAACTGATCGGACACTGCGAGACACTTGCCGCAGGCGATTGTTTAGTGGCTAGAAGTCTTGTCTTGCCTCGAATAGATCGCCCGCGCTAGACTGGGAAGCGTTTGCCCGGGGTAGGTGCATTGCCAGTGGCCTCCATTTCAAACAAACCGATGCCCGATGCCTTGGAGGATCGACCGACCTTGGAGGAGCGGCGCGCTCTGATCCAACGAGTAGCCGCCAGTGAGCAATTCAGCCGCTCCGCGCGATTGCGGGATTTTTTGTTATACGTCGGAAAACAATCCCTCAAGGACGGCTCCCCGGAGATCCACGAACAAGAGATTGGCGCTAAGGTTTTTGGGCGATCCGCAGCTTACGACCGAAGCCAGGACAATATTGTCCGAGTGAATGCCACTGAGCTGAGGAAGCGCATCGAGCTGTACTTTGCGTCGGATGGCGCCCGCGAGTCTCTCATTCTTGAAATTCCTCGCGGCGGCTACATGCCGGTTTTTCATCGCCGACTACCTGAGAGCGAGAAACAACCGGAACCCATGCAAGAAGCACTTCAGGCGCCTCCGGCTCAGCCGCCAAACCTCCCCGCCGGGTCGACGAAACAAGCTGCTCATGGGTCGAACGTTCGTTTGCACCTGATTTGGGGGATCCTGAGCCTGCTGCTTGCTATCGCCAGCCTGACGCTGCTTCAACACGACCGCGCCATGCGAAATGCGGCATCAGCCTGGAATGGGAAGCCTGCTGTCGCCGCTTTCTGGGAGGGTTTCCTCCAATATAACCAGCAGACCGACATCGTTCTTCCAGACGATTCAGTCAGTGTGATTCAAGACATTACTCATCGTCCCATCTCGTTGGGGGAATATCTAAGCCGCGACTATATGCGGCAGATTCAATCTTCTAGCATGAGCGCCGATCGAAAAGCGGATTTGGACCAAATTCTCAATCACAACCTGGTTACATTCGGCGGTGTTCGCGCTGCACAGCAGATTTTATCGGAGATTTCCGCGCCGCACACAAGCTACCTGACGCTCGCCCGCCACTATAACGCGGATGCAATCAAGCGGAACAATGTCGTTTTTATCGGCGGCAAGAAGGCGAACCCGTGGGATCACCTGTTCGACGACCAGGTGAATTTCGTTACGGACTACGACGACGAGCATTCGCAACCGTTCGTCAATAACCTCCATCCAAAAGCGGGAGAACAGGCAGCATACCGCGGGTCTCACGAAGCGGATAGCCTGCTCGGCTACAGTGTCATCGCCTATCTTCCAAATCCGAGCCGGACAGGAAACGTAATCATCCTTGCGGGCACGGATTCAGATGCTACCGACGCGGCAGCTGACTTCCTTACATCGGAAGAGCAACTGGAGAAGTTCCGCAACTCCCTTCATGTGGTTCGATTCCCCTACTTCGAAGTGCTTCTCAAAACCTCCCGTCTCAGCGGCACGTCTTTCAATGCCGAGCTCGTCGCCTACAGAACCTATCCGGGACTTCATTGATCCGCCCCCGGCTGGCGATGCCGTGCAACCGCGGTTCCATCGGCCAGTTCCCAAGTTGGATCAAGGCTCAACGACCCTTGCCCAGTCCCCACTGGATGCGAAGGCCGGCGCGGACGTTCATGGGCAGGCTGGGATAACCGATAGGCGCAATGTGTCGATCGCCCATTAGGTTTTCCGCCTGCCCGTAGATCCCCAGCCATGACAGCAGATTGTAACTTCCACCAAGGTCGAGTTTCGCGTAGCCGTGATCGAGATTGCGGTTAGGCAAAAGCAGGCTGTTTCCGCCACTGGCATCGGCGCCCTCAAGATAGGTAGAGTCGTCGCTGCGGCTGGCAAAGGCTGAAGTAAGAATCGCGCTGAATTTCCGGTCCGCATAAGTCGCCGTGAAGAATCCGCTATGCGGCGCCCTGCGGAAAGGACGCGCTCCTTGAAGCGGCGAATAGGGCCCGATGGGAATACCGTTGGCGAACGTCGGGATGGGCCCCAGCAGAGCCTCATCGTCGTTGGTAAAAGACCGCTGCACCACCGCATCCAGGTAGGTATAGCCGCCGCGCAGGAAGAGATTGCGCCCGATGCCGCTCTCGACTGTCGCCTCGGCGCCTTGCGCCCGAAAGGCCTCGGAGTTCAGCGCAAGCTCATAGGCATAGTTGTCTTGAAGGATGGTCTCCAGTTGCTGCTGTTGCGCAAAGCTGAGATTCGGCAGCAGTTCTGGAACCAGGTCCAGCCCCACGTATTCGATCTCTCTGCCGTACTCATTGTGAAAGTAACTGGCGCGGAAGATCAGCCGCTCGCTGAAGAGCGCTTCCTCAACGCCGCCTTCGTAGGTGCGCGTGGAGGGTGCGGCCAGGCGTGAGAGATGCAGTTGCTGAATCGTGGACTGCCCCCCGTTGGCTTCGAGAAAGTTGTAGAGCGATTCGTCCTCGTCGGTCAGCTTGGGTTCGCGCACCGCATCCCCAAAATTAAAGAGCACACGGGTACCGCTGAAGATGCCCGCGCGCGGGCGAAGAGCATAATAGGAGATCCCCGCACGCGGCGAAGTCTGCGTGCCAAACAAGGAGTATTTCGCTACGCTGCCCCCAAGCGTGTAATAGAAGCGATTCTTGAAATCTCCATGCACAGCAGCCAGGTAATCGTAGTTGGTGGGAGCCACCGGCGCGTAATAGCTGCTGCCGGGCTCCGAGCCGCGCTCGTTTTCGTAATGAAAACCGATCAGAGCGGTCACATGCGGAGTAAAACGGTAATCTCCCTGGTAGACAAGCTGGTCGCGATCGTTAACAAGCTGGTCCCCGCCCGGGAAAGCGCCGGCGCAGTCTAGCACGGCCTGCCCTGTGGCAGAGTATCCATTCGAACCAGTGATGGTGACCGTGTTTCCAAGGTAAGCTGGGCCGTAGCAATAGTAACTAAATGCTTGCAATTCGCCTGAAGGTTTCCATGCTTTGTTTTGTTCCCGCTTGCGAGTAGCTCCGTAGCGCAGGGAGTTGTGGAAATCCGCAGTGGTTTGGTTGTCCACCGACGCACTTATGAAAATGTCTTGATCCTTCTCCGTAACATCGTCCGCGACATGATAGAAATCCCAGGCATTCGGAACCCCCGTCGCATCCACCCCATAGTGCAGCGTTGCGCGAATCTGCGTTGCCCCATTG
>Ga0182013_10005013_pt1 | contig 15646 bp, 13 predicted proteins | sample 612S2MmetaG_FD_120487 | JGI IMG/M metagenome (GOLD analysis project Ga0182013, IMG submission 120487) | Permafrost microbial communities from Stordalen Mire, Sweden - 612S2M metaG | ecosystem: Environmental > Terrestrial > Soil > Wetlands > Permafrost | place: Sweden: Stordalen | collected...
CACACGGGGTGAGAGCGATTTTGGGCACACCGATGGTCCGGTCGAGCCGGACCGTGACGATTCGGGAACGGTGCCGTTCAATCCGCGACACTATTTCAGCGCCAGTGGGGCTCGACCCGGAGATCTCTCGCGGCACGGTGCTGGTATGGATCACCGGGTCGTTGCTGAGCGTCGCCGCGGGCAATCGATCTGAAGTTAAATGTCCTGGGGCGATGACGACCGCGGACCACGACGCCGCATCAACGGAAGCAGCCCGAGACTCGCGGCGAAGATCGTGAGACTCGCCGGTTCCGGCACGTCGCTCTGTCCCGCGTCGATCAGAAACACGCCCGAGTCCGAGGTGAAACTGACGTTGCCGGGCAGCGTCATGGAGAAAGTCCCGGTATCCAGGTAAGCGGCGGTTCCACCCAGACCGGCGTTCAGCAGCATGTCGGCGTCAATGTTTACGTCGGTCTCCCCAACGGGTAACGCGTACACGCCGCTGAACGTCAGCAGGCCTGGGCCATTGGGCGAGAAGCCGTAGGACACCCATCCGCTCGCGCTCTCGCTACCGACCTGTGGCTGGTAGACATAGCCGCCATTGATGAGGCTGGTGCTGACATTGATGACGCTGTTGTAGGACGCGCCGCCGAAGACCAGCGCGGTCCCCACGGAAGGCTGGATACCCGGGATGGTTTGCCCGGCCGGCGTCACCAGGCCCTCGGTGGTGAAACTGATCGAGATATTGGTCGGGGCACCGGTCACGGTCAAATGGATTGTATCCGCGATGGCGGCCTGACTTTGGACGTCGCCGCCGGTGGTGCCATTGATGCTGCCGGTGCCCGAGACGCCGATCGTTCCGGCCGCGAGATTGGCGACCGCGGCGCCGGACTGAGTCATGGCGGGATTATACGACCCGTTATTGGCGAACTGGTTATAGGAACTGTAGGACATCGTCGCGCTGGACGAACTGGCCGTCAGATTGGTGGCCGCGCTCGTGGTTCCCGATACACCACCCGAGCACGTGTCGAGGGGGTATCCTACCCCGCAATTGAAGTTGCTATAGGCGCCGGTTGGGCCGAAATTTCCGCCGAATTCATTGAAATTGTAGGAGTCGGCCGCGCTGTCGCCACCACCATAATAGCCGATCCCGACGGATGTTCCGACAAGATAGGCGCGCGCCGGCGTAACGCCGCCAAAGGCCAGGACCGCCCAACTCGCGGCGGCGATCAATACCGATCGGGTCGCCGGGACCACGCGCGGCCGGCGAGGGAAATGTTGATTTGGCGTGCCGGTCAGGCGGCTTGTGTCTGGAAAGGTGTATGGAAAAATACTCATGCGGATGGCCTCCAATCGGTCATCAACGTAGCGATCCGACGAAGATACCGTCATCATACGAACGAATGAGGAAACAGCCGGGGTCGTCGCGCGGTGGAATGAACTCAGTTCAGATCCCGCAAGCGGGGGAGGCTTCCCAGCAATCGAAGCAACTCGCTTTGCCGATTGACATCTGTCTTCGCCATGAGTTTCGCCAGTTGGCTTCGAACTGTCGTGATACCGCGGCCGCGGCGGTCCGCTATTTCGCGCAATCCTTCTCCGGCCAAAAGATCGGTCGCCAGCGCGGCCTCGGCGCCGGTCAGACCGAACAATTCGGCCATTTGCCGGCCCGGCAACGTCGCGACAAGTTCCGGATCGGTGACGCAGACGAGGACCGCGGGCTTATGGTGCAGCGACCAATGCGCTTCCGCGCGGAATGGCATCGCGAGCAGCGCGAGCGCGCTCCGGCCATTGGCACGCGGCAGACGCAACGCGCCCGCGCGTGGCGGTACACCACCCGCGCCCGCCGCGGCGGCGAGCACCGCCCGCAGCCGGTTGGTCGCGGCCGAGGTCGCCGCCTGAAGCATGCCGCGGGTGGCGCTCAGGCCATCGGCGTCGCGCAACAAGGCGTCGCCCGCGGCGTTGCTGTGCAGCACCTGGCCATTCTGATCCAGCAGCAGAATGCCGTGCTTTTGCGCGTCGAGGGCGGCCAGCGCGGCGGACGCCAGCATATCGACGTGGCTGAGACGCCGCCTCAATTCGACCGCGCGCCGCAGATGCGGCATCAGGGCACGCGCCACGGCGATCTCGGCTTCTTCGAATTGGCCGATCGACCGTGGCCGAAGCAGGTTAAGACCGTGATTGACGCCGTTCGGGGCAACCGAAATGGTCATGCGCAGTCCGTCCCACAGTCCGCGCGGACGCCAGTATTCCTGATACATGCGGGACCGCAGGAATGCCTGGGTGGGGATCATTTCGGCCGTCCGCATGACCTGGCCGGCGTGCCAGGCTTTTCCCCGTCCGTAGAACACACTGTCTCGTAGCAGAATGTTGACGTTCGCCCGATGACCTTCGGGATCGACTTCCGCCGTGACCCGTTCGATATTCGTCCGGTCGGCGGAATGCACGAGGTAAGCCGTTGACCCGAGCGCGAACAACTCACGCAGTTGCTGAAGCGCGGCGGTCCAGCGATCCGGCGCCACCGCGGCTTCGTAGATCGCGGCAATGCTTCGGGTGACAGATTCTTCCGTTATTCGAGCCGAACGAGTTCCCATTTGTCGATCTTCTCCGGCTCGCCCGCGGGGGTCGGACGCGAGGGTCACGCTATCAAATCGATGCCAGGCCGCTCGCCCCCGTTGCCTTACCACCACACGACCGGGTCACCCGCGTCACGGCCTGATGATCAGCTTCCCTCAACGATATGCGTTCCAGCGGCTGAATGCATCCAAAATATAACCCGAATCACGTTTTGTTAAATCCATGGCCGGGGATGAAGCCCAGACCCCATCGCCTCCCCGGCGCCGGTCTGCCTTTAATGGCGAGAAGACCTGCTGAGTGGTAATCGCACTGCCGCGGGGGATGAGAATTATTGGTGCCAAAAGGATAACAGGCCACGCTGGAGGAGGTGCACTGTGTGACAAATTAAGGTGTTATGCCAGGCGTCCGAAACATTGAACCACGTCATGGCTCGGCTTGACCGAGCCATCGCTCGACGCAAACTGTGCGTCTGCTGATGGCCCGGTCGAGTGTACAGACCGGACACATCCCTGACACCTGTTCGGAGACATCCCTGACACCTTTAGGTTTGGCGCTGTGAAGGAGCATCGCCATGCCTTGGAAGTCAGGAACGATCATGGACCACCGTCAGGAGTTTGTTCGTCTGGCCGAGGCGGGCGATGTCAGTGTGGCGGAGTTGTGTCGCCGCTTTGGCGTCAGCCGTCAGACCGGCCATCTGTATCTTCGCCGCCACCGTGAGGCGGGCGAGTCGGGCCTCGCGGATCGTTCGCGGCGTCCGCTGAGCAGTCCGGCGCGCGGCGATGCCGGGATCGAGGCTCAGGTCGTGGCGCTGCGTGGCGCCCACCCATTCTGGGGCGGTCGCAAGCTGGCGCGCCGGTTGCGCGATCTGGGCGTCTCGGGCGTCCCATCGCCCTCGACGGTGACGGAGATTCCGCGCCGTCATGGCCGGCTGGACCCGGCGGAGGCGCCCAAACACCGGCCATTTCAGCGTTTCGAGCGGTCCGCGCCGAACGAGTTGTGGCAGATGGACTTCAAGGGCCACATCGCGATGGATCGGGGCCGCTGCCATCCGTTGACCGTGTTGGACGATCATTGCCGCTATTCCCTGGGCCTGGTCGCCCGCGCCGACGAGACCAGGGTCACGGTTCAGAGCCATCTGACGTCGTTGTTCCACCGTTACGGGTTGCCCGGATCGATGTTGTGCGACAACGGCTCGCCGTGGGGCGGCAGTGGCGCCGAGGGCTGGACCGCGCTGGAAGTCTGGCTGATGCGCGTGGGTGTCCGCCTGTACCACGGCCGTCCGCGTCACCCTCAGACGCAAGGCAAGGAGGAGCGGTTTCATCGCACCCTGACCCTCGAGGTGTTGCAGTCGAACCGTTTCGCCGACCTCGCGGCCTGCCGGGGCGCGTTCGACACATGGCGCCGGATCTATAATGAGGAGCGTCCGCACGAAGCGTTGGGCATGGCGGTTCCGGCCAGCCGTTACCGGGCGAGCCCGGTCTGCTTCCCCGAGCGGTTGGCGGAGCCGGACGACCATGCGACGGACCAGGTTCGCCGGATGTCCCGCGACGGAGCGGTTCGGTTCCAGGGCCGCCGGATCAAGATGTCGCGGGCGTTCGCCGGTCTCGACGTGGGGTTCCGGGCGACCGCGACGGACGGTGTCTGGCGTGTGTATTTCATGCGTTTCGCGATAGCGGAGGTTGACCTTCGCGTTTCCGGCGCGACTGTTGTCGCGATCAGACCTCGCGGCGTTGGGGATGACAAAGAACGTTCCGGTCTCATTAACGGTAATGAACCAATCACGGAATGAGGCGGACCGGCCCCGCCGATGATCCGCTGGCACGCGGCCGGCCTCAAGCCCGGCGGCTGCGCCGCCCCGCTGCGCGGCGTTGGGACTTGACCCCGGCCGCGTGCCAGCAGACAGCCTGGGGTGCCTTCGATGGCCGGTTGCGTCCGTCATTCCACGCACGCCAGACGGAACCGGGGCGCGCGGAGGCCGGTTTGCTTTCGTCAACACTGTCAGGGATGTCTCCGAACAGGTGTCAACCATGTCCTCGGTCCAAACACTCGACCGGGCCATGACGATCAGGGCGATCGAGAGTCAATGTTTCGGACGACTGGTATTATGCGCACAGTCACTCAGGATAAGCCCGATGCCGTACGATGATGACGTCACGCCCCCCGCGACGATCGGAGCAACCCTGATCGAGGAAGCGCGCCGGGCCGGCTTACTCGACGACAAAACGGAGCACGTCAGCTTCCGCGCGCCCAAGGCGCTGATCGAAGCCGCGAAACGCGAGAGCGGGCTGCGGTCGACCACGGAACCTGGCCTCACCGCGTTGGCGATTCTCGCGCGGCCCGATCCGGTGGCGGCGGCGTCGGTCGCGGCGAACGCGCGGATGGCCTTGGTTCCGGATACCAACGTCACGATCAGGAACATGAGCGGCTCCCTGCCCGCCGAAGTGGAGACCCTGATCGACAGCGCATTGATGGGGCACTGTTCGGTCTGCATCTCCGAAATCACCGCCGGTATCGCGCAATACGATCCGGCCGCGCGCGAGTGGCGCCGGGTGCGGAGACAATACGGCATCCTCCTCGGGTCGATACCCGATACGCGATTGCTGGTTCCGGATGCCGAGACCTGGCATCTCGCGGGAGTCATATCCGGCACGCTCGCCCGCACACAGGGGCTTCAGCCACACCAGCGTAACGAATGCCTGAACGACGCGCTGATTTATCTCACCGCGGCGAAGCGAGGCCTGCCCGTATTGACCGCCAACCGATCGGAGTTCGACATGATCCAGCAGATCGCCCCGGGTGGTGCCTTTCTTTGGTTCTGACTCGCGGCTACAGCCTTCAGTCGGACCCTACCCGTGCGGTTCCGCCGACAACGAGCCGGTCTCGGGCGGCGCGGTTCGGACAATACGTTGGTGTCGAGCAGCCACCCCGTCACAACGTCACGTGACGCACCGGTAAGCGAGAGCGTCCAGGCGCGATGTCGATTTCCTGGCATGATGACACCCGCGTCGCGTCGATCAACGCGGCGCCCGTCTGCTCCCCTTTCAGGCGGCGGAACTCTTCGGCCGAGATGATGACCACTTCCTCACGCCCGTGCACGGTCACGTGTCGCGGGCCTTCGCCTCGGGCGCGCCAGGCTTGAAGAAGACATCTCAAAGAGGCTTTCAGCGGTCGCGAACATGTATTAAAATATATTGAAAATCGCACTAATCCTCGCGGTTCGCTTTCCCGCCAGCGAGCCCGTGTTCAAGAAGACTCTCGTATCGGGTCGACCCGTCAGCGTCCAGGAATATGTAGTGCTGCTACCGATATGACGCTCCTCTGGAGTCCCTTGGAGCCTCAAGGTTGAAATCAGTTGATTACGGATGGGCTCGACATCAACGTCATACACAGTGATGTTGCATGCCTCACTCCGATTCCTGGGATTTTTCATTTCGTTGACGCTGAAGTCGAAGTGCGCCTCGTCAGTGCCGCCGCGCCACTCCTGGTCGCGAATGGTGATGCCACCAGCCTGATGCCTCAGTCCGTCGGACAGCGGCTCGAATTTGAGGGCTTCGGCTTGGGCGACGAGAGCATCATAGTCGCGAGGCGCTGCCGCGCACAGGCTACGGAACGCCTCTACCGCCATCTTGGCCTGCGGTGGCACGGCATCATCCGCTTGCGCGGGTCCATTGTCGCTGACCGCCAGCAGGAACGGCATCAACAGCAGCAGCGTGCGCATCGGGCATCATCCGGAGAACAGCATCTGGAGAGGATATTATGGGTGGTTGTTCCGCACTTGCAAGCGAGAGGGAAGGAACCGTGTCGCTCCGACACTGAGGGATCCTACCGGACCTCCGAGCCAATGCGTCGTCCGAGCGGCGGCGGGAACCGCCCGGGCGCTGACCCCCAATCTCGTCTGTAAATGGGGTCACCACACGATCTGTTCAAAACCGCGCGCCAGGGAACCATGAACATAGCAGGCCGATGAAGACGGTGTGGTGACGCGCGGAACCGTGCCGTATAAGGGGTCACCACACGATTTGGAACAGATCGTTTGGTGACCCCAAGTGTGCCAACTGGCCGCTCCCAAGCAACAAAGCGCGGCTTTTACTTGTTTCATGATTCTTGAGAATTGCAACCGGTGAGTCCGCAGAGGGTGGAAAGCGGACCGCTCCTGGCGGCCAGATCTGTCCAGCGGCGTAGCCCAGGTTTTCCTCTTTCCACGTCAGGGCGCCGGCAATAAGGTGGCCACCGGCACCTGGCCCTCGGTGGCAACGCCGAAGGAAGGTCTTATGAGCAAAACAATCTCCATCAGCTACAGGTCGGGCATTACGCTCACCTCGGCGGCCGACAATCCCACGACCATTACCCCGTCCGGCTATGTGGATGGTGGCCTGTGGGTGTATTCCCCGGGCGGGTGGCTGGTCGTGAACCAGGGCACGATCACCCAAGGGGAGCATGGCGTCTGGCTTGATGGCCCCGGCACGGTGACGAACGTCGCCGGCGGCCTGATCAGCGGCGTCGCGAGCGGTGTTTACGGCGGCCCCAGCGGTGCCGTGACCCTGGTGAATTACGGCCGTGTCACAGGGAGTTCGGCGGTGTACCTCGCCTCGGGTGGCTATGTGGCCAACAAGTTCGGAGGCACGCTGAGTGGGTCTGAAGGGATTCTCAGCTCCCAGTACCTGTCGGTCGTGAATGCCGGCCAGATCCTGGGAGACAACACGGTTGGTCAGGGCATCGACCTGTTTTCCGGCGGCGGCGCGGTCACCAATCTCAGCGGCGGTACCATCAGCGGTACGACCGGAGTCTATGGCCAGTCGAACGGCACACTAACGGTCGTGAATACCGCTCATATCGTGGGTAGCGAAGCGGCGACCAACGGGAGAGGGGTAGAACTCTCGTCTGGCGGCCTCGTATCCAACCAGGCCGGCGGAACGATCAGCGGTTATACCGGGGTTCTGGGGAAGTATGGTGCGACGACGGTGGTGAACGCCGGCAGCATCATTGGTGTCCAGAATGCCGTTTTGCTGCACAGCGGATATGCGAACCTGGTGAAGATCGATCCCGGCGCGGTGTTCAACGGCACTATCAACGGCGGCAACCTTCTTGGCACGACCGTGATCAGCACACTGGAACTCGCTTCCGCTTCTTCCGCCGGGGCGTTATCGGGTCTGGGCTCGACCGTCGTCAATTTCGGATCGATCGTGTTCGATACGGGCGCGGATTGGCTCCTCGAGGGGAACACGGCCGGGCTTTCGGGCACCATTAGCGGTTTCTCCCCCGGCGATACGATCATGATCGATGGGGTGACGTCGACCGGAAAGAATTATGCCGGGGGTACCCTGACCGTGAGCGAGGCGTCAGGTCTCGTCAGTTTAACACTGCCGGGAAACTTCACGCCCAGCGATTTCACGGTCACCAACGTCGCCGGCGGTGCCGACGTTACCGTCTCCTGCTTCCTCGCGGGAACACGCATCCGGACGCCTCTGGGCGATCGGCCGGTGGAAGATCTACAGCCCGGCGATCTGGTGGAAACCGTCATCGGTGGAACGCCCAGACCAATCATCTGGATTGGTCACCGGCACCTGGAGAGTGGGCGTCATCCGAGGCCGGAACAGGTCTGGCCGGTGCGGGTCCGGGCCGGTGCCTTCTCCGATGGCGTTCCGGCGCGCGACCTGTATTTGTCGCCCGATCACGCGGTTTACGTTCAGGGCATCCTGATCCCAATCAGATTGCTGATCAACGGCGCTTCGATCGTGAGCGTAACGAGGGATCAGGTGACATATTTTCACGTCGAGTTGGCGCGACATGACGTCATTCTGGCCGAAGGCCTGGCGGCGGAAACGTACCTGGCCACCAGCGATCGCCGCGACTTTGACAATGGCGGCGGCCCTGTATCGCTCCACCCGGAGTTCTCGGCCCGCATGTGGGAGGCGATGGGTTGCGCACCACTGGTTCTCAGGGGCCCGATGCTCGAAACCGCGCGAAGGCCCGTTAACGCGCGATTGGGCCGTTTCGGCGCGGAGGAACCTGCCGGACCGAGCGTCGCCGGTCGGGCGAGACCTTTCGACCACTCCGCAGGCCGTTTCCGAGACGGGAAGACGTTCCAATAGGGCATCATAACGGCATCGCTGATTTAGTGAACGTATCAAAAACTCACCCGACATCGTCTTGAGAATGTCTTGTCACACATTTCTTGATCAGCGCACCAAGGACCAGGTCATGACCGCCAGAAAACCGCCGCCCACGCCACTCTCCCGGCGCCCATCGGCCATCGCCGAGGCCCCCTACCCGTGCAACTCCGCTGACAACCGCCGCCGCAGTTCATTGAACTCCGGCGACGACACGTCGCGTGGCCGCGGCAGCTCGATCCGCGTATCCGACACGATCCGCCCAGGCCCCGGCTGCATCGCCACAACGCGGTCGGCAAGCAGGATCGCCTCCTCGATCGCGTGAGTAACGAAGATGATCGTCAGCCCGGTGCTCGACCACAGTTCCAGCAGTTCGTCCTGCAGCCGCTCCCGCGTCATGGCGTCCAGGGCGCCGAATGGCTCGTCCATCAGCACCACGCGCGCGTCGTTCGCCAGCACCCGGGCGATCGCCACCCGCTGCTTCATGCCGCCGGACAGTTGATGCGGATACGCATTGGCAAACCTCGAAAGCCCCACCAGCTCGACGAACCGGTTCACCGTCTCGGCGATGCGCGCCTTTGGCAGTCCCCGCGCGGCGGGCCCGAACCCGATATTGTCGCGCACCGTCAGCCATGGAAACAGCCCATAATCCTGGAACACCATGCCGCGATCCGGGCCAGGACCGGAGACCTCCTTGCCGGCGACGATCATCGTGCCGTCGCTCGCCGCTTCGAACCCCGCGATGATCCGCAGCAGCGTCGATTTGCCGCAGCCGGACGGCCCGATCAGGCAGACGAATTCGCCCTCTTTCACCCGCAGATTGGTGTTGCCCAGTGCCAGGAAGTCGCCGAACCGCTTATCGACCCCGTCGGCCTGGATGATATCGGCGGCATGCTTTTCGGCGACATAGGCGTCAGCCGCGGGTTGACTATCCATGTTGCGGACTCCAGCGCAGCAGCCGCTTGCCAAGCAGCAGCACTGCCCGATCGGACAAATAACCGGCGGCGCCGATAACGATCATGCCGCAGATGACGATCTCAGTCCGGCTGAGTTGGCGCGCGTCCATGATCATCGCGCCCAGTCCGGTTTGCACGCCGGTCATCTCGCCCACCACGATGACAACCCAGGCGAAGCCCAGGCCGACCCGCAGGCCGGTGAAGATCCCGGGCAGCGACGCCGGCAGCACCACCGTCGGGAACATCGCCGCCGGTCGTGTGCCCAGCATGGCGGCGGCCTCGAACAGCCGAGGCTCCACGCTGCGCACGCCGAAGATGGTGTTCACCAGAATGGGATAGAACGCCCCCAGCGCGACCAGGAAGAAGGCCGAGCGCGGACCCAGCCCGAACACGATCATCGACAACGGCAGCCAGGCGGTCACCGGCACCGGCCGCAGCATCTGGAACATCGGATCGAGCAACTCGGCCGCGATCTCCAGCCGTCCGATCAGCAAGCCAAGCGGCAGAGCCAACACGGCGGCCAGCAGGAACGCGCCGTACACCCGCCCGACCGAGGCGAGCAGATGCGTCAGCAGCGTGCCGCTGAACGCGTCGTCGTCGCCGCCGAACGCCAGGTCGACCATCTCCTTCGCCACATCCGAGGGCGGCGGGATCAACGAATAGGCACTCCCGCGCGTCGCCAGCCACCAGCCGAGCAGCAGCAGCACCGGAAACACCAGCGCTCTCGCGAACCGTTGCATCAGGCTTGCTTCGCCACCTCGTCGGAGAACTTCGGATCGAGGAACACGTCGAAATCCGGCAGCGCGCGGATCTGCTTCAGTTCGAGCATTTGCCGCGCATAGATGCGCGTCTGTGTCATCATTTCAGGCGTCATGCGCCAGTTGAGCTCGACGTTCGGCACGCTGACCTCGACCGCCTCGCGCTTCTGGCCCAGTTTGGCGACGGTCATGTCGACCATGGCTGATGGGTTGGCCATGGCGTAGGTGCTGGCCTTGCGCTGCACGTCCACGATGATCTTGCAGGCGTCCGGCCGGCTTTCGGTGGTGTCATGGTGCGTGGCCAGGATCATGTTGAGGCTGCCCATCGGCGTCGAATAGGGATACTCCAGCACCCGCCCCACCCCCGTGCTGACCGACACGCCCGGACCGGGCTCGGCGCCGACATAGGCATCGACGTCGCCGCGCGCCAACGCCGCGTGCATTTCCGAGAAACTGACGCGCACCGGCGTGATGTCCTTGATCGACATGCCCTCCATGCGCAGCCGCTCGAGGATGAACACCTCCTGGGTCGAACCCGGCCAGATCGCGACGCGCTTGCCCCTGAGGTCCTTCAAGGAGGCGATGTCGCTGGTCTTTCCCACCACCACCGCCATGCCTTTGTTGCAGGACGATCCGATGACCGTCACCGGCTCATGCGCGGCCGATCCGAGGATGCCGGCGGCGACGCCGAACGTGCCGAAGTCGACCGATTTGGTGACCACGGCGTTCTTGCCCTCGGTGGGGCTTTCGAATGGCAGGATCTCGAAGCGATAGCCGTCGGGGGTGAATTTTTCATAGAAATACGGGGTGATCGAATGGATCAATTTCAGCACGCCCATCTTCAGGACGATGGTGTCCGCGCGGGCGGCCCGGGCGATGAAGGGGGCGGCGAGGCCGGAGGCCAGCAACAGGCGTCTACGCATGGGCAAGGGTCCTCCTGGACGATGGAATTGCGAAAATTCATGCAAACCCTGGGCCAATTCAACGTCGGTGAGAGGCGTTGCCCGGTGACGCCAGAAACGAGTGCCATTGGACAGCCGCTCCAGCGGTTCGGCCGATCAGTCTGCCTACTTACCCAGTGAGCCGATCTGCCTTCCGGGAAAATCAGACTGCTTCAAATAGACGGGTTTGGGTGGACCCTCGATCTTCGAGCTTAACCCGCCATCGGCAAGTTAGCGCTCAGAGCGGTCATTCGATGAACATCCGGAATTAAGTGGTCCCCTCTCCATCCCGAGTTTAGGGTGACCAGGATCGTTCATTCACAGTCTTGGTTTCGATCCGAAAACACGTGCGCCATTTCCGCCAATCCTGACGACGGAACGTGTGAATGACCATGTGGAACGCGATCGGATCGGTCCGTGCGCGTGACCACTAAAGAAAGAATGTACCTGGGAGACGCAGAGGCGCGGAGGGCGCCGAGCTTCGCCGTCAGGTGGGAAAATGACATACGAACTCCGCGGCATGCTGGTATTCCGAATTAATGATACGCCGTTCGACGATCCAGAACCTCTGTGTCCTCCGCGTCGCATCTTTTAATAAACTCACTTGTTTGATTCGGCGCGTCCACACTATGGCGCGCTCGTTGACAGAATTTCTCCCAGCCGCGTCGTCCTATATGGGAGCCAGATTCCTCCTTTTGATTTTCAAAGCCGGCCCCGACAAGGACTGCGTAAATGGATGGCGATGCCAAATCATGAGCGTGGGGGCAATTGCCCCGCACCGTCACAGGTGAGAGGAAATCGGCAGTGCTCATCTCCCCCAACGGCCACGCGCGGCCAATCACGGAGTGAAACGAAGCGGTGCATCCGGATGCCACCTAACCGGACGCCTGGGGCTTGATCCGGTCCCGGAACCAACCGGCGATCGACGCCTCGTCCAGCGAGCCGTCGGCGACGGACATCATGAACCGATATCCGTCAGCCTGATCGAACACCAGGTCGAGACCGTTGTCCGCCAGGAACACGCGGGCCACGACCCACGCGGTGCGCTTGTTGCCATCAACGAAACCGTGATTCCGCGCGATCCCGTACGCATACGCCGCCGCCAGATCGGCGGCGTCAGGATCGCCATACGCCGCCAGATTTCGCGGCCGTGCCAGAGCCGACTCGATCAACCCCTGATCGCGCACCCCGCCCGGTCCACCGTGCCGTGCGATTTGCGCGTCGTGGATCGCGCGTATGTCGAGAATTTCGATCCAGTTCCACCCGCTGCTCATTTCGCCAGCAGACGAAGCATCTCCCGATCCTCATCCATGATGCGTTCGGCGAGCTTCATCTTGCGCTCGAAATCCGGCGAATACGGCGTCAAAGTAAAGCCGCCGTCCGCCGCCTCGGTCAAATAGATCGTGTCCCCTTGCTTGATCTTCATATGATCCTGGACCGCCTTGGGCACGATGAAGCCAAGCGACGATCCCACCTTGGTCAGCTTGAACGCGTGCATGTCCGAACCTCTTATATAACAAATGTTATATTGAGACGGTGGGCGTAGGGTCAAGACGGGGTCAGCGTTCCGACCGTTGCCTGCCCTACCTTTCCCCATCCCGCCTTCCCATTCCCTCCGCCTCGCGCGATGCTCCGACCCAACGACCATGAGGCCCCGGACCATGCCAACCTCCACATGGCGCGACAGCGCCGGCACGACGTTCCAGACCGAGAAACACCCCGCCACCGCGCGGCGCGGCATGGCGGTGACCAACCACCCGCTCGCGTCCGCGGCGGCGGCGGAGATGCTCGCGGCGGGCGGCAACGCGATCGACGCCGCCATCGCCGCGTTCTTCACGCTGTCCGTGGTGGAACCGATGATGACCGGCGTGCTCGGCGGCGGCATGGCGCATATCAGGCTGGCCGACGGGCGCCACATCGTGATCGACAACCAGAGCATGGCGCCGCTCGCCACCGGACCCACGACCTACACGCCCGACCCGCGCGCCGCGCCGGGCAACATGGATACGATCGGGCGGCGGAACGCGCTCGGCCCGACCGCGGTCGCCACGCCCGGCAACCTGATGGGCTGGTGCGAGGCGCTGGAACGCTTCGGCACCTTCTCCCGCGCCGATGTCATGGAGCCGGCGATCCGTCACGCCTCCCGCGGCTTCCGGGTCACGCCCTATCTGCACGAGTGCGTCAGCGACTGCGCCGCCGACCTGGCGCTCGACCCCGAGATCGCCCGGTTGTATCTGCCCGACGGCTCCCCCATCGCGGCCGGCGCGCGGCTGGTCACCGGCGATTACGCGGAGACGTTGCGATGCATCGCGAGCGAGGGGCCCGCCATCCTCTACACCGGTTCCCTGGGACGCCTCTACGTCGAGCACATGGCGGACTCCGGAGGCTACATCACGCAAGACGACCTGACCCGCTACCGCACCCTGCCGCGCGAGGCGATCCGCGGCAGCTACCGCGGCTTCGAGATCACCGGTCCGCCGCCGCCGTCCTCCGGCCCGCTGCACATCGTGCAAATGTTGAACATTCTGGAAGGTTACGACATTGGCGCCCTGGGCTTTGGGTCCGCCGACACGGCGCATCTGCTGGCCGAGGTGCTGAAGATCGCCTTCGCCGACCGCGCCGCCGCGACCGCCGATCCCGCGTTCGTGAAGGTGCCGGTGGAGAAATTGCTCGACAAAGGGTACGCCGCCGACCGCCGCGGGCGGATCGAGATGAAACGGGCGCAGTCGTGGAGCGCGGAAGTGGCGCCGGGCGATGGCGGCTCGCATACGACGCACCTGACGGTGGCGGACGGGATGGGCAACATCGTCGCCAGCACGCAGACCATCAACAGCCTGTTCGGCGCGCGCTACATCGTTCCGGGCACCGGCATGATCCCGAACAACTACATGTTCGTGTTCGACCCGAGGCCTGGCCGCGCCAGTTCGATCGCTCCGGGCAAACGCATCACCTCGTCGATGTCGCCGGTCATCGTGCTGCGCGACGGCAAGCCGGTGTGGGCTCTGGGCTTACCCGGCGGACTGCGGATTTTCCCCAGCGTGATGCAGGCGCTGTCCAATCTGATCGATCACGGAATGACCGTGCAGGAAGCAGTCGAGGCGCCTCGCCTGTGGACCCAGGGCAACGCGCTGGAACTGGAACGCGGGTTCGCGGCGGACGTGGCGCCGGCTCTGGCGGCGCGCGGGCACGACATCGCGATGGTCGGCAACGTCGCGGGCGGCATGAGCGCGATCCAGTTCCACGCCGATGGGACGCTGGAGGGCGCCGCGTGCTGGCGCGCGGATGGGACACCGATCGGGGTCGGTGGCGGGTTGGCTCGGCCGGGGGTGCGATTCCGGCCGGAGGCGACGCGGGTGTGAGAGGGGCGCGGCGTGATCTGATCAAGCTCAGTTGAGGGGCCGGGACACTGGCGCGACCCTATTGGCAGCGCTGTGGCGCCGCGGAATAAGGGAAGAATTTTAGCGCGGATGAATGCGGATTCACGCGGAACACGCGAATGGGCCGGAATGGTTCAGAGGCCGTTGACCACGCGTTTGATTTCCAGTCGTGATTTGCCGAAATTGAGCAGCAGACAGAGGCGGAGACCGGTCGCTTTGAGGTAATTGGTACATTGCAGCCGGTGGGTGTCGTCCAATGCTTTGACGATTTTCAATTCGACCAGAAGCACGTCCTCGACCAGGAGGTCCGGGAAATATTCGCCGACCACCATGTCACGGTAGAGCACCGTTACGGCATGTTGCTGAACAATCGCGAGACCAGTGGCTCGCATTTCGATGGCCAGCGCATTCTCGTAGACTTTCTCCAGGAATCCAGCGCCGAGGGTATTGAGCACGTTAAACGCACAGCCGATCACCCGTCCGGACAGATCGTTCAGGACGGCGCTATCCGCGTGTTCGGCGTGAATCATTCTGTGTATCCGCGCTAAAAACCTTACTTCGCGATGCTGCCAACAAAAGGTTAAGGAAGGGTTGACACGCCCATGCCACCGGCAGGCGAAGTTTTGTCAGCCCAGTAGTCGGACCAGGATTAGAGCGGCCAGCATCTCTGTGCCAGGCTGATAGGGACACCGATCGGGGTTGGCGGCGGGTTGGCTCGGCCAGGAGTGCGGTTCCGGCCGGAGGCGACACGGGTGTGAGAGGGACCGGCGGCGGTGAGCCCACGCACGTCGCGGTTCAGGCTCCGCCGGCCGGAGGAGAGATGCGAATACGCCCGCCGCGGATCGTCACGATCGAGCCAGGCAGGTCCGGCCCGTGCCGTTCCAGCAGATCGGCCATCAGCGCGATCCGCGCGGAGGCGGGAACATCCGGTAACCGAATGATCCCCGCGTG
>Ga0182013_10005014_pt1 | contig 15644 bp, 10 predicted proteins | sample 612S2MmetaG_FD_120487 | JGI IMG/M metagenome (GOLD analysis project Ga0182013, IMG submission 120487) | Permafrost microbial communities from Stordalen Mire, Sweden - 612S2M metaG | ecosystem: Environmental > Terrestrial > Soil > Wetlands > Permafrost | place: Sweden: Stordalen | collected...
ATCCCGAACTGCAAGGCAGCATTCAACTCGCGGGTGTCGACGAGGCCTTCGCGATAACCGAGCAGGATCTCCGCCACGCCGCTCAGAAATTCCTCGACGCCGTCAAGAAAGCCGGCGAAGTGTACCGCAAAGTCGTAAGCGCCAAAGGCGAAGGCAACTTCATCCCCGAGATCTCAATGGACGAGACCGACCGCGCCCAAAGTCCCGTCGAGCTGCTCATCATCCTCGCCGCCATCGCCGACGAAGGCATCCCAGTTCAGACCATCGCCCCCAAGTTCAGTGGCCGCTTCAACAAGGGCGTCGACTACGTTGGCGACATTTCCCAATTCGAGCGCGAGTTTTCGCTCGATATCGCCGCCATATCCTACGCCGTCAAGCAATTTGGCCTGCCGCAAAATCTCAAGCTCAGTGTCCACTCAGGTAGCGACAAGTTTTCCATCTATCCTGCCATCCACACCTGCATCAAGCGGTTCAACGCCGGGGTCCACCTCAAGACCGCCGGAACCACGTGGCTTGAAGAACTCATCGGACTGGCTGAAGCAGGTGGAGACGGCCTCGCGCTGGCAAGAGAGATCTACGCCGAGGCTTTCGCCCATCGCGAAGAACTCTGCGCGCCCTACGCAACTGTCATCAACATAGATCAGGCTCAACTTCCCTCGCCCGATGAGGTAAGTGGTTGGACCTCGGAGCAGTACACTTCCGCCCTGCGTCATGTTCAGTCGAACCCCGCATACAACAGCAGCCTGCGCCAGTTGCTTCACGTCGGTTTCAAAGTTGCTGCAAAGATGGGCCGCCGCTATCTCGACCTGGTTGAAGCCAACGAGTTCATAATCGCAAAGAACGTCACCGAGAACCTTTACAACCGTCACATCGCTCCCGTCTTCTTGGGGATCAACGAATAGAATTTGGTTCCCGCGCGGAATTGCACTTATTCCATCGATACGGAGAAATCATGAAAGCTCAGCTCTTATCCCTTGAAGGTAAAACCGCAGTAGTTACTGGAGGAACCTCCGGTATCGGCCGCGCACTCAGTCTTGGGCTCGCCGACGCCGGCGCCGACGTCATCGCCACCGCACGCCGTCAGGCCGAGATGGAAGAAACCGCCAACCTCGTCGAGGCCCGCGGCCGTCAAACTATTCGCGTGACCTCCGATGTTTGCGACCGCGCTTCGCTCGAAAAACTGCTCGCCACCGCCCTCGGCCGCTTCGGCAAGGTTGATATCCTCATCAACTGCGCCGGACGAATCAGGCGCTCGCCAACGCTCACCTTCCCTGAAGAAGAGTGGACCAGCATCCTCGATACCAATCTCACCGGCACGCTGCGCGCCTGCCAGGTCTTCGGCAAGCACATGCTCGATCGCGGCTACGGTCGCATCATCAACATCGCATCGCTCAACAGTTTCGTTGCTCTCAGCGAAGTGGCCGCCTACGCGGCGAGTAAGGCCGGCGTCGCCTCCCTCACCCGCTCGCTTGCCGTTGAGTGGTCCAGGAAAGGCGTCACCGTCAACGCCATCGCTCCCGGCGTCTTCCGCACCGACCTGAACGCCCAACTCCTCGACTCAACTCCCCGCGGCCAGGAACTGCTCATGCGCACGCCCATGGGCCGCTTCGGAAAGACGGAGGAGCTAATCGGCGCGGCCGTCTATTTAGCCTCAGACAGCGCTTCCTTTGTTACCGGCCAATCTCTTGTCGTCGATGGCGGCTTCCTTGCCAGCGGCGTCAATCAATAGGCCCAGCGGCTGCACGCAAAAAACGGGCTACGACATCCAGCGCAGCCCGTCCCGGCAGCCTCAAATCCAGCCAGATTCAATCAGGTGCATTACGCCTTGCTCGCGGGCTCCGTGCTTTTCATCGGCAATCGCACGATAAATTTTGTGCTTCCCGGCTCCGATTCCACATCAATCGTGCCGCCGAACTTCTGCGTCACAATGCGATGCACAATCTCTAGCCCAAGCCCGGTGCCCGATCCCTGCGGCTTGGTAGTGAAGAACGGCTCGAATATCCGCGGCTTGACCTCCGCCGGAATCCCCGCGCCATGATCCGCGATGCTCACCGCCAGCCAGCCCGGTTCTGTGCCCTTCCCTGCTTCATTCCACGTAGCAATCTCAATCTGCCCCTTCTCCGGTGATGCATCCGCGGCGTTGTCGATCAGGTTGGTCCACACCTGGCTCAGCGCCGATCCCTTGGTATAAATCGTCGATGGCTTCGCCTCAAAGCGCTTCTCCACACCAATCTCTCTGATACGCAGCTTGTGGCCAAGAATCGTAAGCGTGCTTTGCAGGCTATCGTGCACGTCCAGTTCTTTGTTTGGCGACCGCTCGTCGTAAGCAAACTTCTTCACCGCCATCGCCAGCTCGGAAATGCGCGATATGCTCTCCTCGATCGCGCACACCAGCGAAACGCTTGAAACCAGCGCCTCCAGCCAGTTCAGCGCGTCAGAAAAACTTTCCGCGGCAAACGCTTCCCGCGCGCAGTCAAGTTCCTCCTGCTGGAATCCTATCGCCACCAGTGCCGGTCCTATCGTGAACGCATTCTCTACACCGGCCGACTGCAGCCACTCCGACATCGCTTCTTCTGCATCAGACTGCTCCAGCGTGCTCATCGCGGGAGCCTGGCAACTCCGTACAGCGTGCTCAAGCAGGCTGTGCATGCATTGCAGTTGCAATGGGGTCTTCGGCTTCCCTGCCGACCGCAGGCTCATTTCCTGCAGCCGCCTCAGGTTCTCGCGCAATTGCGATGCTGCGCGTTTGGCCGCCGACCCCGGATTGTGCAGCTCGTGCATCAGCCCCGCCGCCAGCGTTCCCAGCGACACCAGCTTCTCGCGATGCAGCGCTTCCACCTGGTAGCCCTGCAGCCGCCTCGCCATGTCGGCCAGCACCACCTTGCGCACCTCCGCGCAGCATCCCATCAGCTTCCAGAAATCCTGCTCCGTAAAGCGCAGCAGCACTGAGTCCTGAGTTGCGATAATGAAAAAAGGAGCCTGACCTTTGCCGCTTAGAATCGGCGTCTCGCCAAAACCTTCACCCTCGCGCGCAACACCCACCAGGGTCCTGGATCCATCGAGTTCTGCCCGCTCGGCCCGCGTCTCCCCTTCAACTACCAACCAATAGAATCGCCAAGGCTCCTCGGGTTCCACCAGCATCGTGCCGGCTTGGGCCCTGACCCGTTCCACGCCCTTCACGCCCGCCAGCGTCTCCAGCAGAGTTTCGGCGCTGGACTCGGCAAAGGGGTGTGTTCCGCGAAGAGTTTCCACAATCTCCCGCAACGGAACCATTTCCACCGTCAATAATTTTCCGTCCCCGCTCATCTCTGCCAACTCGCCTTCATTCTAGAATCCCGCCAGATACTGGTGAACAAACTGCACTGCGATCGACCCTTCGCCAACCGCCGATGCCACCCGCTTCACTGATCCATGCCGTACGTCGCCTGCCACAAACACCCCCGGCACGCTGGACTCCAGCAGAAACGGCTCACGTTCCTCGCGCCAGCCTTCCGGCAGTTTGCCGTCGCTCAACAGGTCCGGCCCAGCCAGCAAGAATCCCTTCTCGTCCCGCAGAATCGAGCGCGGCAGCCACTCCGTTCCTGGTGCAGCCCCGATAAACACGAACAGGGACGAAGCCGGAACCTGGAATTCTCCCTTCGGCCCGTTCAGTTTCAATGCCTCCAGCCGCTCCTCGCCCATCGCCTCCAGCACCTGTGTTCGCGGCTCTACCACAATATTGGATGTTCGCTCGATCTCATCGATTAAGTATTTCGACATTGTCGCCGAAAGCCCATCACCGCGAACCAGCATCGTAACCTTGCGGGCGAATTTGGCAAAGTGCAGCGCCGCTTGCCCGGCTGAGTTGGCGCCGCCCACCACAAACACCTCTTCGTCTTTGCAGGAGACGGCCTCCACCAGCGCGGCGCCGTAGTAAATTCCCTGCCCCGTCAGCCTCTCCGCGCCCGGAATCCCAAGCTTCCGGTATTGCACCCCCGGAGCCAGCAGCACCACGTGACTTGAAACCTCGTGTCCGTCGGCGAGTTGCACAAACCGGTATTGCCCCTCGATGCGTATCCCGGTCGCCCGCTGAGTCACGAACTCGGCTCCGAATCTCGTCGCCTGCGTGTGCGCTCGCCGCCCCAGTTCTGCCCCCGTTACCCCGGATGGAAATCCAAGGTAGTTCTCAATCTTCGAAGAGGAACCGGCCTGCCCACCCGGCGCTTGGGGCTCAATCACCACCGTGCGCAACCCTTCGCTGGCGCCATAAACCGCCGCCGCCAGTCCGGCCGGCCCCGCGCCCACCACCACCATGTCGTAGAACTCCTGGGTCGCCTGGACCCTCAGCCCCACCCGCGCAGCCAGTGCCTCCGGCTCCGGATCCACCAGCGAGCCGCCATCGGCAAACAGCACCACCGGCAGCCGGTTCGGATCAAGCCCGGCATCCGTCAGCAGCTTCAGAGTCTCTTCACTGCCGGCAGCGTCCAGCCACTTATAGGGAACATGGTTTTGAGAAAGAAAGGTACGCATCCGATGGTCCCTGAGCGACCAACGGTGACCAATCACGCGCACTCCTTCAAAGGGAGGCTTGTAGCCCGCCTGCCAGTCTTCCAGCAGATCGTTCAATACCGGATAAAGCTTCTCCTCCGGCGGATCCCAGGGCTTGGTCAGGTAGTAGTGAATGCGCGCTGTGTTGATTGCTCGAATCGCCACTTCTGTGTCCGCATAGGCCGTCAGCAGCACTCGCCGCGCCTCCGGATAAATCACCATTGCGCGTTCAAGAAAATCCACACCGGTCATCCCCGGCATGCGTTGGTCGCTCACCAGCAGCGCTACCGGCTCCTGGCGCGTCTTCACCTGCTCCAGAGTGTCCAGAGCCGCCTGGCCGCCGGCCGCGCGCATGATCCGGTAGGTCGACCCGTACTGGCGGCGCAGGTCTTGCACAACCGCCTCAAGTACGCTTACGTCGTCATCCACCGCCAACAGAATTGGCCTGGCCATAAACCCCTCGTACCCTCAGTCTAGAATGCGAATTCCCCGTTGCGCACAACTGATCTCATGCTTTCCTCAACCGGTCCTCTAAGCTAGTCATCCCACAAAGGTTGTAGCCCTATTGCCAGGAAAACTCCCTTGACATAACCCTCTACTGCCCTTCTGATTACTTTAGGTACTCTTGCGATTCTTACTGTCGCAGATTTGGGCATTTGTAGGTTCGTTACCTTATTGCCGATAGAACCCCAAGCGGAGTGAATAACGTTCGATTTCAGGTCCCCGATCCCGGTCATGGAAAAAATTGGTGAAGATACGGCTGGCTGTTCCGCGGGGTGTTTGAGCAAATGAGGCGCATGTTATGAATAAACTAATTCTGGCCGATTCGCAGGCTATCTTTCGTGCAGGCACCGCCAAGGTCCTGGCCATGAACGAGGAGTTGCGCATCATTGCTCAGTGCACCGATCTCGATCGCATGTATCATGCCATCACTACGTTCCCAGGTTCGATTGTCCTGTTTGCCGCTTCTATGCGCCCCGATCTGACCCGCCTGCGCATGCTGCTTGACACCATGGGAAGCCGTGGCGTCGTCATCGCTGAAAACAACGAACCTGCAAGCTCCTACCTCCAACAGGGCTTCCGCGGCGTAGTCTTTCGCAACGTCACTGGCCCCTCGATGGTCGAGTGCGTCCACCGCGTTGCCGCCGGCGATACCTGGATTCCGCCCCAGGTCATGATGCCCGATTCGCCCGAAGAAGATATGGTCGGCACCCGAGTCCGCGACCGCCTCACTCCCAAGGAAATGCGGATCGTCGCTCTCATCGCGCAAGGCTGCAAGAATCGCGAGATTGCTTTGCGCCTCAAAACCACAGAGCAAGTCATCAAAAATTACCTGCGCTCCATCTACGACAAGACCGGCGTCAGCGACCGCCTTGAGTTGGCCCTGTTTACCATTCACCACCGCGTCCTTGCCCAGGCAGCCGCCGAAATAGGCAACAAGATCGACGCCGAAGAAAAGTCCACACCCTCGGCCGTCGCCTAGCCAAAATTGCAGCTTTGCGCAGCGTCAAATGACTCTTCGAATGGTCATTGAGGGTATTTAATTCGCGTTCCCGACAAGTGAATGTCTCGGTTCTCGATCCCGACCTGAAGCGCTCCTTCGACAAGAAACCGATTGCCGCAGGAATCTCCCTAAAGTTTTTCAGCGACGCTCTTCGCCTGGGTAAACAGGTAAAGGTAATCCGGCCCGCCTGCCTTCGAATCTGTCCCGCTCATGTTGAATCCGCCAAACGGATGCGCCCCCACCATCGCTCCGGTGCACTTGCGATTGAAGTAGAGATTCCCCACATGAAACTCCCGCCGGGCCCGGTTCAGCTTCTCACGGTCGGTTGAATAGATCGCACCCGTCAGTCCATACTCGGTGTTGTTGGCCACCTTCAGGCCCTCTTCGAAGCTCTCCACCTTGATCACAGCCAGTACCGGCCCAAAGATCTCCTCCTGCGCCAGCGCCGCATCCGGAGCCACATCGGCAAATACCGTTGGCTCCAGGAAGTAGCCGCCCTCCTCCGTCGCGCGCGCACTTCCACCCGCAACCAGCCGGCCTTCCTTCTTGCCCGCTTCCACGTAGCCAAGCATCGAAGCCAGCGCGCCTTTGTTGATCACCGGACCCATGTTGTGGTTGGCCGCCGGGTCGCCCACTGTCAACTTGGCTACCCGTTCCCGCAGCCGCTCCACAAATACGTCGTAGACTGGCGCTTCGACAATCGCCCGCGAACAAGCCGAACATTTCTGCCCGCTGAACCCAAACGCGGAAGACGTCACGCCTTCCACCGCGGCATCCAGGTCCGCATCCGCGCACACCAGAATCGAGTCCTTCCCACCCATTTCCAGGATCGTCCGCTTGATCCAGATCTGTCCGGGTTTGGCTTTGGCCGCGCGCTCGTGGATCTCCAGCCCCACCGCCTTCGAGCCCGTAAAGGCAATAAAGCGCGTCCTTGGATCCTCGACAATCGCGTTGCCAAACGCCGCGCCCGCGCCGGGGCAGAAGTTCACCACGCCATCCGGCATGCCCGCCTCTTCCAGCACCTCAACAAATTTGGCTGCAATCGTCGGCGCGTCACTCGACGGTTTCAAAATCACAGTGTTTCCTGTAACGATCGACGCCGCCGTCATCCCCGCCATGATCGCAAACGGAAAGTTCCATGGCGGAATCACCGCGCCGACACCGAGCGGGATGTAAATCAATTCGTTGCGTTCGCTGGGATACTGGATCGGCGTTTTCGCTGCCGCCAGCCGCAACGCCTCGCGCGCATAGAACTCCAGAAAATCGATCGTCTCGCCTACATCGGCGTCCGCCTCTGCCCAGTTCTTTCCCACCTCATAGGTAAGCCAGGCCATGAACTCGAACTTGCGCTCCCTGATAATCCGGGACGCGTTCAGCAGCAGCGAAACCCTATCGGCCACCGAAACCTTGCTCCAAAACTCAAACGCTCCGAGCGCCGCGGCCATCGCCTTCTCCGCGTGCTCAGCGCCGGCCTTTTGGTGCACGCCCACAACCTCCGCGGGCTTGGCAGGATTGATGGAACGGATCTTGTCAGCGGTCTTCAGCCGTTGTCCGCCAATCACCAGGTCGTACTCGCGCCCCAGCTTCGACGCCACCAGTTCCAGCGCGCTCTTCATTGCGCGCGCATTCTCCGGCGCTTTGAAATCCACAAAAGGCTCATTTTGAAATTCGCCTTGAGGCGAGCGCGGCTGAATCGAGATCGAAGGAATCACAGTAGTCATAGCAAAACTAGTGTAGTTCAACGCCGCCCGCTCTGCTACGAGCCTCTCGGCGCATCGGCCAGCTACTCGATCCCCCGGTCCTCACTTCACCGCTTCGCATTCTTTCCCGCCGCAGATTGCGCCGGTAATGCCTTTACCCTCAGTAATGGTGTATATGCGGTCGACAGCTGGCAGCCTTACGATCTCTTTGGCGCCGGAAGGCCAGTGAATCTCCATGCTGCCGGCAACTACTGCATCGCCCAGGCCGAAGTGAACCCGAAAATCATTGGACGAAAGGTAGCTCCCGCCGCTCAGTACGTCTCCGCGCTGTCGCATTCCGTTCGCACTCAAATATACCGTTGCACCAACGGCGTCGCGCGGACTCTTCGGACCGCCAATAAGTTTCGCCTCCACCCAATGATGCTTATCCGCGCTCACATTGCGCAGCAGCAAGGGAACGCCATCCATGTTATTCACAACCACATCGATCTTGCCGTCGTTGAAGATGTCGCCGAATGCCGCGCCACGGCCCACTGTGACGCGAGCCAGGCCGGTTCCTTCCACGGCATCAACAAGCTCGAACTTTCCATTCTTGAGATTGTGGTAGAGCAGCGGCCGCTGGGCATAGCTTTGCCCCCACTCCGGGTGCTGATCCACTTGCGGATACACATGGCCGTTAATTACGAGCAGATCCTTCCACCCGTCGTTGTCATAGTCCAGGAACCCATCGGCAAAGCCAACGAATGGTATCGATGAACGGGCGATTCCAGCCTGATAACTCACATCTGTGAAGGACCCGGTCCCATCATTTTGAAACAGCACGTTGTAGTCGTCGGCAAATACCGTGCTGACTATGGACAGATGCCCATTGTTTTCGTAGTCTCCGGCCGCGAGGCCCATGTTGGCCACCTCTCTGCCATCCTCATTCAGCGCAAAGCCGCTGACATAACTATCGTCCTCGAACGTGCCATTGCCCTTATTGATGTAGAGATAGTTTGGCGTTGAGTCATTTGCCACTAGCAAATCTGGCTTCCCGTCATTATTCACATCCGCGAAGAGCGCGCCGAGGCCGTAATATCCATTGGGATCGTCGACGCCAAGCTTCTTGCTCACATCGGCGAAGGTTCCGTCTCCGTTGTTACGAAACAGATGGTCGTGCTCCCCCTTCAAACCGCGCGGCCCGCACATGACTTCCACGCCGCGATACTGGCACGATGCATTGCCAAAGGCTTTTGAACCGGAGATCGGACGATTGGCCAGGTCGATCTGCGCATAGCCATCCACAAACAGATCGAGATACCCATCGCCATCGTAGTCGCCAAAGGTAGCGCCGGTGGACCAGGTGCCGATGGTTACGCCGGCCTTTACGGCTTCATCGGTAAAGGTGCCGTCGTGATTGTTGCGATACAAGCGATTCTCGCCGTAGTTTGTGACATAAAGGTCTGGCCAGCCGTCATTATCGATGTCGCCGACCGCGCAGCCGTAACCCCACCTGTCATTCGCAACTCCGGCCTTTTCCGTCACGTCCGTGAATGTGCCGTTGTGGTTGTTGCGAAATAGAGCGGCGTGCGGCGGTGTCTCCTTACCATCGAGCGCGTCGTAAGTTGAACCGTTCACAAGATAGATATCCAACCAGCCGTCATTGTCATAGTCCAGCAAACAGACTCCCGGCCCCTTGGCCTCGAGGATCAGCTTCTTTTCCGGTGTGCCCGCTTTGTGATGCCAAATTGTCAGACCCGCGGCTGGCGCGGTGTCTTGAAAGATGATCGGGCCGCTCTTCACAAAACCGCCGGCCGTGATTGGGCGGTGTTGTTCGTCGAACTGTGCCGCCTGCGGCCCTGCGGTCGCCATGCCGCCGCCCTGTGAAGGTTGCGTTGCGCTTTGCTGCGGCACGGCCGAGGGGGACGGCGGGTTGGCGGCCTGAGAATGCACCTGCAAGTCGAAGCTGCAGACTCCCACCATAATCAGGAGAAAAGGAAGAATCTGAGAGACAGCGCCTTGGGCACAAAAGACGCGGCTCGCTCGTGATCGGCGGTAGGAAATCAAACTAGACTTCATTGTTTGTTTAACCCTTCAAATGCATCGAGCACCGGAACTCCCGCAGGCTCAACCGATTTCATCCGTTGCGTGCAGACAATTGAACCAACGCGGGACGAGATCCGTAGACCTGGCTGCGATGCGCTCGTGACGATTTTACGGCATAAGGGTCGGGGCTGTTCTGGCGTTCGCCCGTGCCTGGAATTTACCTGGTGCTGGCTACGCTCAACGTGCGCGCGTCTCTCCGGTAGGCTGAAAGGCGATCCCAGAGATCAGGCCGCCCGAAGCAAGAACATCCCTGATTTGTTCAGGGTTCGTTCCCCCACGCACCGCGGCCTGTTTCAGCAGCCGCAGCGCATCCGCAGGAGCGGTCCCCTGCGCGAGGCGGAAGATCCATGGAATATTCGTCGAGGTGAGCGACCTGTCGTTGCTCAATGCAACCACTGGAACAAAGCACTTGAGCGCCAATTGCTCCGAAAGATGACTGGAATTCCGATCGAGCGCAACGATCGCCAGCGCATGTTCATCCATCAATGCATGAACCAATTCGGTCGAAGCCGCTCCCCAGTTCTGATCGCTCTCGACAGGAAGCAGCACCCACTGGCGTCCAGCTCTGGCTCCATCGTGGAGCGCCGCAAGCACCTCCGCCGATTGCGCAGTCTCCTTTGCGTTTGGCCCAAAAAGAACCACGCGCACCGGACCCGGCGGCGGATCGGCAGGCCTGGGTCCTTCGAAGTTCACACCATCCTCGCCAACCCGCGCGTATGGGGTTGGCGACGCCGCATCCGGTAAGCTCGCACCTGTCGAGGGTTGCGTCGCGATGTGCTTCTCCATGGTCGCAACCCGATAGCTGATCGAGCCGTTATGCACGGTGCCCAGATACATCGGCGCAACGTTTTTCTGGTTGGGGTCGAACACCATGTGCCCGGTGACGCCATCGTATTGTTCGATATCGGCGAGTGCGTCGTGAATCCGTGCGCGATTCAAGCCGGCCTTGCAAATCGAATCGAGCAGGGCATTCATCGCATCATAGGCCAGCGATGCAAACTGCTCCGGCTGTTCGTTAAAATGAGCTTCGAAGCGGCGATTGAAATCGAGCCACCGCGGATCGTTGCGCGAAGGATCGTATGGATACAACGCTTCAAACCCTTCCGCCGCGGGTCCGGCCTCTTTAAGCAAGTCGGGGCCCAGCGTGCGATAGGAGCCAAAGACACGCTGTTTCATTCCCATGGCGCGCATCTGCTTCAGAATCCGCGCCGCGGGGATTTCATCCGCCCATAATATGATCGCGTCGGCGCGAGACTCTTGTATGACCTGCAACTGGCGTGAAAAATCCATGTCACCAGGCAAGAACTTCTGCTCAATCACCGGCGGGCGCCCCAGCCGCCGGGATGCGTCTCGGAACTTTCCGATCCCAAGTCGGCCGTAACGGTTATTCACGCGAAGAATCGCAACCCGCTTTAACCCAAGCTCGGTATAGATGCGCCGTGCCAGCGTGTAACTCTGCACGCGATCGTCCTGCACATCGGTGAAGTACCAGGGAATATAGGTTTCGGGAATCGTGGGATCGGTCGATGCCGAATTGACTACGGGAATCTCCCCCTTGAGCGCCACGCGCAAAACGATGTGAGTCGACTCGGAACTGATCGAGCCAAAGATCGCCCAATCCTGATCGTCATAGATCATCTTGACTGCTTCGTCCGAAGCCGATCCCCAGATGGTCGGATCGGTGGGCCTATCATCACCGTAAACCGAGTTCGCTTGCCAGTTATCGTAGTCGTTGTGCAACATCAGGCGGAAGGGCTTGCCGCCATAGCCACCTCGGGCATTAGCCTCTTCCACTGCCAGTTGCGCACCGTGCAACATGCGCAGCCCAAAGATCTGGTCCGGATTGTGTTCAATCGGACCGAAAAATCCGATGCGCACTTCGGTGACGTTCTTCGGTTCTGGAAGATCACGGCCAGCCCCCGAGTAAATGTTGGGATGGACGTAGTTGACGTCGTAGGGCGATGCGAACTTTGCATAGGGGCTGAGATCCCGCGGCTCTCCCGCATAAGGCGCAACTTCTCGATCGCGCGGCGGTGCAGGCGGATGCGCACCGCACTCGCACAAATGCCCGTTTGCGCTCGAGCTGGAACCCTGGCTCGAGCTCGAACTCTGGCCGGGACCCTGGGCCACGCCGCCAGCGGCCCACAAACACGCCGCGGCAAGCAACCATGCGTTCTGCATTGCAATTACTCCTTGCCAGCCTCAGCCTTGTCGGTGCGGAACATCGCGATGGCCTCAATCTCAATCAGCAGCTCGGGCCGGCAGAGGATGGCCTGAATCCCGGTCGACGCCGGCAGCGGGTCGAGTCCCTGTTCCTTGAAAAAGTCGGTTCGCTCCTCGTTAAACGCCTCATAGTCGCGGTCGATATCGCGCAGATAGCAGGTTGTCCGCACTATGTCGTGCCAGCTACATCCCTCGCTCTCGAGCAACCCGGTGATGTTGGCAAACGTACGCCGCAATTGCGCGCGGAAGTCGCCGATGTGAACGCTCACGCCATGCTCGTCGATCGATGCAGTTCCCGAGATCAGTAGAATCGTAAGGCCGTTAAGATCGATGCGCATTCCGCGCGAAAATGAACTTGGCTTGGCATAAGCGAATGCTTCGTTGAGTACATTATGGTTGGTCATAGCACGCTTCTTTACTGGCGCTTGAGCTATGGTTTCGAGGATTTCCCCTAATCCGTTCATTGGATTTTCTCCTTGCTTTCGGTGGTATTGCCTGAATGTTGAATGATTCCGTGGCTCAGCCCTTTGGCCGTCGCCACCCAAATGTCACTGCCCTGAAAATCAATTCCCAGTATGTAATTATGTGCCGGAGCTGATGTCACTTCAATGTTGGTGACCTTGCCTTGTGCGTCGCGCACCGTCATCTCCGGTTTACCATCGGCAAGCGACGGGCGATAGACAGCCCAGTTTGTGCCGTCGTAATAAGCCAGTCCTTTGTCCGTACAGAACCAGGCACGGTTGGCGTCAACGCCCTTCACGAAATTGGTGAAGTTCGAAGGCAGTCCGCTGTCCTTGGTCAAAAAGTTGTGCCAATAGCGGCCGTCGTAACGGCTGTCGCCGAAATAGGTCGACGCCCAAACGATCTTGTCCACATAGCTGACCGATGAAACAATTTCATGAATCAGCCCCTGGTCCTTGAAAAGTACCAACTCGGTCTCGCCGTCGGGATCCTCGTATTTATCCCAGCGTCCGGTAGTCTGGTCGAGTTCCAGTAACCCGCTGCCCCACACGGCAAAATAAACCTTGTCCGCTGCGGCAGAAACACCGTAAACCCATATCTCGATCATCGGTGTGTTGCGCTCGTTGTAGAGCGACCATTGACCGGTGCGCAGGTTCAGACGGCACGCACCCGCCGCGGTGGCGACCCACACGTTCTCGCCTTCGACGGAGACACCGTAAACCACATCGTTGCTCAGCCCGGAGTTCAGTTGCGTGTAGCTTTCAATACGCCCGGCCGAAATGCGGCTCAAGCCGCCCATGGTTCCGGCCCACACATCGCCGGTGCGCTTGTCCAGCGCCAGTGAGAGAACTGCTCGATGCGCCAGTCCGTCTTTCGTTGTGTAGGTCTTCCAAGTATGGTTCTCGTAAACGGCCAGACCATTCTCGGTTCCTGCCCACACGCGGTCTCCGTCCACCAGAACCGCGAAGACGTGATTATCCGGCAGGCCGTTGTCCGCCGTGAAATTCTCAAAGCGGAAACGCGGCATCTGCGGCACCGGCGAGTTGGATCGTGATTGATGAGGCCTTTGGGCAGCAGTCGCCGCGTCCTTCGCTGGCGCATTTTGCGCGGCGCACTCTACTGGAACCGCCAGCCCCCAGCAGGCCACAGCTACCAGCATCGCCATCGTCCACGCCGTCTTGTGCACGCTCTTCTTCATCGCGTCCTCAGATATTCAATCAAGTCGTTGAGTTCGTCCTTCGTCAGGTCGCTGGTTCGGCCATGCTTGTCTTCGGGGTTATAAACGGTCCAGATCTCTTCAAGCGTGCGCGCCGACCCGTCGTGAAGGTAAGGCGCGGTCAGCGCAACGTTGGTCAGTTGCGGCGTATCGAGGAGCCCTGAGTTATCAACCGGCTTTTTTGTCCCCACATCGAACGACTTCTGGCTGGTACCCTTCGGGCCGCTGTGGCAATAGGAACAGCGGTTGCTCTCCGCAATCGGCTTGCCAAATCTGTCCACCGTTCGCCCAAAGAGCGCTTTGCCGCGTTCCTGCCCGGGCGTCAACTCGTAGCCAGGCAGACGCCAGCGATTGGGCCTCGGCGGAAGACCGCGCATGTAGAGCGCTAAGTCCGCGAGCGTGTATTGCCCATATTGCTCCGAGCGCCAGAAGTACATCTCCGTGCGCGGTCCGCACTCGGTGGGAATGTTTGGATTACCGCCATTCCACTTGAACGGTTCAGTGCCTTTCAGGTCTTCGATCAGCCGATTGTCAACGATGTCCCGGCCGAACCCATCCGGCTCCAGATCCCATTGCAGTCCATCAAACGTTGAATCGATATGGCAGCTTGCGCAACCGATCTGCCCCTGGAACGAGTAGCGCGCCGTGTAGAAAGTCTGCTCGCCGCGGCGCAGTGCGCTCACAACCTTTGGTCCTTCGAGCTCGATCGTAGATGTCACTCGGTTTGTGCGCGGGTCAATGATGCTGATCGTGTCTTCGAGACGATTGGCAACAAATAGTTTGCGGCCATCCGGGCTGAATGCCAGCCCGCGCGGATTGTGCCCAACCGCAATTCGCGCCACAATGTAATTCGCGCCCGCCGAGAGATCCTCCGCGAACGATCCTGAAGCCGGTCGTGGACGCGTTCTGACGAAGTGCAGCAACCGCGCAACGTCGATGGCGATCACGCACTCTGATCCGCCCGCCGTCACGTAGAGCCGCGATTTGTCCGGTGATATTGCCACGCCGAACGGCATTGATGCGTAGCGTTCTAGCTCGTCAAGGGGAATCTCGACGGGCTTTCCCACGTCGGCGCCAAACAAGGTCAGCGTATAGGCAAAGGCTCCGCCGTGCTCGAGATGCGCCAAGGGAACAAGATTCTTGGGATGATATTCGGCAACTGCCCCCAGGTGTCCATCGGCAGAAATAGCAAGGTGGAATACACCTGCGACACCTTGGAGCGGCATGCGCTCAATAACCACGGCCCGCTCCGTATCGATGACCGTGATTTCGGATTCGGGCGCGGTGCGATGAGGCGTCGCATTGGGATAGACGTGCGTGGCGTAGATCCGCTTGCCGTCGGGCGAAAGAGTAAGGTAGCTGGAGCCGTGGCCAGCCATCAGGCGTTTCTTCTCAGCTCCGGTTCGCGCATCTAGAACAGCAATGTCGTTTGAAATTCGATTGGCAACAAATATCTGGTTGCCGCCTCTGTCTTCAACAACACCGGAAGGTTCCCCGCCAACATTCCATGTTGCGATCACCGTAAGCGATTTCGTATCGATAACCGAGAGCGTATCGTCCCAGGAATTGGTGACAAAAAGCCGGTCGCCAGCGGCTGAAAGCGCCATGCCGCGCGGCACGCGTCCCACGGGAATCGCCCTGACCGTCGCATGAGTCCGCGCATCCAGTACACGCACTTCCTCAGTCTGTTGACAAAGCACGTAAAGGCGCGCTCCATCGGGCGAAAGCAGAACTTCAAGCGGCGAAGCATACACGAGCGGAAGAGGCGAGGCGGCACGCTCGTCTGCTTTCACTGGGCGATGCCACGCAGGCCACAGCGCAATCGCCACAACAAGCATAACCGCGAACGGCCCGCCTATCCGGCTCAAGCATCGAGCGAACTGCTCCGAGGTCGATCTCATTCTTTCGGCTCCTCGACTGTGACAAC
>Ga0182013_10005015_pt1 | contig 15643 bp, 18 predicted proteins | sample 612S2MmetaG_FD_120487 | JGI IMG/M metagenome (GOLD analysis project Ga0182013, IMG submission 120487) | Permafrost microbial communities from Stordalen Mire, Sweden - 612S2M metaG | ecosystem: Environmental > Terrestrial > Soil > Wetlands > Permafrost | place: Sweden: Stordalen | collected...
CATACGTACTCTTCATAAGTGTACCAGTGGAAGGACACGCGGTCCCCCGCCGAGAGGCAGCGCTCCTCGAGATTCCGCATGTGGCGGTGGCTCCTGGGTGATAGCTGGTTCGCGAAGATAAGCTCGTCACCGAAGGGACTAGGAAGGTCGAGAACCTGTTTGGTCGCCACGCGGTAGAGCATCACCGCCTGATCGAGACCGCTCTCGCATATGAGCACGTCAAACGGATCACCTCGCAGCTCGCTGGCCAGAAATCTTCCTCGCCCAAGCATCGCCCAGACCAAGGTCATCCCGTTGAGGTACCGGGTAAGGGGGGACTCCCAGCACCGCAACAGTGCCCTGGCAAAGGCCTGTCCGCCGTCGCACACGTACAGGACCATAGACCGTGCCCTGAGAGCGGGCAGCCAGCGACGGAAACCGCTACCACCGCTGCGACCCAACGAGGCCGATTCGATGCTCCTGACCTCGAACCCCAAGTTTCTCAGGTGCGTTGACAGTACGCGTGGCTTGACCGCATTGGCGAACATGTCGCTCCGCTCTATGACGACAGCTCTGCGTTGGCCGCTCTTTTCTGGGCGAGCCAACTTGGCCGCTTGGAGCACCCCAGTCCGTTTTCGAATCCCGCCTAGAGCTCTCAACGAGATCAGCCTTCCCCAACCACGGTCAATACTACATAGTGCTCCGTCCTATACATGACCTTCAGCCACGTGAACGACGACAGACGTTCGAGACCGGCCGTCGTAATCGGCGAATAGACGGCAGGGGGATACCCAGGTAGCTGCGCGATTGTCCCGCCTCCCTCGGCATCGCGGTCATCGACAACTATAGCGTCAATACCTCCCGACCGAGCAAGACTCTCCAACTGTTGGGAGCTAAAATCGGGCAGAAAGAACTCCCACTGCGGGAAAGCGCCCAGATCCACGGTGAACGCGTATGTCTCAAAGACCCGCTCAGTAGCGACGTCGGATACCACGCTTCGACCGGGTCCCTCTGCCGACAGGAAGCGCTGGGCCAGTTTGACCGCCTCAATAGGCGTATCACGACCGTCTGACGAGTTGAGTTCAAAGGCGCCCGGGAACCGGAATGCTGCGTTGACCGCCGAACCATAGTTGCCGACCAAACTTACGAACAGCACCACGACGGCCGTGGCGGCCACGGCTGGCCGCGGCGGCCTTTGTCGTCCACTGCCAAACCGCGGGCGTCTCCCTAAACTGTGGAAACCCACGGGCCTACGCCGTGGCTCGGCGACAAGGCCAGTGGCAACCACAACAGCGATCCCGATCCATTGGAAGGTCGATAGTCGGAGGGCTCCCTGCTCCCCCGCGAGGTTGAATCGCAGCGGCAGCAGAACAAAATAACTCGCTGCAAGAACGCCGAACGCGAGCAAAGCCCCAGACCGCGAACGTCGCAACCGCCACCCTGCAAGAAGCGATGCGACCGCGGCAATGACCTGCACCGTATAGGCTGCAAGGTGTTCATAAAGAGGGAGGGTCGAGCCCGTAAATAACGAGCGCGTCTGACTCCCGCCTGATCCCCCGGTCGAGGTAACCGCGGCTTTCTCGCCGAGAAGCTGCCGGAAGATTGGCCCTACAGCGTCAAAGGCCGTCCGGGGGAAATAGCCGAGGTAGGAGATGATCGGCGCCTTGGTAAGGAGGACCCACCCGGCCGCAGCGACACCAAGCAGTAATCCGATCCCCAAGGCCGGACGCGCACTCCGACGTTCGCCCACGGCAAGTTGCGAGAGACCGATCAGGATGAGAAGAGCCGCCAAGACGTAACTTGTAAGGTGATGCGTGATAACGCAGCACAAACCCAGGGCCGCGCTGACCCCCAGCAAGGTCGACGAAACGCGCCTGTTCCTAGTATCTAACGCGTAAAGCAACAGAGCGACCGTCCAAACTAGCAGAGGGACAGCAAGCGACTCATAGGCGAACTGGCTGTCAAAGAAGCCGAATTGCGGACTCACACCGTAGATGATGGCTGCCGTGGCCGCCGCGCGAGAGCTTCCACTGAGCGTAAAGCCAAGGGCATACACCCCGAGTAGGGTCGACACGTGCATAAGCGCTAGCAGGAGAACGGCAACGTCCCAAATGGGCGCGCCAGACAGCTTGACGAGACTTGCGGTCAGTGCGTGGAGACCGGGATAATATGCGGCCACAGGCACGACTGGGTTCGGGGCAAACAAGTTCCCGGTACGGAGCGTGTTCTCGACACTCAGGTAGTGACCTAAGGCGTCGCCAAATAGCGGGCGGTTGGGCGCGCGGAGAAAGGCCGGTAGATAGGAGGCAAGCCCGATCGCCACAATGCTCCCGAGCGCGGTGTTCCGAGAGAAACGTGAGGACATACCCATAAGCCATAGCGGCGCGAACATGCAAGCCATCGCGAGCCAAAAAAGGTTGTAGTTCGGCGAGGCAACGTATGCTCGCTGGTAGACGACCACCAACAGGGCTGCTCCGCCCAATGAGATGACGGCGAGCAACGAAATGGGTTGCCGCCGGCGCCGTTGGCTGTGGAGTGGGGTTGGGACGAGCGGTGGCTGCATATGCACGCCCTGGGTGATGGTGCTTGGTGCGAGCATCGGGCCGACGCGCGCAGAAGAGCGATAGGAGAGGGTCGGCCCTCTTGTTGACGGTGTCCTCAGCGACATCCTGGCGGCGAACTTCTGTCGGCGAAATGTGTGGGAGCAGATGCTGCAGAACTGGCGTAGCCAAATGTAAGGCCAGCAAGCCCCACCATGCAGGCGGCTGAATTGAGAAGATAGCCGAAGCTAGACCGGCCGGATGGCAACACGCGACTAGGCAAGAGGACGTGGCACGATGAAGCTCTCGCGGTCGAGAGAGATGGAGCGCGCGGTGCCGAACGATCAGGTCGTGATCTGGACACACCCGCGGGCCAGCAGCGGCGGAGGAAGTGCTTCAGGGTGGGACGGAACGATGGGAGACCCCGTTGTACTACGGGGTGCGCTGCGCTCAGACGATGCGTGTCCGGATGTGATGGGCCAGTCCGGATGGATTGACCGGTCTCTTTGCCCTGTGTCGGCCGCCTTCCCATCGAGGCAGTGTCGGTTCCGAAAGCGCCAGCCCTGTCCGCGTGTGAAAGCCGCGCCTCGATAGCGCCGACGGCAGCACACATGGAACGAGACCGCGGCTCCCTGCAAGTCGTAAGGCGTATTAAAGGGGAAGGCAAGTTGGTAGCCCCGTCCTGATGTGAAGGACGGCAAAGGCTCTGGCTCGTCATGTTGTCTCTGTCCGCGCGGAGTGTGCCATACGCCGGAGAGATGTGGCCCACCAATGGAAGTAGCGGCGGGGGGTTCCGGGAAAGTGTTCGGCAAGAAAGCGCGGGGAGGGAAACGCCATTCCGATGAGGTACCTGACAGCATTAGAAAACGGAAGGCGAAAGGCCTGCCCGATCATATGACGCGAGCCTAGGGCAGGTGGCGTAAGGAGCGAGAGACGGAGATGGTGCGGAGGACGTGAGGAGCAGGCCGTAAGGGACAGCGAGAGCGCTGCTGGGCGGACGTCGGGGGGGAGCTGCGCGATGATCCATCGTAACCAGCCTGTCAGACGGTAGCGGGCAGCAAGAGCGAGTACGTCGTCGGCGTCGCAAATGCGGGCCATCATGAGAAGATCTCGCCACGCCATAAGGGTGGCTCCCGGTTTGTTATGGTCGCTGACGATATGTAGTGACACAATCAAAAGATTGTCGGCTGGCTGAACTACCGGGAGCGGGTACCCGTAAAGGGATGTGGCGTGCGCAGCGGTAACAATGGATGACAGGTCGAAGGCGCGGCTCCAAAGCCATGGGGGCACGTGATGGTGCAGATCCAAACTGCCGCCTCCGGGTGAGCGGAGGTTAACGGCTTCGCGACAGGTTAAGTTAAACCACGCCCACGGTGGACGGCTATCCATTGCCTCCTCGTAGCCCAGGGAGGCTAGGATCGCGAATGCGTGGCGGAAATGCCGCGGGGGCACGAGGAGATCGAGATCAAGAAAAGGGCGCTCGCTGGGGTGATAGCCCGCAAGGGCAAGTCCCGGTCCTTTGCTGATCGCGAAGGGGATGCCTCCCGCGCAGAGAGCGTCGAGTCCTTGGCGAGAAGCATTGATAATTGCGAGGGACAGGGCGGTTGTGGCAAAGGTAGCGGCGCGCAAGGAGGCCACCTGGAGCGCAGTCAACTGGAGTCGCCCAGCCGCTGCCAACCGCAGGGCAACAGCTGAGAGGCGTTGTTGGGTGAGAGTCGCTATGTCGTCGTCAGTGCAGGGCAGTGGTGTCGCCCGTGGTGATGACCGGAAGTCATCAAAGAGAGCGGCGTCGACGGAGGGGCTGAGTCGGGGCAAAAGTGTCCCGTGAAAGTTTTGAGCACCCATTGTGGCAATTGGTGGTCCGGTCGCCTCGGGACTCACCGAGGCGCCTGGCGAGGAGTTCCTCAAAGCGTGGGTCATTTCGTCGTCGCGCGGGCGGAGGTTGGTGCTTGAATCGCTTTGCAGCGGAACGGTAGACGCATCTCGGTCAACTGGGGCCATTGTCGGGAGTTCACGAATGCGAGCCGGCCTATGAGGGGCCGAAACGTGGTGGCCGATGACGGAGGGCGAGTTTAGTGGGCGATAGCGAGGAGGAAGGGTAGTGCGGCGGGTCCGAGACCGACCGGTCTGGCTCCCGCGATGCTGGACTCCCTGTTGTGACGACTATGGCACGGGCCGAGACACTCTTTAGAAGCGCGGAGCGGAAGGATCGATGAGCCGACGGGGTCAGGCGGACCAAGACGGCACACCGCCAGGGCCGGACCCTTGGGGATTCGAGGAGCCCGAGAAAGGCGGCGGGAGATTGGAGCCAGAGTGTAGTCGCAAACTCCTTAAGATAAGAGGGGCGGGGGCCGGCGCCGAGGAGGAGTGGACGGGCTCCTCGCGCGAGTGGCGGGGTCGTCGAGATCGCGGGGTCAACTTGCTTGGAGCCTTTGAGGCGCCTTCCGATCAAGTTGAGAGAAGAAGTCGCGTCGTACGGCGCGGCGGAAGAGGGGTCCGCGACTGCAGCCAGCGGGTAGAAAAGATCGAGCGCGTCTTTGGGCACTCCGACCGCCGCAACCGAATAGCCCGCGGCTCTTGCCCGTGGTGCGGAGCTCACGGCCTCTCTCGGGAGGCTATTTATTACGGTATCCCGTACGGAGTCGATCAAGGCTCTTGGATCGGCTGGTGTCGGACCAAACGGTACTCTATGGCGTCGGTGATGATCTCCGGAGATGCCGGCCGGGACGGGCACAACGAGAGTCATCTCTTTCAGAACAGTGGTTTGACAAGGCTCGGGCCAAATCGACGGCACCATCGCCTGTCGTAGTGTGGAGGTAACCGGAAGATTGTCGAGGCTGATGACAGCAACGTTGTCGGGCCAATCGGTACCTCCCACATCGGGAGGGGCAATAGCCAATGGCAAGGGAGCCGGACCTCCGGCCCAGGCCCAGAAAACCAGGTCTGTACCCTTCTGAGTGCCAGTTGGACCTGCGGAGAGGGTAAAGGGGTCGTTAGGGAGACGGTCGCCGCCCACGTCGGGTCGTCGGGTCGAGTCTGCGGGTAGGTGGCCTGCCACTATCACCGGTCCGTTGTGGGCAAAGGTCCCGATTGGAGCTGCCGCTGGGCCTGCCGCTACATGAATTCCGGGGCGACCGGTGGGCCGTCCGATGCGAGCGGCGCCGTCCCTCAAAGCGGCTTTGACGGGTTCATATTGCGAGCTCCCGCACGGGGTAAAGAGGGTGAGGCGGGATCCACTGCAGAGTGGCCGGTAAGACCACATCACGGTTCGCTTTGGGCATGGCACCGCGTAGTCGTGTGAGGTAAGCACTAGTGCCGCCGTAGCCAGCGGAAAGGACGCAACCAGCCAATCGTGGGCACGAACGAGATCTGGTCGAAAGCAGTGCACGAGTCGCCTGAGGTGTGGCTGAACCTCCCGGTCACTTGGTCGGTGGAACGCCCGTCTGGAGTCGGCATAGCGCAGGTCAATACGGCAACCGCTGCTTTGTATGCTATGCACCACGATCCCGTCTTGCACCGTGGTGCCGTTCTGTTGTCCTAGTGGCGACACGGGCATCGTGTCCGCGACGGGTCAAGTCAATGGCGAGGATCGCGGCGTCAAACTCGAGGTCTTCCAGGGTCAGGTCTGCACTCGGCTCCCGTGGGGCGTGCGCCGCAACTTCGTCGACACGCGGGAAGACCCGGGAGGATTGGGGGAGCTGCTCGGACTGGCTCACGGTGAGTCTCCTCGGAAGTCGCGGCTAATTCATGAAGAGCAACCGATGCAGCAAGGGCAGGGGCCGTGGGTCCAAGAATGAGCTGGGGCGATCGTATTGGCGGCGTCGCGCTTATACGCAACAAGTCACTTATAACAAACAGTTCGCTTCTTATGCGTAGTCCCTAAATCAATAATCTCTTCGGGGCTCACTCAAGTTAGCAGCGCTCCTCGTTGGTGTGAGGTGTTCCGTTGAACTCTGGAGAAGGTTTACGTTGAGCAAGTTATTGTTCCAAGGCGGGCATCGTGGACTACAGGAGAGCCAAAACGGGAATTAGGGTAGCGTTTCTCGTGTCATCTCGAAAATCTCATGAAGCAATTAATAGGTTGCCAGTCACACACTCCGCCCTCTGTGTAAAGGCACGCCTATTCTAGCAGGGGCGACACCCTTCTCCGATTTCGCGCGTACAGCGTCGCTGTGACCGCACGGAGCATGCGGTTCGGCTGGTGTCGTCCTAAATTACACTCGTGTGGTGCATGGTGCATGATGTCTTGAACACGGAAAATGGTCGGCTGGTGTCGTCCTAAATTACACTCGTGTGGTGCATGGTGCATGATGTCTTAAACACGGAAAATGTTAGGCGGGCGGGACTGGCTCGTGATGTGTCTTTCATCAAAGAGTTTCGCTCGCCCCTAACGCAAAGTCAATAAGTGGCCATATGGATCTCGGAAGAAACTATCACTGCCTGCACTAACGTCAAGCTGTCTACGGGATGGAGGTGCCGGGCGGTGGGAACCACCGATAGTGCTGAGTGCCGCTGGTACCCCACTCACCGTGGTAGAGGGCATCGTATCTGACTGTGCAGGCTCGGAGAGAAGTGGACATCGGGCTGGCGGGCTCTGAGAAGGGTCAGCCCAGGTCGACCACGTCTCATGAGTCTTCGAAGGGCTCCGGTTCTCGGAGCCCGACGGCGGACGCCTGGAGGGTGAAGAGCTCGGCGGACAGGCCATCGATGGCCATGAGCTGGTCATGGTGCCCATGCTCGACCAAGCGGCCCTCTCTGAGCACGTAGATGTGGTCAGCCAGCCTGACGGTGGCGAAGCGGTGCGATATGAGCACCACTGAGCGTCCGGCGAAGAGGTCACGAACAGCCCTGAACAGCGCGGCCTCGGCACGCGCGTCAAGGGCCGCGGTCGGCTCGTCCAGGATGACAAGATCGGCGTCGCGGAAGAACGCTCGCGCCAGGGCGACTCGCTGCCATTGCCCCCCGGAGAGGTCGCTCCCGCCGAAAAACGGCGGCCCCAAATAGGTGTCGTAGCCGCGGGGAAGACCCTCGATAAAGCTTTGGGTGCCCGCCCGGGCTGCTGCCTGGCGTACCGCCTCTTCGTCGTCCGATCGTTCCCATCGGCCCATGGAGATGTTCTCACGGGCGGGCAGGTAGTACTTCACGAAGTCTTGGAACAGCACCGCCATGCGGTCTCGCACCTGGTTGATGTCCATGTTGGACAGGGTCCTGGCCGTCCCAGGTGATGTACCCCTCCTGGGGGCGGTAGAGCCCAGCCAGGAGCTTGGCCAAAGTCGTCTTCCCGGAGCCGTTGTCTCCGACCAGCGCGACCACCTGGCCAGGGCCGATGTCAATGTCGATGTCCTGCAGGGTCGGAGCCTGACGGCTCGGGCAGCTGAGAGTTAGGTGGTGCGCTCACACGCCCCATCCGTTGCGGGGGCATTGCCGAGCCGGTGAACTGGGTCGTGCCCGCTACCAGTCGGCCAAAGTTGTTAAAGTTCTGGATGAAGGGCGCGCTCTCGTACAGCTGCCCGTGCCGGCGGCCAGGCTCTGTAGCTGCGTCGCCGGAAGAATTAGCGCGGCGGCCGCCGCGCCGGCAGGGGCGAGCGACACGCGCCCATCGGAGACCAAGAGGATCAGCAACCCCAGGACCCCGCCCGAGATAGTGCGCTGAGGACCCCTCCGACCAGGCCCTGGGTCGTACGCCGGCGGACCAGGCGCCGTAACGCCTGGATGCGACGCTCGTACAGGGTGGCGAGGCGGGGCCGCAAGAACGGGGCCAGCCCATAGGCCCGGATCTCCTTGGCCGAGTCGTTTTCCACCAACAAGCTCTGGATATAAAACCGCTCGCGGTCAGTTGGGGTCTGATAGACGGCGAAGCGGTAAAGCGCCCGGCTCACCCGGATGCTGGTCATAGTGAGGGGGACGGCCGCCACCAGCCCAAGCGCCAGGAACAGCGGCTCGATAGTGGCCAGGGCCGCCCCACGGCGACGACGGCGAGCGCCGAGCCGCCGACCGACAACAGCCCGACGGTCATCTGCAGCGGCCTCATGGAGGCATTGAGGATGGCACGCCTGGAGCCGCTCGTGGAACCTCGGGTCTTCGAAGCGGGGCCAGGTCGGCGCGGTATGCCGCGTCCACCACCTGATGCATGGCTGAACGGGCACAAGTTCAGACAGCAGCCTCTGCAGCTCAGTGCGCACGATGGCCACGACCGAGGCCACGGCGAGCACGACCGCAAGCAAAACCACGGAGGGGATGGCAGACGAGAAGTCCTTCGTCGTGTTGTCCGCCAGCAACTTGGTCAAGAGCTGCTTGCCCACCAGGACCTGTAGCCCCAGGACTGCACTGCCTATCCCTTAGAGCACCACGTTGAGGACAAGCTGGCCTCGGGCGGCCGCCCACACCAGCCGCAAGGCTCCCACGAGTAAACGGGGCAGGTAACGCAGGTCGCGCTCGACTTTCGGGTAGTACAGCTTGTCGATGTCGAAGCTTTCGGAGCCTGCGATGCCTTCCTTGTCGGCCCATCGCGTCAGGCTAGGCATTGGGCCTGGAGGCGGCCTCTTGGGCCCACCCCGGACAGCCGGTACCGACCTCGAGAGTCTCACTGAGGGTTCTCCCTGGTCACGGTGCTACCTTGACTGTCGTGGAGGACCGGATGGGGGCTTGTTCCGTGGCCGCAGAGCTCGCCCTGTACCAAGGTCTGTTCTCGACTTGACGCCCCTGCTGGTAGTCCAGGAGCGGCGCCGGCTCTACCAGGAGTCCATGACGGCCTGCCTAAGGCGACAGCTCGACGCGATTGACGTCGCCGAGGGAGTGGCGGACGCCGCGAGACTGCTGAGGTTGGCCGAGAGCCGCCACCTGGACCATGCTGTGATCGAGGTGGACGGGGTCCCCTGGGACGTGGCCAGGCTGGCCGGGAGCCTGCGCCGCCACAACCCCTCAGTGCAGGTGATCGGGTTGTCGGCTTCGGCGCGCTCCTCGGCCATTGATGGTGTGCGCGTCCTGTCCCGTGGCGCCGGCCCTGACCAAGTTGCCGAGCTGGTTAGCCCCGGCCACGTTTATGATATGCCCTTTGTCCTCACCTCGGGCGCGTCCAGCAGTAGCAGTCCTCTGAGCGGGCAGCAGCTCCGGGTCCTCGCACTGCTCAGCCTGGGTATGACGGTCGGCGAGGTGGCCGTTCGCCTGGGCTTGAGCGAACGTGCCGTTACCAAAGCCAAGGTGGCCATCTTCGCCAAGCTCGGGGTGGCAAGCCAGGCCCGGGCCGTTGCCGGTGCGTTGGCGGCAGGGTGGCTCGGACCACCAACTGCATCTTCTCTGGTTACTACCGGGAAGCCCTCATGACCCGGCCCACCTACCGGACACCGGCCCTGCGCGCCCACCGGTACCGCGGCGACCTGCCCAAAGTCGTGACCGTCCACGACAACCGCTTCCTGGCCCCCGGTTTGTTGGAGGCGCTGAAAGGGCGGGCCGAGGTGGTGGGTGATACGGCCTACGGAGCTGCCGCCCTGCAACTGGCCGAGATGCTGTCACCAGAAGTAGTCGTCGCCGGGGAGCTGCTGGGCGACGGACTCATCGACCACTTCCTCCCCCACCTCGTGCGTGCCGGTACCCGGGTATTGCTTGTCATCGAAACCGTACAAAGAGAGCGCGCCGTTGAACTATTGGCCGCCGGCCTCTCCGGCGTGTGCTCGGCGGACGACGGTCTGGCTCATTTGGCCCAAGCGGTGCTCGATGCTGCCGACGGAGGAGTGGTGCTACCTCCGCTGTTGGCCGCGAGCATCGTCGTTGAGTGGCGCTCCCAACGGCATCGGGGCGCGGGGGCGGGGGTGCCCGAGAAGCTCACGATGCGGGAGATGGAAGTGCTCAATGCCATGGCCGACGGGCTCTCCACCAAGGCCGCCGCCCGGCTGCTGGGGGTGGCCACCAAGACGGTGGAGAGCCACAAGACTAGGGTCTTCGCCAAGCTCGGGGTGCATAGCCAGGCGCAGCTGGTAGCCGTCACAAGTGGGCGCCGCCCAGAGTGGCCGGGTACGATGGGCGCGCCGTGAACAGTGACCCACAGCACCCGCCTGACGTTGGTACCTCCTTCGCTCCGCAGCAGCCGCTGAAGCTCGACGACGACCGCGCCGTGTGGCGGGAGGTGGGCGATGAAGTCGTGGTGCTGGATGTGCAGACCGCCACCTACCTGAGCCTCAACGGCTCGGCCGGGGTCCTGTGGAAGAAGCTGGACGGTGGGGCCACGCCCACCGAGCTGGTCGCCGAGCTGGTCGCCGCCTACGCCGTCCCTGAGGCTCGGGCCTCAAAGGACGTTGAGGATTTCCTCCGTGCGTTGCGGGACCGCTCGTTGCTTTTGATCGGATGAGGGTTGCGCCGGCCTGGGCCAAGCCCTGGGCGCAAGGGCTTAACCCGTTTGCCCTGACCGAACTGGAAATAGCCACCGGCGACGTCTTCGGCCAAGTGGACGTGCCGCCGTGGCCCGAAGAGCCCGAAGTCCACGGAGGCCCCCTGGACGTCCTGTTCGACGAGGCGCGCCGCATCCTGAGCCGTAGGCGCTGCGTGGTGGCCTTCTCAGGAGGCCGGGACTCCTCTGCTCTCCTGGCATGCTTTCTCCACGTCGCTCGGCGAGACGGCTTCGAGGAGCCCATGGCTATCACCGCACGCTGGCCGGGCGACGCCGAGGCCGAAGAGTCGGAGTGGCAAGACCACGTGGCTAGAGAGCTGAAGGTCAAGCACTGGGAGATCATCACGCCTGGGACGGATTTCGACCTGCTCGGGCCGCTGGCCACCGGGCTCTTACGCGCGCACGGGCTGCTGTGGCCCGCCCCGGGGGTGATCTTCCTGCCGATGATTGATGCCGCGGGCGACGGAGTACTCGTAACCGGCGAAGGCGGCGATGAAGTATTCGGTATCTGGGAAATGGGCCGGGTCTGGAGCGCCGTTAGGCAGCGACGGGCGTTGCGCTCGGCCGTTCGGCCGGTCCTGGGGGGCGCTATGCCGGACTGGTTGCGGCGACGGCGTGCCCTCTCTGGCGCCGAGCCCTACCAGAGCTGGCTTACCCCGGAGGCGTGGACGGCGCAGCGGGAGGCGCTGGCGGCCGAAGCGGTGGCCGTAGCTCCGCTGTGGTGGCCCGACTACCTCCGCGAGGTCGACTCCGAGCGTGGCCTGCGCCTGGCGGAGCGGACGTACGCCACTATCTGCGCTTCTCGGGGAGGCTTGCTCGCCACGCCCCTGAAATCACCGGCTTTCCTCTCCGCCCTGGCTCGTTCCGGGGGCCGGCTTGGCCTGGGGGACCGCACGTCAGTTATGCGTGCCCTGTTCTCACCGTTGCTTGACGACACCATCCTGAGCCGGGTCTCCAAGGCCACGTTTGCCGGCGTTTACTGGGGCCCGGCCAGCCGGCAGTTCGCCGAAGATTGGGACGGGACTGGTATCCCTGTCCGTTGGGTCGACGTAGATGCGCTCAGGGCCGCCTGGCGGGCGCCGACGCCCGTCTACGGCACCGCGCTACCGCTGCATGCCGCGTGGCTGGCCACCCACCCCGACGCTCGGCCGGGTGCCCCTAAGGGAGTTGTGCCCCTGTAACCGCCGTCACGGGCCCCTTATGCTCGTCTTAGCCCTGGTACGCCCGGGACGGGGACCGTTAAGTTATGTCCCCGGCTCTAGAACGGAGATACTCCAATTTCTGACGATCAAGAATACGAAGCACCCGCCACCTACGACGCACCCACGATCACGGTGCTCGGCGAAGTAACCGACCTGACCCAGGCCAAGCACCATTATCGTTTCGACGCTGGCGGCAGGGGTCATGAAGAAGGTCCCGTTAGCTGACCGCAACTCGCAGGCTCGGGGCCCGCGCTACGGCCGGGTCCCCCCTGCTTGACGACGTCCTCATTGCCGACAGTGGGTCGGGCAGCGTTGTCTTGCACCTTCGTAGCGGTGTCTATTTTGAGTTAGACCGTTCCGCCACCGAGGTCCTCCGGCTGACCTAGTCATTGGGGCCGGCAGGGGCAGCGGAGGCCTTGGCGGTCCGACATGGTAAGCCAGTCGAAGTGGTGCGTGCGGATGTCGACCGTGTGCTCGGTGTGATGACGCGCGCCACCGCGCCGTCGACCACCCGAGTCCGACGCCCGACCAGGCGGGGGACGGCGTCTGTGGCGCGTGGCTGGGCGCGCCTCCCTTTGTCCTCTAAACGGGCCACGTCTTACGCCACTTTGCTGGTGATCGTCATCGAGGTTCTTCTGCGCGTCCAACCCATTGACCGGGTTAGCCGGTGGCTTCGGGCACCTCTTGTCGATAGCGGCGGCGATGTCGACCTGCCCGCCCTCGAGGCTTCCCACTTAGGTGCGCCGGAGCTGGGCCTGCTGGACGGCCTGGCCTGGGTGCAACGAGCCTGGCTGGTCGACGCGACCTGCCTGAGGCGGGCCTTGGCTTCCGGTTGGGTCCTCCGTCGCCACAAGCCCCATCTATGCCTGGGCCTCGCCGGCAGCGACGAAGCGCTGGCGCACGCCTGGTTGGTCTTGGAAGGCCGCTCGCTGGACGGGCTGCCCGGAGCACCGCTGTTCAAGCGAGGCGAGCGCCAAGGCGGGGCCGGCGAGCGTGGCTGAGGAGGGCGACCGCACTTCTTTCCCGCGTAGGACCGATTTACCGGGTCATCTCGGCGAGGTCTATTACTGCGCTGGCCTCCGGGTCCGCTCGCCCCTTCCCTTGACGGCCAGAGTGGTGGAGGGACCGGCCGACGTCGTTGTCGTCCGAGGGGAGGACCGACCCGTCCCCTATGGGCGGCCGTCCGATGAAGTCATCGCCGAACGGGTCGTCGATGGCCGTCCGTGGTACACGTTCGCCCAACGCGGCGAGGAAGTGGTCGGCCGCTTCTATGGTTTGGCCGACTTCGAGATCGACGGCTCGGGCCGGCGGGTCACCTACCACCGGGATCCGGAGGCCCGTGACCTGGTGGCTATCCTCATCGCCGGCAGTCTCGTGGCCTATCTGCTGTCCTCGACAGGCCGTCTCGTGCTCCACGCCAGCGCCGTCGAGGTGGACGGGGCGGCTTTGGCTTTTGTGGGCTTTAGTGGCCAGGGCAAGACGACGGTCGCCACTCTTCTCTGTGCCGAAGGCTACCCATTGGTCACTGATGATTTGCTCCCGGTGGACCCGGGGCTTGAAGGCGTGACATGCGCCTCGGCCGGCATTGAGCTGCGGGTGCGTGAAAAGGTCGAGGCGCTTTTGCAACGCTTCAGCTCGGGTGCGGTCCGAGGCCGGACCCTCGACGACCGCCATGCCGTGGCCCCCCCCACCACAAGCAAAGACCGCCTGCCCCTCGCCGCCCTGGTCGTCCCGTGGCCAGACCGGGCCGCCAATACTGTCAGGGCCCGCCGTCTGCCGTCGGGAGAAGCCGCCCTGCTCCTGGCCCGTTGCCAACGCATCGAGGGCTGGACCCCTCCGAGCCAGCTACGTGCGCAGTTCAATTCGGTAAGCGCGGTTGTGGCATCGGTGCCGGTCCTCGAGATGCACGTCCCTTGGGGACCTCCCTTTCCCACCACCCTGGCGGAGCAGGTTGTAGCCGCCGCAGGGGCAGTACCCCCGGTTGCCCGGGCGACATCGGGGTCGGCGCTTGACTGAAGCCGCTCCCGCCGGCCGGCCGGCAACATGGCTCGTCCCGCTGGCGCAACTGCTAGGCAACTTCGCGTGGCGGTTGAGGATTGATCACCCCGCCCGATCTCACCGACGCCAAGGACATAGCAGTGGAGCTACATTTATCGGCGCAGCCGCCCCAACCTCGCAGTCTATAAGAAGGCCAGGGCCACGAAGCCGAGCTCACCGCGGGGCAGTTCGCCCAGGGCGCCCGTGGCCTCCTGGTTCTAGCACGCAGGTTGGCAAGGCCACCCGCAGTCCATGGCCATTGGGCCGCATGGCGCTTGGGGCAGCTATGGTGCGAGGGCCGGGCGCACCAAGCGTGCCGTGAGCATGTTGCGCACCAACCGCAGGAACCGGCCATCGTGGATCTTCTCCGACAGGACCTGGGACGATGATGCCGTGGTCGAACGACCCGAAACGGTCAGAAATATCTCCTTGGATGAACCAAGTCGTCCCCACATCGGGACGGTGGCCTCATACTTTGCCTCCTGTCAGGGCATGTTGGGCTTTGGACTTGATCTCGTCGGGGAGGTGGGCGGAGTTGGCGATCCGTTGTCGACACGCGAGCTCAACTTCCGGCGTAAAGTCAATGTACTTCCGGCCACCGGGACCTCGACGCCAGGGCACATGCCCGACCACGGTCCAGTGGTAGACAGCATCGGCGTTTATCCCTAGACTTTCCGCGACCTGCGCGGCGGTGCGTTCGGTTGCGCCGAGAGGGCGGAGGTCGATGTCGGTGTCCACGTGAGGTGAGGTGGCGACGTGGGAGCGCTAGCGGGCTTCGACTTCGGGGCCGAATGGAACGCACCAACGGCTGTAGAGACCGCGCCGAGCAGAGAGCAACCCTTGGTTGATCCAGCTGATAACGGTGCCGTGGTCTACGCCGAGGCGGGCAGCGAGATCTCTGACGGTGAGCTCGCCGGGTGTTGAGCAAAGCAGGCGAACCGATGCCGTGATAGTGCCGCAGCAACGAAACGGCATCGCCATCGAAGGGCCGGCCCGGCCATTCGTCTTTAGCACCTTGTTGGCGGCTGCCTTTTGCAGCTGGGTGGGCTCCGGCATGGCCGGAACCCAGCTCTCGTTCAGAAGTGTTGTTGGCTACTGGCAGGCGCGCTCTTCTGACTGTGACGTCTCGCTCTGGTGCGGGCGCCCCCTCAGAACGAGTCTCGCGTCGCCACTTACCGCGTCAAACCCGAATTACGCCTGCTCCGTGGCCCGTGGTTTGGTGCCCACTTCCTGACAGACAGGGCTTCTGCTACGGCCTTACTCGCTCGGAGACTATGGTCCGCAGGACCCGCATCCCGTCCCGCCGAGCGTGGAGGTTGCTGGTGCCGTGCCGCCTGTCATATTCGAAACTCGGTACTTCGTGAATGCATAAGCGAGCACGCGCGGCGCGGATATTCATAAGAGTTTCGACTTCGAACCCCTCGCAGTCGGGTGTGATGAACGGCAAGCAGCGCCGCCAGAAAGCGTTGTAGCCATAGCAGAGGTCGCTGTACTGGCCGCCC
>Ga0182013_10005019_pt1 | contig 15637 bp, 14 predicted proteins | sample 612S2MmetaG_FD_120487 | JGI IMG/M metagenome (GOLD analysis project Ga0182013, IMG submission 120487) | Permafrost microbial communities from Stordalen Mire, Sweden - 612S2M metaG | ecosystem: Environmental > Terrestrial > Soil > Wetlands > Permafrost | place: Sweden: Stordalen | collected...
CGCGGCGCGGCGATTGCCTTTGTCGGCTCCCTCTGCGGCTCGCTCTATCCGGCCTGGCTGGCCGCTCGCAAAGACCCCATCGACGCGCTGGCTTACGAATAGAATTATTTAGCTTTGAAAGGGCCCGGCTTTAGCCGTGCCGTCAGACGGTTTGAAAGGGCTTGGGCTTTAGCCCCTGAGGGAATGTATTTTCAATTATTTACATTCCCTCAGAGGCTAAAGCCGCAACTCCATTGCCACTTCTTTTGGCCCGGCTAAAGCCGGGCCCTTTCAAAGCAGCGAGGCAAAGCTACGCGGCATCCCACCCAGTCCACTACGCCGCCGCCGTCGTACACTGGAATCGTTCCATCAGGATTCCCCATGAAGAAACTTGGCCTAGGCTTCTACATCGCCCTCACCGCCGCCCTCCTGGCCTGGGGCTTCTACCAGGCCATCTACGTTGCCCCCGACGAGCAGACCATGCACGAGGTGCAGCGCATCTTCTACTACCATGTGCCCTCAGCGATGACCGCCTTCCTCTTCTTCGCCATTTCGCTGGCCGGCTCCATCGGTTTTCTGGTTCTGCGCCGCAATCGCCCCGAACAGGCGCAGGTGGCCGACGCCTGGGCCGTGGCCGGCGCCGAGGTGGGCGTCGTCTTCTGCACCGTGGTGCTGATTACCGGCCCTTTATGGGGCCACCGAGTCTGGTGGGGCGGGGGGGACTGGGGCAACGGAAGCTGGTGGACCTGGGACGCGCGTCTGACCACCACCCTGGTTCTCTGGCTCCTCTACGTCAGCTACTTGCTCCTGCGCCGCTTTGCCGCCGGAGCGCAGATGCAGACGCTGGCCGCCGTGCTGGGCGTCTTTGCCGCCCTGGACGTGCCCATCGTCTATATGTCCACCCGCTGGTGGCGCACCCAGCACCCCGCGCCGGTCTTCGGCGGCGGCCCGGATTCGGGCATCAAGGACCCCGCCATGCTGCACGCCTTCGGCTGGAATATCGCGGCCTGGCTAGCCTGGGGGCTGCTCATTCTCGCCCTGCGCTACCGCCTCGAACGCCAGCACCAGCAACTGATCGCCCGCCAGGCGCAGGCGGCTCTGGACGAGATTTAGCAGGGCCAGTTCCGCTGGAGTAACCTGTTCCAGAGCGGTTTGCTTCGGGCAGTTCGCTTTCAGCGTGAGGAAACCCGCGCGAGGAAACCATGGACCAAAGAGCCATTCTCGACCACCAGTTCACCGTCGCCGCTTACGCCGTCACCTGGGCCATCCAACTGGGCTACCTCCTCTGGCTGGGCCTTAAATGGCGGGCGCAGAAGCGTGAAACGTCGCGCACGGCCCGCGGCCCACGCTGAGGCAGTTTTACCTTTCGCTTTCCATTGAAAATTGCTAATCCGCAGGCCGCCTTTGCCCTGGAGGTGGAGGCGGTCCTGCCCGCATCATTCCACTCATCTGTTTATTTTTCAATTTATTGAAGAATATCGCCCCCGTCAGCGCCGAATTCGATCCAATCCCTCGATTGGCCAATCTCTTTCCACATTCCACCGGCAAATGAAGGCCAGAACCTCTGTTTCCCGCCAAGAATCTCCCTTGTTCTTAAGGCTTTTCCAATTTCGCCGATGACTTCATTGGAAGCTAATGTGCAAGGGCAAGAGCAGCTATTGATCCCTAATTTGCCCTTGAGTTTTGCCAAAAACGGCAGAGCGGCTGAAGCTCCCAGGCCCACACTGCTTAACAAGCCACGCGAGCAAAACAAACCTGCAAACAGAAGCAATCCAAACGAACCAGGAAAGAAAAACTCTTATGCCCGCCAATTTCGGCGAAATTGCCGACTACCATCGTCAGGAAGCAGCCCGTTTTTTCGCTCGTGCGCAGGCTGCGCGCGAGCGGGAGAGCTACAACGAAGCCGAGTACCTGGCTGGGCTGGCCGCGCGTCACGCCGAGGCCGCCCAGGAGCAGAAGATGGGGATGCGCCAGGAACCCTGCCCCTCCATCGCGCAGCCAAGGCCGGTAGGCTGGTCCCTGGAGCCGCCGCCGCCACTCGCTGCTGTCTGCTGGCTGGCGATTCTGCACGCTGCGGGAAACCTTGCCGCTGCCATTCGCCAATTGCTGTCCCGACGGAGCGCGCGACCGAACGCGCACAGCTATTCGCATCGGCTCTAGTAATTGGACTGTTTGATATGGTAATTACTCTCGGACAACTGCGGGCGTGAACGCCCACACAACAGCCGGTCTAGAGACCGGCGCTACATTCCGGCCATTACAAATTCATGTAGTCACGCTACTAGGCCGGTTTTCCCACGGCTCCTGACGGCGATCATCACCGCCCCGCCGCGCCAACGCCACCTGCGCCCTCAAGTCAATTGCCCTTCGTTGTTCCAGCCATTAGACTAATGGTTCGAGGAAACATTATGTTAGTTGCTGGGAAGTCACAGGCCAAATCCACGTCGAGGCGTCCGGAGCGTGAACGCACGATCGCCGTTTTTTCCGCCCTCGCCCTGCTGGCTCTGGCTCTGGGCGGCTGCCACTCCCACGACTTCCCTCAGTACCCGGCCAATTACCGAGAGTACGCCTACGTCACCAACGGCGGCAGCAGCACCGTCACCGTTATTGATGTGGTCAACGTGCGCGTGGACCGCGAGATTGCCGTCGGGCAGAATCCGGTGGCCGTGGCCGTCAGCCCCACCCGCAACGAGGTTTATGTGGTCAACTCGGGGGCAGTTGGCGCGCAAACAGGCGGTCAGGCCAACGGGCAGGGTTCGGTTTCGGTTATCAATGCGGAAAACAACACGGTCGCGGCCACCATCGCCGTCCAGCGGCAGCCCGTTTCCATCGAGATCGACCCCACCGGCAGCCTGGCTTACGTGGCCAACTCCGGCTCGAACAACGTCTCCGTCCTCGACCTCAAGGCGCGCCGCCAGGTCGCGGTCATCAGCGCCGGCGAGGGGCCGGACGACGCCCGTCTCTCGCCGGACGGCCAGACGCTGGTCGTCGCCAACCGCCTCGGCAACTCCGTCAGCCTGAGCGACCCGGCCACCGGCAGGCAGCGGGCCGTCTTCGCGGGCTGCCCCGGCGCCGCGAGCGCCGTTATTCTTACCGATTCCTCCAAGGCCTTCGTCGCCTGCTCGGCCGGCCACCAGATCATGGTCATCGCGCTGGCCCGCGCCGAAGCCCGCACCGCTCAGCCCGGCTCCACGCCATCCGTTGCCGCGCAGCCCGATCGCCTGGAGGCGCTCCTCGATGTGGGCCAGGCTCCGGTGCAGTTGGCGCTCAAACCCGACGGCGGCGAAGTTTTTTCCCTGAACTCCCTCTCCGACTCCACCTCCGAGGTGATCACCTCGAGCGATGACGTGAGCGGCGCCACCATGATCGGCGACGGCCCGGTCCGTGGCCTGGTCTCGGCCGACAACGCCTTGCTCTATGTGGCCAACCTCAGCTCCCAGTACGTGACCGTTTACTCGATCAACGACGGCAAGCGCGTTGGCTCGGCTCACGTTGGCGACGGCCCCGCAGCGCTGGCCTTTTCCGCCTCCGGGCAGTTGCTGCTGGTTGTCGACAGCCGCTCGAATGACGTGGCCGTGGTTCGCACCGGCTCGCTCTCGCTCTTCACGCTGCTGCCGGCCGGCCGCGCTCCCAACGCCATCGCCGTCAAGGCCTTCAAACTGCGCTGAAACGCTCAAGCCCCGGCCTGCCAGAAGTGGCGAACCGGGGCTTGAAAATGGAATCCCTATTCCCCATTCCCCACGCTGAAGCGCGGGGCTAACCAACTCTGCGCCTCCGGCGCGGCCGCCTTTGCTCTACGCCAGCTTGGCCAGGAACTCGGCCATGCGGCGGGTGCCCTCGTCGATGTTCTGCTTGGTCACCGGGTAGGAGAGGCGGATGTGCTCGGCGGTGCCGAAGGCCTCGCCGGGCACGGTAACGACGTGGGCCTCGTGGAGCAGCCGCGTGGCCAGTTCCGTCGCAGTCTTGATGCCGCCCTTGCCCAAAAAGGCGCTGATGTTGGGGTAGACGTAGAAGGCGCCCTCGGGCTTGGTGCAGGTGACGCCGGGAATCTCCGCCAGCCTGGCTAGCATGTAGTCGCGCAGGTCCATGAACTCGGCGCGGAACTCGGCCACGCACTGCTGCGAACTGGTCAAAGCGGCAATGGCGCCCTTCTGCACGAAGCTGGTGGCGTTCGAGGTGGACTGCGATTGCAGCTTGCTGAGGTTAGCCACCACAGACTTGGACGCAAGCGCAAAGCCGGCTCTCCAGCCGGTCATCGCGTAGGTCTTCGAGAGCGAGCCGAGAATGACGATGTGCTCCTTGGCCCAAGTGTAGGAGCCTCCGGAAACCGGCTTGCCAGCGTAGTTCAGGTAGGCGTAGCACTCGTCCAGCAGCAGGAAGATCTTGCGCTCGTGAGCCAGGCGGACAATGCGCTCCAGATCCTCGGCGGAGACCACCGAGCCGGCCGGATTCGAGGGCGAATTCAAAATAATGGCCTTGGTCTTCGGCGTGATGGCCTTTTCGATGGCGTCGGCGGTGATGCGGAAGTTTTCCGCCTCCTGGGTTTCGAGCAAAACCACCTTGCCGCCGGCGTACTGGATGATGTCCTTGAAGCTGACCCAGTAGGGGACGGGCAGAATCACTTCGTCACCGTGATCGACGAGCACCTGGACGGCGTTGAAGAGCGCCAGCTTGCCGCCGGTGGTGAAGATGGCCTCGGAGATCTCGTAGTTGGAGCCGAAGTCGGCGGCATGACGCTCGACGATGGCCTTGCGCACGTCGGGAATGCCGGGCACCACCGTGTAGCGGGTGAAATTGGCATTGATGGCGGCAATGGCAACGTCCTTGATGTGCTGCGGGGTGGGAAAGTGCGGCTCCCCGGCGCCGAAATCCACCAGGCTGGCGCCCTGGGCGCGCAGTTTGGCGGCCTCGGCGGCTACGGCCATGGTTGCGGAAACCTCGATCCGGCCAATACGGTCGGAAAAAACGTGCGAAGAAGAGCCAGTGGTCATAATACTTCCCATTTTTACAGATTTTGGAGCCAGCGGAAAGCCGCAGGGCGAGCAAGGAATTGGTTTTGCGCGATTGAATTCCGTCCGCGTCAGCTTTGGACCATGCGGTCGCGCAGGCGCTTGAAGACGTTGGGCGGCACCAGCCCGATGATGTCGCCGCCGAAGCTGAAGACTTCCTTCACCATGCGCGAACTGATGAAGGAGTAGCGGCCGGCCGGCTGCAGGAAGACGGTCTCGATCTCCGGGGCCAGCCGGCGGTTCATCAGCGCCATGCGGAATTCGTACTCGTAGTCGGAGATGGCGCGAATGCCGCGCAAGACGACCGAGGCGCCGATCTGGCGGGCATATTCGACTGTGAGCCCTTCAAAGGTGGCCACCGAGACGTTACCCAGTTCGCCGGTCGATTCGCGCAGCATCTCCGCCCTCTCCTCGACGGTAAAGAGCGGGTCCTTTACCGGATTGTTGAGAATGGCGACGGTCAGGTGGTCAAAGATCTTGGAGCCGCGCTGGATCAGGTCGATGTGGCCGTTGGTCGGCGGGTCGAAGGTGCCGGGATAAAGTGCTTTTACGCTCATGGCTTGGACTCTTAAGGGATTCTAGCAGCCACCTGCGGTGGGGCAGACGGCGCTTGCGCGCCAGAAACTGTAAGTTGGAGGTTTCCCGCGTTTAGTTCGTAGAACAAGCCAGATGTGGTCACCCAGCAAGATGGCGAGTTTGCTGGACCCTTCACCGGCCCGACTGGAGCAGAGCGCCTCACCGCTGGAGCAGGTCGATGGGCTGGGTGAAGTCGGTGACGCGGATGTGGCGGGCCAGGGAGGGATGCTGGCGCTGGAGGGCCAGGAACATCTCCCAGGCGACGCGGCGGTAGCTGAAGTGGCCGGCGGGGCCAGAGCGCAATTCGATGATGTATTGGGCCTCGGCGAAGTCCATTTTGAAGAGCGAGCGGATGCGGGTGGCCAAGGGCAGCAGGTAGAGGGCGGATTGGGCGGCCTCGGGGGCCTGGCTAGCGGCAATTTCGGCGCTGGCGCGGTGAGCCTGCTCGACGGCGGCCTGAAAATCGGAGAGAATGCCGGCTTCGGCGAGAATATTGACCTCCGGGCCGAGGTCGCCACAGGCGGGGGTCTCGTAGCCGTGCAGCGCGGTGAAGGGCTGGATGATCTGCGTCGAGCGGCGATGGCGGTGCAGGTCGCGGAAGCCGCCAATGTCCATGAAAATGTCGAAGCGGAGAGCCGCTCCGGCGTGGAAGGCGCGCAAGGCCTCGTCGTGACGGCCGCGGTGGCGTAGGCCCAGGTCGACAATCTCCGCAATGCGGGCCTCGGGGAACGAGGCGGCGAGGTCGCGAATCTGGCGGTAGGGGTGGTGGCTCACCGAATAGAGCAGCGTCGCGGCCAGCTCGGCTTCAAGGGATTCGGTGCGCTCGACCAGATCGACGACCGGAGCCACTGCGTGGGGCAGACCACTGAGAATTTCGTTTGCAGCGAGAGCTAGTTCAGCGCGGGTCTCAACTTCGTAGCTGTTGGGCTGGGCGTACTTTACCAGCGTAGGAGCGGAGCGGACCTCGCGGGTGAGCAGGCTGGCGGCCTCGGCGGCCAAAGTTTCCTCGGAGGTTGAAGCCACGGCCGATTCAGGATCGCCAGCGCAGGGGCTGGAGTTTGCTCCCATTTTGAAGCTTGAGCCCTCACCAGCCTCCGAGCTCTCACCGGAGCCTGACGCCTTCTCGTCCCGGCCCGATTCCTTGGCCGCGTCGCGGTCTTCCAGGGCAGCGATTCTTTCCACCAAGGCCTGACCGGCCTGGGCGTTCACCTTCCAGGCGGGGCCCGTGGCAGCCTCGCGCAGCTTCAAGCCCAGGTCGCGGATCTCGGCGGCGGGATGGGAGAGCAGGCGGGAGACCTGGGTTTCCAGGGTGCGGGCGTTGACGATCTGGCCCAGCGAGGTGTTGGTGGCCAGCGGGAGCAGGTAGCGGGCGACGTCGAAGGCGCGGGCCTTCAGGGTCCGTTCGTAGGCCTCGGGCTTCATCGCCTCTGGGCAGGGAACGCGCCGGCGCAGCGCCGCCAGAACAGCCTCGGTGGTGCGCTGGTAGGCGGAGAAAAGGCTTGCTACCGTCTCGGAATAAAGCTGTGAAGAGCGGGAGTCCTGGCCAAAATTGGGGAGAAACCAGCCGGATTTGAGAAAATTCTGGTAGCGGGTGGAGCGCTCCTGCCCGTCCCAGCGCTGCTCGTCCACCAGGACGATGGCCGCCAGCAGGCTGAGCCGCTCAATGGCCATGGCAATGTGGGCCAGATCGGCGATGGAGCGGTGGCCGTATTGAAAATAGAATGTGTTGAGGAACTGCTCGGCGCGCTGCGAGCTGATTTCAGCCAGCGACTCGCGCATGGAAAGGGCCGAGCGGGAGTACTTGGCCATGGCGTAGGCCAGGATTTCGGGGTCGGCGCCATGGACGGCGAAGACGTCGGTCTGATTGCGGGCGGCGGGAGGCGTAAAAGATTTACTGGACATTGCTAAGGGCTCGCGAACAGAATACGGCATTAGGCTGGATTAAGGTTTGTATCCGCAACGATTCCGGCAGCGTCTATTAGAAAAGGCAGGGCGGGCGAAACGGAAGCGACAGGGCAAGAGAGGAGCAATCTGGCCATGCTGCAGTATATGGTACGTACCTCGCACAAGCTGCGGCCCTTGCCGCCGGGCCGCTGGTCGGTGCGGCAGCGGTGGAACGACCTGCTCTTTGCCCACTGGCCGGTTCCGGCCGCGTCGATCGCGCCGCTGGTGCCCGAGGGCCTGCTGGTGGACACCTTCCAGGGGTCGGCGTGGCTGGGCGCAATGCCTTTCTGGATGGACCGGGTCAAAGTGCGCGGCTGCCCGCCCATTCCTGGTGCGCGCAGCTCTCCCCATTTGTGCCTGCGCACCTATGTTCGTGACCCGCAGACGGGAATGCCAGGGGTCTGTTTTCTTTCCGTGGAGACCAGCAACCTGCTGGCGGCGGCGGTGGGGCGGGCATTTTATTGCCTGCCTTACTACTGGTCCGAGATGCAACTGGAGCAGCGGACGGAGCGGGATTTTTCATTCTATAGCCGCCGGCGGTTTGCCAGCCGGCCTGTGGTCTTCAAGGCACATTACCGCGGCCTGGGTCCAACGCGGAGGCTGGCGGAGAGCTGCGCGGGAACGCTGGAGTGTTTCCTGATGGAGCGCTACTGCCTGTTTGCGCATAACCGGGACGGACAGCCCATCCGGGCCAACCTGCACCACGTCAGTTGGCCTCTCGAAGAGGCCGAGGCGGAGATCGAGCAGAATGGCCTGGCGGCGGCAATCGGAATACGGCTGCCGGATCTGCCGCCAGTGCTGCACTACTCGCGGCGCATGGCGGTTTATGTGTGGCAGGCGGAGCTGCTGCGGCCGGCGCTGGTGGCGCGGCCCGTGACGGTGGCGATTACGCCCTCGGGGTGAGGGTGAGCTTTCGGCCAGAGTAAAATGCTCCTGCAGGATTTTTAGCCGGGGGCTTTTTTGCTGCCCGGAAACGCGCCGCCCCTACTCCGTTTCCTTCGCCGCTTCCTGCGCCGTTTCCTTCGTCGATTCCTGCGCCGTTTCCTTCGCCGGGTCGAGCGTATGGAAGCCCTCGGTTTTGGCGGCTTCCAGTAGTGGCGGCGCGGCGGAGACGAAGATGATCTCCGTGCCCTGGAACATATCGCGGGCGACTAGCGCGGCGCCCAGTTGCAGGGCGTCGGGCCAGCGCAGGCTGGTGCGGTCAAGGAGCTGGCGGGCGGCTTCGAGCACCGCCGGGTTGAGCGGCTCCTGCACCATGCGCGCGGCCTCCATGCGCAGAATGTCGAGCGCCGCGGCGGCGTCCTCGGCCGAGATGGCGCCGGAGCGCTGGCGCCGCCGAATGGCCGCGTAGACCTCGAGCGGCGTAGAAGCCGAGATCAGCTTGCGGTTGTCCTCGACGGCCTCCATCAGGCGGATCAACTCGCCGGTGCCCTGCTCCTGGACAAAGAGCTTGGCGAAGGCCGTGGCCTCCAGAAAGTAGCAGCTCACTGGTTCCCCCGTTCTTCCTCGATGGCCTCGGCAATCGATTCACCGTGGGACGAGACCGGGTGGAAGCGCTGCGCCTCCTCGGGAATGCCGGCTTCGGCGCGGTTGAGGCGGATGGTGGTGGTGGGATAGGCCGGGGTCTTGGGGTTGGCAATCTTGCTGGTCAGCACCACGCCGCGCTGGATGGCCTCAGCTAATACGGCCTGGCGGGAGTCTGGATGCTGGTTCCAGCGGAAGGCCTTGCGCGGCAAAAACGAGTCGCGGAACCACTTGAGGGCGATGAAGGCGTGACCGCCCCGCTCGGCCTCGGCCAGCGCGGCGCACAACTCCTTGACGCGCGCATCCATGTCAGCGGGGATCACCGCCTCCTGCCCGTCCTCTTCCTCGTCGAAGGCCGGCTCGGCGACCGCCGCCCGCGGCGCGCGCACGGGGCGCGGAGCCGCCTCGCCTGCATCGGTACGCTCAAAGTAGATGCGCACCTCGTCTTCCTCCGGCGACCAGGTGTCCGCCAGGGCGTTGCGCCGCTTGCTGCGGCCGTTTTCGCCGCACAGCTCCACAATCGCCTGGTAGCCCGGCGGCGCCAGAAAATGCAGGGCCCGCGCCAAGCCGGGATCCGGGGAAAACGCCAGTTCATTCAAAGCTTCTTCGATAATCTCTTCCGCGTCGGGAATACTCAGATTGCTCAGATCTACGCTACTTGGCACAACTTTTGCCGATTTCATTCTTTCTTCTCCGAAATGCCGCTCCTAGCCCCCGCCCACGCCACCGACTCTCCGGCAGGCTTGATGGCCCCAAACCGAAGAACAACGGCAAATGGACAACTGAGAGCAGCCTTGGTTCTAAAATTCACTCATCACAACAGAGGCTTGACTTCCGATTTACCCTAAAGGACGAACCACCGGACACTGCCCGGCAATAATACAACCGCGTTGCGATCCACGTGAAGCGCAAACGGCCCAATCCAGCTACTGAATGGAATTCCAGCATCTCCCGATGAAATTAAATCAATTCGTGGCATCCAAAGAGTAATTTGCCTGAAGTCGCGCCGCTTCCGGTTGTCTCTCTTCAACCGCTGATCTTCGAGAAATACTTTAGCTAATTCCCCTACCTCAAGCTATTCATTCCACAGTGTAACCGATAAAGCGATTTAATTGGGAGACAACGTAGAAAAAAGCGGCGCGGCCGACACACCTCTACCCTGCCCTCTAACTTATACTACGCCGTCAAGAAACTATTTCCCATCCTTCCTCATCTCCCCCATTTTTGGAATGCCACCCAAAAACCATTGGGGCTTCCCAGAGTATTTTCACTTCACTTGTTGACACCAAGGCTGGCATTGGAGGTGGCTTTTTCTCGAGGAAAAAGCCACCTTGCACAGAGTTGGTCAGTGTACATGAATTGGAGAACCGCTCTAGAATCCAGCCCGCGCCGCGCTCAGCTCCGCCTGCGCCACCTGAATCCGCGCCTGCTCGACGGGCTCGCCGTAGTGGGCAGCCATTGTGGCGGCAGCCTTGCCCTCATCCAAGTAAGTCCGCACTGTGGCCAGCTTGATCGTCGATTGGGCGGCCATTCGCGCCACTTGCGCCTTGGTCGATACCGACTCGACCAGCGCCAGAATCGCCAGAACAGCGGTTCCCACCGCGTTGATGGCGTTGAGGGCGTGCTGCTGGCTGTTCGGATTCACGATTTTGGCTGCCGACAGCAGCGCGGCATTCACCTGCTGCTGAAAGACGACCACCTGCTGCTGAAGCTGCGCCAGCGTGCCGGCCGACGGATTGGCCAGGTAAGCCTTGGCCTGTGCCACCAGCAGGTTCGAGGCCGCGTCGAAGCCCGTGGTGGCCGCCGCGAAGACCGGCGCATCGGACGGGTCCAGCAGCGCCGCGGTCGAGTCCACCGTGGCCACCGCGCTCTCCAGCGTGGGCGTCCAGTTCACAATCTCCTGCGCCACGGTGGCGCCCGAGCAGCCGCTCATGAAAGGCAATAGCAGCAGAGAAATCAGCGCCCACACGCCCAGCTTGGCCGTCGAGCCGGCCGAAACCGAGCCGGCGGAAGGCGCGTTGGCCGAAGAAGACGCCGCCGCGCCCGGATCCCGGGCCATCATCCCCAGCAGGGCGGTGGCCAAGCCACTGACCAGCGTGACGACCGTGCCGCTGCCGGCCGCGCCCAGCGAAATCCCCTGCTGCGCGAGCACGCTGGCAATGGTGGCAACCGCAATCAGCAGCCCGGCCGCCGAGGTCTTGGGGTGGTTCCAGATATTCGAAATGGAATTCATGCGAAATGCTCCTTATCAAAACAAAAAGGACGGCTGCGGCCGCCCTGGTTTTGCGTTGGGGTTTGCGTTCGGCTTGGAAGAAACAGCCCAAGCCGAAAGCTATTTTGTGCAACAACAGACCTGATCGCGAAGCCCTAGAGCATTTTCGGAAAATTGTGTAGACCTAAATTGCATTGGTATCCCACCCATTTCCGCAACAAACGCGGAAATGGATGGGGCACGGGAGTCTACAGCAAAAGCGAAAATGCTCTAATCGTGAGGCCCTAATCGCAAAATCCGAATCGTCAAACCCGGATTGTCAAACCAGGATCGCGCCCCAGCGCGCTCGCCGGCCTGGCCGTTTTCTCATTCGGCAGAGGGACCGGTCGCCACGCGCCGCCTCCGCGCCTTTTGGATTGTCGTGAGGAAATCATTGCTTGCCGCGAAGAGAAAAGGTCCGATTTGCGCCAGCGGCCTGCTCCGTTGCGGGGCGGCCGCTGGCCGTGCTCTGTCGCAGCTCTCACCAAATCAGGCGTCGCCGTGGTTTCGGCCGAAACCCGCGGTGAGAGCCGCTCAAGCCAAGACACAAGACGGTTCCGTGCCCCGGCGCCATCCGCTGGGGGAGGGCGTGCTCATTCGCCTGGCGCGGTGCGTCCGTCTCTTCTCTGGCTAACTATTAGCCTAGGCAATCTGACTTATATCTTCTGCAAAAATTCAAAAAGAATGGCATGGGTTGAGGATCAAAGGCTTGGAAGGCAAGAAAGAAGAGTGGCCTCTTGACGGTGAAGGCGGACGGAATCGCTGACAGCTTTTGCGGCTCGTGTAGTCTGGCCGCCCGCCGGGCTAGAGTATTTTCAGGGTTCCTATAAGGCGTGCTTTGTGCCCTCCTACCCTAGCCGCAAAGTTTCAAGAAGCAGCTTCTTCGACTTCGCTCAGAATGACAAGCGAGGATGGGGCGCCCAGACCTTACCAAATGCTCTGAAAGCAAATTCCTTACGGCTTCCGCTTTACAAACCGCCGGCCGCGAATCTCGTACTCGCCCGATGCCACGCGGGCAATCGCCTCGCTGTAGGCCAGGTGCTCCTCGACCAGAATGCGCTCCGCCAGCGAGTGCGCGTCGTCGGTCTCTTCGACCGGAATCGCCCGCTGCAGCACGATGACCCCGTGGTCCAGGTGATCATCCACAAAATGCACCGTGCAACCGGCCACCTTCACGCCGTAGTCGAAGGCCTGCTGCTGCGCCTCGAGGCCCGGAAAGGCCGGCAGGAGCGCGGGGTGAATGTTCAGAATCCGGTTGGAGAAGGCGGCCACAAACTCAGGTGAGAGCAGGCGCATATAGCCGGCCAGGCAGACCAGGTCCACCTGGTGCTCCCGCAGGCAGGCGATCACGTCAGCGTCGTGCTCGGCCCGTTTGCGCCTCTTGGAGACGAGCACTGCGTGCGGCAGACCTAGTTGTTGCGCTGTGGCGAGGCCACCAGCCTCGGCCACATTCGAGACCACAACCGCAATCTCCACGCCCTTCAGCCGCCCGGCGCGAATGGACTCGGCGATGGCCGCAAAGTTCGAGCCGCGCCCGGAGAGCAGAATGCCGAGGCGAAGGGGCCGATCGTTTTGAGCAAATTCCGGCATTTTTCCTCAGAGGCTAAAGCCCCGGTTCTGTCTGGATGGTGTGATGTACGGGCTGAAGCCCGTACCCTTCAACGCCCGCTCAGGTGTACTGCACCCGGCGCTCGCCCTTGACCACGCGGCCGACGATGTAAAACTTCTCCTCGGAGCGGTCGAGCAGGTTCTTGGCGCGGGTAAATTTGGCTGCGGGAATGGACGCAATCAGCCCGATGCCCATGTTGAAGGTGCGCATCATCTCCTCTTGCGAGACCTGGCCCAACTCGCGCAGGTGCTCGAAGATGGGCAGCACCGGCCAGGAGCCGATCTCAATCTGCGCGGTGACGTTTTTGGGCAGGATGCGGGGCAGGTTTTCGGTGATGCCGCCGCCGGTGATATGCGCCATGCCGGTGGTCAGCCCGGCCGTCACCAGCTTTTGAATGGCGTGCAGGTAGCTGCGATGGGTCTTCATCAGCGCCGCGCCGGCCTTCTCCTTGATGGCGGTCACGTACTGCGTGGTCTTGTAGCCGGCCACCTCAAAGAGCAGCTTGCGGGCCAGCGAGTAGCCGTTGGTGTGGAGGCCGGTCGAGGGCAGTCCGATCAGCACATCGCCCGCCTTGATCCCCGCGCCGGTCACCATCTTGTCGCGGTCCACTGCGCCCACGATGAAGCCCGCCAGGTCGTACTCTCCATCGGCATAAAAGCCCGGCATCTGCGCCGTCTCGCCGCCGATCAGGGCGCAGCCATTGGCCTTGCAGGCCTCGGCGAGACCGGTGACCACAGCCTCGGTCACCTCCGGGTCAAGCCGGCCGCTGGCCAGGTAGTCAAGAAAAAACAAGGGCGTCGCCCCCTGCACGGCGATGTCGTTCACGCAGTGGTTCACCAGATCAGCGCCCACCGTGTGGTGCAACCCCAGCTCGAAGGCCACCTTCAGCTTGGTGCCCACGCCGTCGGCCGAGCTGACAAGGATGGGGCTCTTCCAGCGCTGCAAATCCAGCCGGAAGAGCGCGCCGAAGCCGCCAATTCCGCCTAAAACATTGCGGTTGAAGGTCTTCTGCGCCAGAAACTTGATGCGTTCCTTGGCGCGGTCGCCACTGCTGATGTCCACGCCGGCGTCGGCGTAGGTCACGGATTGGGGCTTGGATTCTTCAGGCATAATGCGGCTTTCTGCGGATGGATTTCCTGGCCCGGCTGGCCGAAAGCTCGATTTTAACAGGATTTGCGGGAGTTTTGGCGGCATCCTATCGAAACCGCGCTGGCTTCATTGAAGGAGCAGCTCTTCTATACTGGACCCACCATGAGTTCCCAGCCCCCAGCCCCCAACCGCAGCCGTTCCCAGGCCCTTCAGCAGCGCGCCGAGCAATTTTTCCCCGGCGGCGTCAACTCGCCGGTGCGGGGCTTTGGCGCGGTAGGCGGCGCGCCGCCGTTTGTCGAGCGCGCCCAGGGAGCCTGGCTGACCGACGCCGACGGCAACCGCTACGTCGACTATTTCGGCTCCTGGGGACCGATGATCCTGGGCCACGCCTTTCCTCCGGTGGTCGAGGCCATCCAGAGAGCGGCGCGCCAGTCGGCCAGCTTTGGCGCCTCGACCGCCGCCGAGGCCGATCTCGCCGAACGCATCACGGCCTGTTTCCCGGTCATCGAAAAGCTGCGCTTTGTCAGCTCCGGGACTGAAGCGACGATGTCCGCCATTCGCCTGGCACGCGCCTCGACCGGCCGCAAGATCATCGTCAAATTCGAGGGCTGCTACCACGGCCACTCGGACGGCCTGCTGGTCAAGGCCGGCTCTGGCGTGGCGACTTTGGGAATACCTGGGTCGGCCGGCGTGCCCGCGGAGATTGCCCGCCTGACCCTCGCCCTGCCCTACAACGATTTGTCCGCCGTCGAAGCCGCCTTTGCCGCCCATCCCGGCGCGATCGCCGCGGTGATTCTGGAACCCATTGTCGGCAACGCCGGCTGTATTCCGCCCGCGCCCGGCTTCCTGGCCGGTTTGCGCGCCTTCACCCAGCGCGAAGGAGCACTGCTCATTGTCGATGAGGTGATGACCGGCTTCCGCGTGGCCCTCGGCGGAGCTCTGGAACTCTACGGCTTCGACGCCGATTTGGTCACGCTAGGCAAAATTGTCGGCGGCGGCCTGCCCGTGGGCGTCTTCGGCGGAAAGCGCTGTTTCATGGACCTGCTCGCGCCTCTCGGGCCGGTCTACCAGGCTGGAACTCTCAGCGGTAATCCGCTGGCGATGGCCGCCGGCATCGCCACCCTCGACTATTTACAGGCCCACGCCGCCGAGGTTTACCCCCAGCTTGAAGCCACCGCCAAGGCCGTCACCGAGGGCGTGGTCCAAGAGGCCGCCCGCGCCGGCGTCGCGCTCACCCTCAACCGCGTGGGCTCGATGTGGACCTGGTTCTTCGCTGCCGGACCCCATCCGGGGCCGGTGACCAACTACGCCCAAGCCGCCCAGTGCGACACGGCCGCCTTCGGCCGCTTTCACCGGGCGATGCTGGCTTCAGGCGTCTGGCTGCCGCCCTCGCAGTTTGAAGCGGCCTTTCTGGGCACAGCGCACGGCGAAGAAGAGGTCGCCGTCACGCTGGCCGCCGCCAGAGATTATTTTTCGTCGGTGGCGTAAGAATGTGTCTAAAAAACTATGTGTTTTGAAGGGGACGGGCTCCATAGGTTGCGGAAAAACTCTTTGACTGCAGGTGGTCACAGCTTTTCATTGTGATTTGCTTTATCAAGTAAGTATGCGTGGAGATGATCAGAAGCAGACGGCGATGTTCAGCTATTTAACCTTGGC
>Ga0182013_10005021_pt1 | contig 15629 bp, 11 predicted proteins | sample 612S2MmetaG_FD_120487 | JGI IMG/M metagenome (GOLD analysis project Ga0182013, IMG submission 120487) | Permafrost microbial communities from Stordalen Mire, Sweden - 612S2M metaG | ecosystem: Environmental > Terrestrial > Soil > Wetlands > Permafrost | place: Sweden: Stordalen | collected...
CATCCAGGAACGCGCCCCACTTGCACACCGTTCGACCGGGCACCCCCGGCTCGGGGTCGTAGAACTCGTCAACGTCCCAGCGGTCGGCGGGCACCTCGGTGATCAGATCATCGCCGCGTAGCAATGCCTCCCACAAGAGCTCAGGGGAGTCGATACCGCCCGGCAGCCGACATCCCATGCCGATGACAGCAACCGGAGTGACGCGTGTTTGGTCCAAAACCATTACCTCTATCTTGCCTGAATGCCTAAGTTCTTATCACTGCCGCGGGCTCTTATCAGGGCTTCGGGAGAGATCGCCCAGTATTTTGCAGAGGATAGTGCCGCGGCAACAGATAAGCGCATTGGCGGCCCCTTATCGGGGTAGCGGATTCAGCCAGCAGGTCTTGCGCCCAGATTGCCGTGCCGGTCGTTGGTTCGATCTGGAGCGCAGCCATGACGGCAATCTCGGCCGCAAACGCGAAGGGCGGCGTTCAGAAGCAGTGCTCCTCGGCCGGGAAGACCCCGCCGGCAACCTCTTCTGCGTAGTGCACTGCGGCGCGGCGTAGTTCGCCGCCGATGTCCGCGAACCGCTTGACGAAGCGGGCGGGCTTGCCGCTGCTGAGGCCGGCCATGTCCTGCCAGACCAGCACCTGGGCGTCGCAGTTCGGACCCGCGCCGATCCCGACCGTCGGGATGGTCAGCTTCCCGGTGATCTGAGTAGCTAATTCGGCCGGCACCATCTCCATTACCACGGAAAACGCACCGGCTTCGGCGACGGCGATCGCGTCGTGAACGGTTTGTTCTGCGGCGTCACCGCGGCCCTGTACCCGGAAGCCGCCCAGAGTATTGACGCTTTGCGGCGTGAAGCCGATGTGCGCCATCACCGGGATGCCGGCCGCGGTCAGGAACGCGATCTGATCGGCTACCCGTTCACCGCCCTCGAACTTGACGGCGTGAGCGCCGCCTTCCTTCATGAATCGGGTGGCGGCCGCCAGCGCGGCGGCCGGGCCGGCCTCGTAGCTGCCGAACGGCAGGTCGGCGACGACTAGGGCGTGCGGGGCACCCCGGACGACGCCGCGGACCAGCGGGATCAGCTCGTCGATCGAGACGGGCACCGTCGTGTCGTATCCGTACACGACGTTGGCCGCCGAGTCACCGACAAGCAGTACCGGAATGCCGGCCTCGTCGAAGACCCGGGCGGTCGAGTAGTCGTAGGCCGTCAGCATGGCCCATTTGTGGCCTTCGGTCTTCATCTTCTGCAGGTGGTGGGTGCGGATCTTGGTCCGTGGGCCCGATGGGTTGGCGTCCGCGGGATTAGCCCCATAGACAGTCTGCTCAGACATCAATGTCCCTTGCGTTGGTCGGGTCGATCCTCGTGGCCTTGGCAGGTCCCCGGGTTCGTCTGACTCTTGACAGTGTGCCATTTCTTTCACGCGGTTGCACCGTCGGATTGGTGTGAGAATAGCCATCCTGTCCCCTCTGGCAGCATAGGTGGGCATGGGCCCGACTCGCCGCGACAAGGTCGCGCGCACGCCGCTGATCTGGACGACGATCGGTGCCGTGGCGCTGGTCCTGGCGGGATGCGTCCACGTGGTGGCCGGCCGCGCCGTCATGGGGGGCCCCAAACTGGGCCAACCGGTGGAGTGGACGCCGTGTCGCACCACCAATGCTCAGGTGAAGATCCCTGGCGGCGCGATGTGCGCCAAGCTCGCCGTGCCGGTCGACTACAACCATCTCGACGGCGACGTGGCGGCGCTGGCGATGATTCGCTTTCCCGCAACCGGGGACAAAATCGGCTCGCTGGTGATCAATCCCGGAGGCCCCGGGGAGTCCGGTATCGAAGCCGCGCTGGGTGTGGTCCAGACGTTGCCGAAGAAAATGCGCGAGCGGTTCGATCTGGTGGGCTTTGACCCGCGCGGGGTCGGCTCGTCTCGGCCGGCGGTCTGGTGCAACTCGGACGCCGACAACGACCGGCTGCGAACCGAACCGAACGTCGACTACACCCCGGCGGGTGTGGCCCACATCGAGGACGAGACCAAGGATTTCGTGGGTCGCTGTGTGGCCAAGATGGGCAATGACTTTCTGGAGAATGTTGGGACGGTCAACGTCGCCCGGGATATGGACGCCATCCGGGCGGCGCTGGGTGACGCCAAGCTGACCTATCTCGGCTACTCGTATGGCACCCGGATCGGCTCCGCCTACGCCGAGGCCTACCCGCAGAACGTGCGGGCGATGATCCTGGACGGCGTCGTCGACCCCAACGCCGATCCGACCGAGGCCGACCTCCGTCAGGCCAAGGGATTTCAGGATGCGTTCAATGACTATGCCGCCGATTGCGCGAAGCAGCCGACCTGCCCGCTAGGCACCGACTCGGCCAAAGCCGTCGACGTCTATCACAGCCTGATCAACCCGCTGGTCGACCCGAACAACCTGATGCTCGGCAGGCCGGCGCCCACCAATGACCCGCGCGGGCTGAGCTACAGCGACGCCATCGTGGGCACCATCATGGCGCTGTACTCACCGACCCTGTGGCACCACCTGACAGACGGACTGACCGAGTTGGTCGACAACCATGGAGACACTCTGCTCGCCCTGGCCGACATGTACATGCGCCGCGATCCGCACGGCCATTACAGCAATGCCACCGACGCGCGGGTGGCGATCAATTGCGTCGACCAGCCGCCGGTTACCGATCGGGCCAAGGTCATTGACGAAGACCGCCGATCCCGGGAGCTCGCCCCGTTCATGAGCTTCGGGACGTTCACCGGTGACGCGCCGCTGGGAACCTGCGCGTTCTGGCCGGTGCCAGCCAGCAGCAAACCCCATGCCATCTCGGTGCCCGGCCTGGTGCCCATCATGGTGGTTTCCACCACCCATGATCCGGCCACTCCGTATCAGGCCGGGGTCGAGGTGGCCGGCCAGCTGCACGGATCGCTGCTCACCTTCGAGGGGACCCAGCACACGGTGGTCTTCCAGGGCAACAGCTGCGTCGACGACTATGCAACGGCGTATCTGATCGATGGCACCACGCCGCACAGCGGCGCAAAGTGCTGACCTGAAATGCGTTTCGCCGGCTACCGATACGAGACCAAGGCGTGACCCTTTTGCGCTGCTGAGGGCCTTTGAAGGGTCTCCGAAAGGTGCGACGATGTCTGCCATGTCGCGCCTGAGATCCTTCAGCTCGGCGCTGCTTTCAGTCGTGTTGTTGCTGCCAACGGCAATGGCCTTGCCGTTTGCCGGGCCCCTTGCCGGCGCCACTCCAGAACCCGGTTCCGGGCAGACCCCCAGCCCGCCAGCGCCGGCCGCTGGGCCGCGGGTGAACTGGGGCAGCTGCAATCCGTTCCTGAACGACACCAGCAACGTCCCCACCGCAAAGTGCACCACGGTCTCGGTGCCGGTTGACTACCGCAAACCCGGCGGATCTGCGGCCAAGCTTGCCGTGATCCGGGTGCCCGCGACCGGCCGGCGGATCGGATCGCTGCTGATCAATCCTGGCGGACCAGGCGGATCGGCGGTCGAGATGGTGGCCGGGATGGCGGCGGACCTGGCGAACACCGACATCACCCGCAATTTCGACTTGGTGGGATTCGACCCGCGCGGGGTCGGCCATTCGACGCCCGCCGTGAGGTGCCGCACCGACGCCGAGTTCGACGCTTTCCGGCGCGACCCCATGGTCGACTACAGCCCGTCCGGTGTGGCGCACATCGAGCAGGTCAATCAGCAGTTGGCGCAGCAATGCGTCAATCGAATGAGTACCGAGTTCCTGGCCAACGTCGGAACCGCATCCGTCGCCCGCGACATGGACGTTGTCCGCCAAGCGCTGGGCGACGACCAGATCAGCTACCTGGGCTTCAGTTACGGCACCGAGTTGGGCACCGCCTACCTCGAGGAATTCGGCGACCATGTGCGAACGATGGTGCTCGACGGCGCCATCGACCCGACAGTCGGCCCGATTCAGGAAAACATCAGCCAAATGGCTGGATTCCAAACGGCTTTCAACGACTACGCCGCGGACTGTGCCCGCTCGCCGGGCTGCCCGCTGGGCACCGACCCGGCCCAGTTCGTCAACCGGTACCACGCCCTGGTCGACCCGTTGGCCACCACGCCCGGCAAGACATCGGATCCACGCGGCCTGGGCTACGCCGACGCGACCACCGGCACCATCAACGCGCTCTACACCCCACAGCACTGGAAGTATCTGACCAGTGGTCTGCTCGGGCTGCAGCGCCGCACCGATGCGGGCGACCTGTTGATGCTCGCCGACGACTACGACGGCCGCGACAAGGACGGGCACTACAGCAACGATCAGGATGCGTTCAACGCGATCCGCTGCGTCGACGCGCCGGCCCCGAAGGACGCGGCGGCCTGGGTGTCGGCCGACCAACAGATCCGTCAGGCCGCTCCGTTTCAGAGCTACGGGCAGTTCACCGGGAACGCCCCGCGGGATCTGTGCGCGTTGTGGCCGGTGCCGGCGACGTCGACACCGCACGCCGCAGCGCCGGCGGCCGCCGGCAAGGTCGTCGTGGTCTCCACCACCCACGACCCGGCCACCCCGTATCAGGCCGGGGTGGACTTGGCCCGTCAACTGGGTGCTCCGCTGATCACTTACGACGGAACCCAGCACACCGCGGTGTTCAACGGTGACGAGTGTGTGGACACCGCTGTGGTGCGCTACTTCGACGCGGGGACGTTGCCGCCGGCGTCATTGCAGTGCCGCGCCTAGGCGGCCGCAAGGCGGCTCTAAACGAACCTGTGACGCACCTATTTGGAACGTCCGCAATGCTTCTGGCTTGGCATCGGTAACACGTTATTAACAGCGGTTGCCTAGGGTGCGGGTTATGGATCGACAAAAGGAATTTGTCCTCCGCACGCTGGAGGAACGGGACATCCGCTTCGTGCGGCTTTGGTTTACCGACGTCCTCGGATTCCTCAAGTCGGTTGCGATCGCCCCGGCCGAGCTCGAGGGTGCTTTCGAGGAAGGCATCGGATTCGACGGCTCATCGATCGAGGGCTTTGCGCGGGTTTCGGAATCCGACACGGTAGCCAACCCGGATCCTTCGACTTTCCAGGTGCTGCCCTGGTCCAGCGGCGGCCACCACCACTCGGCGCGGATGTTCTGCGACATCACCATGCCGGATGGCTCGCCGTCATGGGCGGACCCGCGGCACGTGCTGCGGCGTCAGCTGCAGAAGGCCAACGATCTCGGTTTCTCCTGCTACGTGCACCCCGAAATTGAATTCTTCCTGCTCAAGGCCGGTGCCGAGGATGGTTCGTTGCCCGTTCCGGTGGACAATGCGGGCTATTTCGACCAGGCGGTGCACGATTCCGCCTCGAACTTTCGCCGGCACGCGATCGAGGCCCTCGAATTCATGGGCATCTCGGTGGAGTTCAGTCACCACGAAGGCGCGCCCGGCCAGCAGGAGATCGACCTGCGCTTCGCCGACGCGCTCTCGATGGCCGACAACGTGATGACCTTCCGCTACGTCATCAAGGAAGTCGCGCTGGAGAACGGTGCGCGGGCGTCGTTCATGCCCAAGCCGTTCGGCGAGTACCCCGGCTCGGCCATGCACACCCACATGAGCTTGTTCGAGGGCGACGTCAACGCATTCCACAGCGCCAACGATCCGCTGCAGCTGTCGGACGTCGGCAAGTCGTTTATCGCCGGGATCCTCGAGCACTCCTCCGAGATCAGCTTGGTCACGAATCAGTGGGTCAACTCCTACAAGCGGCTGGTACAGGGCGGCGAGGCGCCCACCACCGCCTCGTGGGGGGCGGCGAACCGGTCCGCCCTGGTGCGGGTGCCGATGTACACCCCGCACAAGACGTCGTCGCGCCGGATAGAGGTACGCAGCCCCGACTCGGCGTGCAACCCCTACCTGGCCTTCGCCGTGCTGCTGGCCGCCGGCTTGCGCGGGGTGGAGAAGGGCTACGTGCTGGGGCCGCAGGCCGAAGACAACCTATGGGAACTCACGCCCGACGAACGCCGCACGATGGGCTATCGCGAGCTCCCAACCAGCCTCGAGAATGCAATTCGCACCATGGAGGCGTCCGAGCTAGTCGCGGAGGCTCTGGGAGAGCACGTTTTTGACTTCTTCTTGCGCAACAAGCGCTCGGAGTGGGAGAACTACCGCAGTCGTGTCACGCCCTACGAGCTGAGCACCTACCTGTCTTTATAGACATCTCTGCAACGGACATCCTCTGGACGGCCGGTCCGAGTGATCGGCAGGTTGCGCTACCGTCTTGGTCGTGACCAAACCCGGGATCGAACGTCGGAGGCTGCCCGGCGTCGGCAGGCTCGGGCTGATCGACCCGCCCGCGGGTGAGCGCCTGGCGCAGCTGCGTTGGACCGACCACGACGACCGGGCACATGTCGACCTGCTGTGGTCGTTGGCGCGCGCACCGGACCCCGACGCCGCGCTGCGGGCCTTGGTTCAGCTGTCCGAGAGCCTGGACGCTGGATGGGACGAGCTAGACGCCGCGCTGCTCGCCGAACGCGGCTTGCGTGGGCGGATGTTCGCGGTACTGGGTTCGTCGGTGGCCCTGGGCGACCACTTGGTCGCGCACCCGCAGTCCTGGAAGCTGTTGCGGGGCAATGTCAAACTGCCCTCGGGGGACCAGCTGCGCCGGACGTTCAACGCGTGCGTCGACGAAGTGTTGACCGATTCGGCCGGCCCCGGTTCGGTCATTGCGAAACTGCAAAACTTGTACCGGGACCACCTGCTGGTGCTGGCCGCGCTCGATCTGGCCCCGACCGTTGAAGACGAGCCGGTGGTGCCGTTCACCGCGGTCGCCGCCCAGCTGTCCGATATCGCGGACGCCGCGTTGGCGGCCGCGCTGCGGGTGGCCGAGGTGACCGTGTGCGGTGACGACGTGCCGCCCCGGCTTGCGGTCATCGCGATGGGCAAGTGCGGTGCGCGCGAACTGAACTACGTCAGCGACGTCGACGTCATCTTCGTCGCAGAGCGTGCCGACCAGGTGAGCGCCCGAGTGGCCAGTGAGATGATGCGGGTGGCCGCGGCGGCGTTCTTCGAGGTGGACGCCGGGCTGCGACCCGAGGGGCGCAGCGGCGAGCTGGTCCGGACGGTCGAGTCGCATGTCGCCTACTACCAGCGGTGGGCGAAGACCTGGGAGTTCCAGGCGTTGTTGAAAGCCCGGGTGGCGGTTGGCGACGCGGAACTGGGCGAGCGTTATTTGACCGAGTTGAAGCCTATGGTCTGGGTCGCCTGCGAACGTGAGGACTTCGTAGTCGAAGTGCAGGACATGCGCCGGCGGGTGGAGCAGCTGGTCCCAGCCGACGTCCGCGCCCGCGAAATCAAGCTCGGCACTGGCGGATTGCGCGACGTGGAGTTCGCTGTTCAGCTGTTGCAGATGGTGCACGGCCGCAGCGACCGCTCGCTGCACGTTGCCTCCACGGTGGACGCGCTGTCCGCGTTGAGCGAGGGCGGCTACATCGGCCGCCAGGATGCCGCCAACCTCACCGCCTCCTACGAGTTCCTGCGGTTACTCGAGCACCGACTGCAGCTGCAGCGGCTCAAGCGCACGCACCTGTTGCCTGAGGTCGACGACGAAGAGGCGGTGCGCTGGCTGGCGCGCGCCGCTCATGTGCGGCCGGACGGCCGGCACGATGCCGCAGGGGTGTTGCGCGAGGAAATCAAGCACCACAACCTGCGGGTGTCCCAGCTGCACGCCAAGCTCTTCTATCAGCCGCTGCTGGAGTCGATCGGGCCCGCCAGCTTGGAAACCGCCGGGGGTATGACATCGAAAGGTATGACGTCGAAGGCCGCCGAACGGCAGCTGGCGGCGTTGGGCTACGAGGGCCCACAGACCGCGCTGCAACACATGGCGGCGCTGGTCAACCAGAGTGGCCGGCGCGGCCGGGTGCAGTCGGTTTTGCTACCCAGGCTGCTGAACTGGATGTCGTACGCCCCCGACCCCGACGGCGGGCTGCTGTCCTACCGCCGACTCAGCGAGGGACTGGCCCGTGAACGCTGGTACCCGGCCACGCTGCGCGACGAGGCCGCGGTGGCCAAAAGGCTCATGCAGGTGCTGGGGACTTCCGCGTATGTGCCGGACCTGTTGATGCGCGCCCCCCGGATCATTCAGAGTTACGGCGACGGGCCGGCCGGCCCGAAACTGCTCGAGACCGAACCGGCCACGGTGGCGCGCGGGCTGATCACCTCGGCCGCTCGGCACGCCGATCCTGTGCGGGCGATCGCCGCCGCGCGCGCTCTGCGCCGTCGCGAGTTGGCCCGGATCGGCTCCGCGGACCTGCTCGGCATGCTCGAAGTCACAGCTGTGTGTCAGGCGCTTACCTCGGTGTGGGTCGCCGTGCTGCAGGCCGCTCTGGACGCGTTGATCCGGGCCAACCTGCCTAAAGGCGGTAAAGCGCCGGCGGTCATTGCGGTCATCGGCATGGGCAGGCTGGGCGGCGCCGAGCTGGGCTACGGATCCGACGCTGACGTGATGTTCGTCTGCGAGCCCGCCAGCGGTGTCGATGATTCCCAGGCGATGCGCTGGTCGACGATGATTGCCGAGCACGTTCGGACACTGCTGGGGACGCCCAGCGTCGACCCGCCGCTGGAAGTAGACGCAAATCTGCGGCCCGAGGGTCGCAACGGTCCGCTGGTCCGGACTTTGGAGGCTTACGCCGCCTACTACGCGCAGCGGGCGCAGCCGTGGGAAATCCAGGCTCTGCTGCGCGCGCACGCCGTGGCCGGCGACGCGGATCTGGGTCAACGCTTCCTGCTGATGGCCGACCAGACGCGCTACCCGTCCGACGGCGTGTCCGCCGAAGCGGTGCTTGAGATTCGGCGGATCAAAGCCCGCGTCGAGGCCGAGCGGTTGCCGCGCGGCGCCGACCCCAACACCCACACCAAGCTCGGTCGCGGGGGACTGGCCGACATCGAATGGACCGTGCAGCTGGTCCAATTGCAGCACGCACACGAAATCCTCGCCCTGCACAACACCTCGACCCTGGAGTCCCTGGACGTGATCGCCGCTGCTGAGCTGGTTCCCGAGGAGGAGGTGAACCTGCTGAGGCAGGCGTGGCTGACCGCGACCCGTGCCCGCAACGCGCTGGTGCTGGTTCGCGGCAAGGCCACCGACCAGCTGCCCGGACCAGGACGCCAGCTCAATGCCGTCGCGGTCGCCGCGGGCTGGCCAAACGACGACGGCAGCGAGTTCCTGGATAACTACCTGCGGGTGACACGGCGGGCAAAAGCGGTCGTGCGCAAGGTGTTCGGGACGTGAGTCAGGCGGCGGGCGCATCGAATCCGCTCCCCGACGCCTCGTTCGAGGTGCTCAGCGCGGCGGACGCTGGTCGGGTGACGGCGCTGTACGCTCCGCTGGCCGACGCCGTCCGGGATCTCATCGACGCCACCATTCTCACCGAGGCCGACGACGCCGTGGTCAGCGACGCTCGAACCGCGATCGAGGCCGTCACCCGGTCGCTTCGGCAACGCACCAGGCCGGTCGGAGGGTGCTTCATCCTCGACGGTCGCCCGCTGCCGCTGGGCAACGCCGTGGTCGGAGCGTGCAATCCGATCGCTCCGCCGGTCGTCGTCCACCACGACGGCGACGGGCGATGCCGGAGCGAGTTCGTCCTGGGGACGGCGTACGAAGGCCCGCCCGGCCGGGTGCACGGCGGCGTCAGCGCATTGATACTCGACCACATGCTCGGCGAGGCGGCCAGCGAAGGGTTATCCAAGGCGCGTTTCACCGGAACCATCACCGTCAAGTATCTGCGCGCCACACCGCTGGGTCCGCTTCGTTCCGAAGCTTGGATTGACCGCGCGGAGGGCGTCAAAGCCTTTGCACGCGGTTTTATTTCGGACGCTGCGGGCATCACTGTAGAGGCCGAGGGCGTCTTCATCGAACCGTCGTGGGCCCGAGCAGCCGAATGAAGTTCTACATCAGCAGCGCATTCCTCAATACCCGCGAGATCATCGAGATCGCCAAGGCCGCTGACGAACTCGGCTATGAAGGGATCGGGATCCCGGACCACGTCGTCAACCTGGAGACCCTCGACACTCCGTATCCATATACCAAGGACGGGGAACGCCGCTGGCAGCCGTTCACCGACTGGCCCGATCCGTGGGTTTTGATCGGCGCCCTCGCGCAGGTGACGTCGCGGCTGCGGTTCGTCAACACGGTTTATATCCCGGCGATGCGCAATCCTTATTCGGCGGCCAAAGCCATTGGCACCGCCGCGGTTTTGGCGTCCGGCCGGGTGGAACTCGGCATCGGTGTCGGATGGTGTCGCGAGGAATTCGATTTGATGGGTGAGCAATTCGCTGCCCGCGGCAAGCGCACTGATGAGATCATCGACTTGATGCGGGCGCTGTGGGAACCCGGCTGGACGGAGTTCGACGGCAACTTCTTCCAGGCACCGCGGCTGGAGATGCAGCCAACGCCGCCGCCGATACCGGTCTATGCCGGCGGCCTCAGCGACGCCGCCCTGCGCCGCGCCGCCCGCAACGACGGCTGGATCGGTGACCTGATCAACACCGACCGTGCCATCGACGCGGTTGGCCGGGTGCGGGAACTGCGCAGCGAAAATGGGCTGTCAATGGACGGTTTCACCGTCCTGACGCCGCTCACCGACGCCTTCACCGCCGCCGACTATCAGCGCGCCGCGGATGGCGGCATCACCGGCATCATCACCATGCCGTGGATGTTCTATGCCGGGCCGGACGCTACGTTGGCCGACAAGATCGACGATATGCAGCGCTTCCTTGAGGACCTTGGGCTGGACCGCTAGGCCGGCTTCACGTCGCGACATATAACTGGCGGCGACGACGCGCCGGCGAGGCACGTCCTGGTTTATATTTCGGCGTTCGGCGCTGCGGGCATTTCGGGCCCGACAAATCGTCGCTCGGCGATTACCTGTTCTTCATGTTCGTGCCGCCTTGGAGCCCCATACTGACGACTTCGTGAACGCCAAGAAGATAGGAAGCGCATCACATGCCCTCACCTCGCTGGCTGGCCAGACTGACCGTCCCCATGATGGTTGGCGTTGCCCTGGTTGCTAACGCTGCGATTGCGACCGCCGATCCCGCAGATGGCGCATACCTCTCTCAACTGCGCGGCGCCGGATTCACCTGGCCGCCCGACCACGACGAGGCCCTCGTCGCGATGGGGCGCCTCGTCTGCGACGATCTCTCCTGGGGTTGGAACTACGATTCGATTGCCCAGAGCATCCACGCCAACTTGGACTCGAGAAGCGTTACGTTCGGAAACGTCGGATCCATGGTGAAAATCGCGCATTCGACCTATTGCCCCGGCCAGCAGTGCTGGGGCGGTGAATGCTGAGCGGTTATTTCAAGGCGTAGCGGATCGGGAGGTGCTTGACACCGCCGACGAATGTCGTGGCTACGAGCTCCGGCTCAGCGGCCAGCTCTATGGACTTGATCCGCGGGATCAGTTCGGAGAAGAAGCTGTTCATCTCCAGGCGGGCCAGCGACGCGCCCAGGCAGAAGTGCACTCCGTAGCCGAACGATAAGTGCTTGTTGGGGTCGCGGCCGACGTCGAAGCGGAACGGGTCCTTGAACACTTCCTCGTCCCGGTTAGCCGAAACATAGGACAGCAGCACCGATTCTCCCTTGGCGATGGGCACGCCACGCACCTCGGTATCGGCCTGGGCGGTGCGCATGAACTCCTTGACCGGTACCACCCAGCGGATCATCTCCTCGACGGCGGTGCCCATCAGGCTGGTGTCCTTCTGTAGCCGGGCCAGCTCTGCGGGGTTGTCCAGCAGGGCCAGCAGGCCGCCGGCGATCGCCGCGCTGGTGGTGTCGTGGCCGGCGCTGGCCACGATCACGTAATAGGACGTGGTGTCCATGTCCGACAGCGGTTCCCCGTTGATAGTGGCGTTGGCGATCGCCGAAGCGAGGTCCTCGGTGGGGTGCTCGCGACGGGAGGCCGTCAGGGCGGCAAAGTAGTTGAAGAAGTCCAGCAGCACCGCGAGCATGTCCTCGGGGGAGTTACCACGCCGGAACTCCTTGTCGTCACCGCCGAAAAGCTCCTGGGTGAGCTTGAGCATGCGTGGGAAGTCGGACTCCGGCAAGCCGAGCAGCGACAGGATCACATACAGCGGATAGTTGACCGCGATCTCCTGCACGAAGTCCAACTCGGGGCCCTTCTCCAGCATTTTGTCGACGTAGATCTTGGCCAGCTCGTCGCAGCGGGCCTTCAAGGCCCGCAAGGCTGACGGGCGGAACCAGTCGGCGCCGATCTTGCGGATGTCGCGGTGGTGTGGATCATCCATGTGGATCAGGGTGCGCAGGCCGATACCGGCCTGCTGCTGCGCCTGCAGCGTCTCTTCGAGCTTGGTGAGCATCAGAAGTGGGCGCGGGTCGTTGGTGAACAGGTCGTTTTCCCGTTCGATGTCCATCACGTCGGCGTGCTTAGTGATCGCCCAGAACGGCTTGTAGTGCTCGACGCTCACCCACGACACCGGAGCGTGCTCGCGCAGGTGAGCCAGCGCCTCATGCAACCTCTTCTCATCGGTATAGGCCGCCGGGTCGGCAAGTGCGCTCCCTGCGGGGTCGGTGATCCGTACGCTCATTAGCTGCTCCTCATATCGGTGCGTTGAATTGGTTGGCTCCGTTGGTCATCGGAAGTTGTCGGAAATAGTGCTGCGACGGACACGGGCCGACGGATGCGTCTGGCCGTCAAACGTCTACTCGGTCACGGACACCAGGGCGGGATTGGGCAGAAATTAAGGCCCGGTGGCGGCGGTGGCGGCGCTGGCGGCGTATCGCCCTCAAAAATGTTTCGAGCAACGTTTCCCTGCCCAGACGTGACGTACCAGTAGGTATGGCAGACATTCGTGTCCCAAATCACTGGGTTCACCCGAAGATTGCCGGTCTGCACCGGGGGGTCCCCTGGGCACCAGTGACATGGCCCCGCTGGATGAGCATCAGGACAGCCGGGCCAGGCATGGTTATCCAGCGGCACAGGGCCAGGCTTGGCCTGGGTGCTACCTGCCCCCAGTACCCCCGCGACGCCGCCCCACAGCAGCACCGGCGTAGCCAGCAACACGATGAGGCGTTTCACAGATTGCGAGACTACTCCGACACGAATAGACCTGGGAAGACGCGGAAAACGATAGCGCGTTAGCCAGCTCACACGTCGTAATAGAGCGCGAACTCGTACGGGGTGGGCCGGAGGTTGACCGGTGCAATCTCGTAGTCGCGCTTGAAGGCAATCCACGTCTCGATCAGGTCGGGTGTGAAAACGCCTCCCTCGGTGAGGTATTCGCTGTCTTCCTCGAGACGATCGATCACCGCGGACAGCTGGGTGGGGGCTTGCGGGATGTTCGCGGCCTCTTCTGGCGGCAGCTCGTAGAGGTCCTTGTCGATCGGTGGTGGCGGCTCGATCTTGTTCTTGATGCCGTCCAGGCCGGCCATCAACATCGCAGCGAACGCCAGGTACGGGTTGCCCGAGGAGTCGGGGCAGCGGAACTCGAGCCGTTTGGCCTTCGGGTTGCTCCCGGTGATCGGGATGCGGACGCAGGCCGAGCGGTTCCGCTGGCTGTAGACCAGGTTGATGGGGGCCTCGTAGCCGGGAACCAGGCGCTTGTAGGAGTTCACCGTCGGGTTGGTGAAGGCCAGCAGCGACGGCGCGTGATACAGCAAACCGCCGATGTAGTGGCGGGCGGTGTCCGACAGGCCGGCGTAGCCCGTCTCGTCGTACATGAGCGGGTTGCCGTCTTTCCACAGCGACTGGTGGCAGTGCATACCGGAGCCGTTATCGCCGAACAGCGGCTTGGGCATGAACGTCGCGCTTTTGCCGGCCTGCCAAGCGGTTTGCTTGACGATGTATTTGTACGTCTGCAGGTCGTCAGCCGCGTGCAGCAAGGTGTTGAACTTGTAGTTGATCTCGGCCTGACCGCCGGTGCCCACTTCGTGGTGGCCCTTCTCCAGAGAGAAGCCCGCGTTGGTCAGGTGGGTGAGCATCGTGTCGCGCAGGTCGACGTAGTGGTCGGTAGGGGCCACCGGGAAGTACCCGCCCTTGGGGCGGACCTTGTAGCCGAGGTTGGGACTGCCGTCAGGGTCGGTCGGTTCGCCGGTGTTCCACCACCCGGAGACCGCATCCACCTCGTAGAACGAGCCGTTGATGCGCGAGTCGAAGCTCACCGAGTCGAAGATGTAGAACTCGGCTTCTGGGCCGAAATAACAGGTGTCCGCGATGCCCGTGCTGATCAGGTAGTTCTCGGCCTTTCGGGCGACGTTGCGCGGGTCGCGCGAGTACGACTCGAGGGTGAACGGGTCGTGCACGAAGAAGTTCACGTTCAGCGTTCTGGCGGCACGGAACGGGTCGATGAATGCGGTTTCCGCATCGGGCAGCAGCAGCATGTCGGATTCGTGGATTGATTGGAACCCCCGAATCGAGGAGCCGTCGAAGGCCAAGCCTTCCTCGAACACGAGCTCGTCGAAGGCGTAAATCGGAATTGTGAAGTGCTGCATGGTGCCTGGCAGGTCACAGAAGCGGACATCGACATATTCGATCTTCTCGTCCTTGGCGAGTTTGAAGATATCGTCGGGCGTCTTATCCGTCACGGAAGGCTCCTTTGCTTGGCGATCAACGGCCTGCGCTATGGAGCATATGTTGCCAGTCGCGGGTTGTTGCGCACAGGTTGCGTGACCTTGGCGTGCACGGGCGAAGCCGGGGCGCCCGGAGCCTTGGGTTCTATCCTGGAGCCATGGAGATCGGCCGATGACATCGGGATCGCGTGCTACCTACCCGGGTGAGATGCTCGGCCTGCCCGAGAACGGGCCGGGAGCGCTGGCCCGGATGGGACGGCGGCTGGCGGCGCTGCTGATCGACTGGCTCATCGCCTACGGCCTGGCGGCGCTGGCCCTGGCCCTCGGCGTTATCCCCCTAGCGGCGTTGTCGACCGCGGTATTGGTCATCTGGTTTCTGCTGGGTGTGGTTGCGGTGCGGCTGTTTGGTTTCACACCCGGGCAGTTGGCCCTGGGCCTCGGGGTGATCGCGCTGGACGGCCGGCTGGGGATTGGTCGGGTGGCGGCCCGGGGGCTGCTCATCGGTTTGGTCATCCCGCCGCTGTTCACCGATGCTGACGGGCGCGGCTTGCACGATCGGGTGACGGGCACGGCTGTAGTTCGGCGATAAAGTGCGACGTTACCTGCGGCGCACAGTGCGCTGAATGCCGCGCATTTTGCCGGCGTTGGGGATTGGTCCTTTGGGCATGATGGCGGCGCCGGCCCGCGATCCCAGCGCGGCCAACCGCGATTCCAGCGAGTCCATCTGCTTGACGGTGATATTGGCCGGAAGCTTGGTGAGATGGCGCTCCAATTTGGCGAGCGGAACCTCACCCTCACCGTTGCCGACGACGATGTCGTAGATCGGCGTGTCGCCGATCAGCCGCGCGGTGCGTTTTTTCTCCTGGGCCAGCAGCGGTTTGACGCGCGCTGCGGATCCTTCGCCGATCAAGATGACGCCGGGCCGGCCGAGCACCCGGTGCACCGCGTCGAAGTGGCCGGTTGCGGCGACACCCGGGCTCACCCGCCATTTGCCACGCATGTTGTCCAATGCCCACGCCGCCGCGCCGGTTTGGCCCTCGGCCTTCCGGTAGATCGATTTCTGGGCCCGGCGGCCGAAGATGATGAACATCGCCAAACCGCCCA
>Ga0182013_10005024_pt1 | contig 15617 bp, 15 predicted proteins | sample 612S2MmetaG_FD_120487 | JGI IMG/M metagenome (GOLD analysis project Ga0182013, IMG submission 120487) | Permafrost microbial communities from Stordalen Mire, Sweden - 612S2M metaG | ecosystem: Environmental > Terrestrial > Soil > Wetlands > Permafrost | place: Sweden: Stordalen | collected...
ATTATCACCGCCATAGAGCAGAGTGGCGATTTCAAGCAGGGGGATATTTTGGTTACTCAGATGACCGACCCTGATTGGGTGCCGCTCATGAAGTTAGCCGCGGCTATTATCACCGACCGTGGCGGCAGAACATGCCATGCGGCCATTGTCGCGCGCGAGCTTGGTGTGCCCGCTTTGGTAGGTACTGATCTTGCTACACGAGTTCTTAAAGTTGATCAACTTGTTACCGTCGACTGCAGCAAGGGGACAGAGGGCTTTGTGTATGAGGGCAGTATCCCTTTTACAACGTCAAAACTTGAATTAGCTGACAAGAAACTGGCGGTCAAACTTTTAGTAAATATTGCCAACCCGGACAACGCCTGTGAAGTTTCATTATTGCCCATAGATGGCGCGGGGCTGGTGCGTTTAGAGTTTATTATTGCACAGCGAATCGGCGTGCATCCCATGGCCATTATGTTTCCTGAAAAGGTTCACGATGCAGTCTTTATAGAAAAGATGAAACAAGAGTCTGCCCGATGGGGTTCACTACAAGATTTTTATGTCTCTGTTTTGTCCGCAGATGTAGCCTTAATAGCCGCAGCTTTATACCCACGCCCGGTGGTTGTGCGCTTAACCGATTTTAAATCGAATGAATATAAAGATTTATTAGGCGGGTCAGTTTTTGAGCCGCATGAAGAGAACCCGATGCTCGGTTTTCGCGGGGCATCGCGCTACTGCGACCCGCTATATGCTCCGGCTTTTGAGCTTGAATGCCGTGCGCTTAAAAAAGTAAGGGAAGTGATGGGTTTTGATACTATGATTATCATGGTGCCTTTTGTCAGAACTATTGCAGAAGCTCAGGCGACTTTAAAAAAGCTGGCTGAAAATGGCCTTGAGCGCGGTAAAAATGGATTAAAAATATACCTTATGGTTGAAATACCCGCTAATGTTATATTACTTGAGCTCTTTGCCGAATATTTTGACGGTTTTTCAATTGGGTCGAATGATTTAACGCAGCTCACCCTAGGCGTCGATCGCGATTCTGGTCTTTTGCGCCACCTTTTTGATGAGAATGACCTGGCGGTGAAAGCACTTATTGCGCAAGCTATTACTAAAGCGCATAGCGCCGAAAAAGCTATCAGCATATGCGGGCAGGCGCCTTCTGATTTTCCTGAATTCGCGCATTGGCTTATTGAGCAAAAAATAGATGCTTTATCGCTTAATGCCGACGCCATTTTACCCTTTATTGGAAGTTATAAATAATACCTATTATAGAGAAAGATTTTTTAAATGAAAAAATTGATCATAACTATGACATTCGCGCTGTACGCATCTACCGTGCCGCTTATGGCCGAAAAGCCCAGCGCCGGCCAGCGCATCGTGCGCATCGGCAAGCACAGCCTGTACGGTTCAGTTACCGGCGGGGCTACTTTAGCGGTGAGTTCTTTGTTGACATGGCAACAATTTTTTCAAAATTCATTTTATTGGAGGCAAGTTGTTTGGTATAAAGATTTCCGTACGAATTTGATAGAACTTGGCTGCCCTGCAGATCTTGCTGAGAGTTTCATTAACACCGCGTTTAGAATTGGTAATTCAGAAAAAACGACGACAGTTCTCACGGGAGCAACGGCGATATTAGGTTTTTTAACGTTGTATAATATCTATAAAGTTGCCCATAATACCTTTGGCATGTTGGATGATGCACTTGGTGACCCTCAAGACGAATAAGTTTTGTTATTGAAGGGCCTAACTGTATTTAAAGGGCATAATGGGCGGAAATAGTGGATTTTCAGGCTCCGTATAGAGGAAACTGGTATCAAATTCTTCTATTTTTGGGTTCATATAATGGTCGCATTGGGAACATTTGTTTTTACGCGCCGTATGCCGATGCTTATGGCAAGGGCAGGTACACTCAACATAATGCAGCGTTTTATAATCATAGCCGTCGCGGGTATCAGTATGTTTACTCTTGTCCATGCAGCCAATATCGGCTTGTGCTCGTGAAACAGTAATCGACAGAAAAAATAATATAAACTTTTTCATAGCAACCTCTCTCCCTCTTGTATTTCTTATTATCTATTTATATCTTAAATCAAGAGTTCGCAATATTTCAATTTATTAATTAAAATCGCCGATTGTCCTGCGCAGCTACTGAATAATTTGATATAATTGAAAAACGTTGACAATTAAATTCAAGATGAAATAATATGTATTATGTGGTTATAGTTGTAGGGGGCTTTGTGGAATTAAAATATTTTATGTTAGTGATGATGTTTTGCAATTACGCGCAAGCTGCTGAAAATGATCAGGCGAAATGTGCTCAAGAAGCGAAAATGCGCTATTTTGGCATTCAATCTCCCGCGGGAAAGAGCGGAAAAAATATTAAACAAAGAGCGATCTATGCGACAAGAGCCAATCTTATAGATGCTACATCTGATGAATCCATCATGGCGAAATTTCCCGGGCTTGATCCTGAAACAATAAAGAGTGCAAAAGCATATGCAAAAAAAAGTTATCTAGACCTAAGCAAATTTGATGAAAATAGTTTTAAAATAGCTGCTGAAAGTTATGATAAAATAAAGCTCGAAAGAAAGAAAAAAAGGAGCGAAAAGGCGCTTGCCCAAGAATGTTTAGTGCAAACAGATAAAGAGCCTTCAGAAAAAAAAGAAAATCTGGGTCCTGAATTGTATGAGCGAGATAAAAGAATGAAAATAAGCTCTTTGGTGAATGATTAAAGCGTGATCTCGCGCGGCTTGAGATAAAATGATTGGTTGTATTGTTGCACCAGCTCGAGAATATCCTGTTTGTATACCGGGTCTTGAAGACCCAAATCAACAACCGCCTTAAGCCATCCCCGTGGTGTACCAACATCATAACGTGTGCCTTCAACTTTATAGGCGAACACCTTTTCATTTTGTTGTAGCATATGCCCGATTGCATCGGTCAGTTGTAATTCACTGGTTGCATAGCTGCTCATCTCTTCAAGAGAAGCGATTATCTTATGTGACATGATATAGCGGCCAACAATAGCTAAATTGGATGGCGCATCTTTAATTGAGGGTTTCTCCACCAACGAATCTACTTGAAATAGATTAGGGGTTATCTGTTTTTTGATACGAATAACGCCATACGCGCTTACTTGATCATGCGGCACTTCTTTAACTGCGATGACGGTGGCTTTTTCTTGTCGAGCAATCCGAATGAGTTGGTTTAACGCCGGATTTTTGCTCATGATAATATCATCAGGCAACGCGATAGCGAAATATTCTTTTCCTATAAATGGCTTTGCCATAAGGACAGCATGCCCAAGCCCCAGCGGCTCAGATTGTCGAATATAGGAAAAATGGGTCGATTTTATAAGTTGCTTAATATCTTTAATTTCATGCAACTTATTCTTATTTTCTAAAAAGGCATCCAGCTCAGGAGCCGCATCAAAATAGTCACTGATAAGTTCTTTATTGCGGCTGGTAATAAATAAAACATTATCTATTCCGGAGTTGACGGCCTCTTGAACACTATAATGGATAGCAGGTTTGCCGAATACAGGGAGCATCTCTTTTGGTACCGTTTTTGTGTAAGGTAAAAAACGTGTGCCAAGCCCAGCTGCAGGAATTACTACTTTAGTGATCTCCATTACTCCAACCCTTTTTTACTACGGTGGTGCGCAGCCCACTCTTTGTTAAAACTGTTTTAAAAATTCAATCTTGCCACTATGAAAAAGTCGAATGTCGTTAATGCCATACAAGAGCATGGCTAATCGTTCAATGCCAATACCCCATGCACATCCAGAATAGATTGTCGGATCAATTCCGCATGCTTTAAGCGTTGCAGGGTGCACTAATCCAGAACCGCCCATTTCAATCCATTGTGTTTTTTTACAGAGAGCGCAACCAGTCTTGCAAAAAATGCAAGAAATATCAACTTCAAGTCCCGGTTCAACAAAAGGGAAATAACTTGGTCGCAATCTAATAGAAAGATCGTTTTTTTCAAAAAGAGTGCGCATAAAGACTTTTAATAGTGAGCATAAATGCGTGAGGGATATATTTTTATCAATCAGAAGGCCTTCACACTGCATAAACATGAAATCATGCGTGGCATCAGTTGCCTCATGCCTAAAAACGCGTCCTGGGGTAAAAATTGAAAGCGGAGGCTGCTGATTCTTCATGGTGTGTATCTGCACTGATGAGGTGTGTGTCCGTAACAAAAGCCCGGGCGTAGTAAGCCAGAAGGTGTCTTGCATATCGCGAGCTGGGTGATCGGCAGGGATATTGAGCGCTTCAAAATTGTACCATTCAGTTTCAACTTCTGGACCCTGGGCATAGGAAAAGCCCATCGAGGTGAAGATATCTTCTATCCGTTCGATTAAATGGGTATAGGGGTGCAGAGAGCCTGATGGTTTTTCAAGAGAGCTTGGGTTATAGGCGGTCACATCAAAATGTTTCTTAGTCGAGAGCTCTTTTTCAAGAATCTGCCGAGTAAGTTCATTCTGTTTAAGCGAAAGACTTTGGGTAATAATCTGTTGCAACTCTTGAACCTGTGGCCCGAAAGCGCGCTTTTCTTCTAGAGGCAGCGTCTTAAGCTGCGCCATTAATTCATTAATGCGGCCTGATCTACCGAGATAGGCTATTCGCAAGGCCTCGAGCGCTTGCTGGGTGGTTACCGATTCAAGTTCTTGTTGCCAGCTCGTGAGTATGTGTAAAAGCGATTGGTCTATAATTTTCATGATATATACTACTTTGTATGGTTGGTACGAATAAATCGTACTGCTTATCGTAGCTTACCAGACAAAAAAATCTGTAGCAAATTGCAGCATAAAAATGTTGACAAAGTTTGGCAAAAAGGTACCTTTAAATCTATCTAATCCTTGAATTAATTAATGCCGGGGTAGCTCAGTGGTAGAGCGAGAGCCTGAAGAGCTCTGCGTCGATGGTTCAATTCCGTCTCCCGGCACCACGTCTTCGCGTATCCAGGCCTACAGGCTTGGCACGCTACGCCAGTCTTCTTCTTTTATATATCAAAACTAATTCTCACCTGCCGCTCGCCCTGAGCGAAGCCATAGGCGAAGTCGAATGGGTACGTGCGGAAATTGATTTCCGGAATCTATCTACTAAAATAAAAAATCACATAAAAAAGCGCCCTTTTATTCTTTACGAACAAAAAGGCGCAGTAAGTATAAAAATGGTAATTATTTAAAAATCTGCATGATTACCGCGTGAAAACGGTCCTGTTAAGTCGTTCCAAACTTGTCGCACAAATCGAGCGCGGTCAGTATTCGCCTGTTTTTCTTGAGCGTCAGCTTTTCTGCGCTCTGCATCATTGCGCTCCTGCTTCAAACGTAGCTCTTCTTGCTCATTTTTTAGTTTTGTCTGCGTTACATAAAGTTTGCTATTTTTTGCTGTGTTCAAAACATCTGTAGTAACTTCTTTTGCCTCTTGTAAAAATACTTTGTTTGCTTGAAAATTATGGCTCACAAAAGGGTAATAATCTAATCTTTCAAGCTCTTTTCTTGCTGCTTGGGTTTTTGTCAAATAGCCCGAGATATTTTTGCATGCTGTTAAAAGAGAGTAGTCTTCTTGGACCGTTTCTTGAGTTATCTTTTTGACAACTACGGCTTCTGATTCTGTGTAAGCACTGTGAAGCGTTGGTAATAGAGGGTCTTTTTTTAGATTTTCAACGTCGCGGTCGTTTTTAGCTCTTCTTTGTTCTGGTCGGAAGGTTTGGTATACAAGTCCCACCGTAACACCCGCTGCCAATGCTAAAGGGGTGGCCCCAGTAGTTTGATGTAGGGCGCCATAAGCAGAAGCCGCTACGCCCGCGCCAGCAACAACTGAAGTGGCGTCATGGCGGGTTGGTGTTAATGGAGCATCTTCTAAGAGCTTCACCGCTACACCGGTACATGCAAGACCGACTGCCAAGATTGCCAATTGAGCTAGCGGATCATTACCGCCATCGGCGGGAAAAAACATTTTTTTATCGTTACTTAATAAGGGATTGGCCATTGATAAAGATATCAATGCTAATGCTATTTTTTTCATAATATAATGCCTCTTTATAGTTTTATTTAATTTTTGGGCTTAAAATACCCACTAATTCGAGTATATTCTATTTGAATTTTTTGTCAAATCGAAGGGAAAACTAGAGGCCAAGTATCAAGAGTTCCTTTAAGATTTTTTGCTCAATTTTTTAAAAGCCTTTCATTTATATTTTTGCTATAGTATGGTTTATTAAGAAGTAGTGATTTGATCGATGGAGAAAAGGTTTAGTAATGAAGTTATCTGTTGCAGAAAAAGTGCCTGTAGATAAAATTGCCGTTGAGAAATTCAATGTAGCCTGGTTTAAATTAGCAGAATTTGTCGGCAGAAAAGAAAAAGAGCGGGCATTAGGTGTCTATCGGCTTTTATCGCATTCGTTGCCAGATGATGCCTTTGCAGCGCAATTAGAGGGCGACCTTTTCATGGCTTTCCATGATGAAAAGGCGCTTGACGCCTATCAACGTTCGGCAAAGCTGTATGAAAAGAATGGTCAATTGACGCACGCAGCATTTATTTATGAACAGATGATATTAATAAAGCCTGAAAACAGAGAATATTTGATTCAGGCTCTCAAATTGTACGAAGTCGTCAAAAATGATGCGAAAGTGGTCCGCTGTGCGAGCCAGCTTGCCCGCATTTTGATAAAGAACGGTGCTTTCGATGCGCACCAGGAATTGATGACAAACCTCGTCTGTGCGCCAGAATATCAGCTCTATGCTCAAGAATGGTCAGTAATAGCCCTGATAGAGTTTCAGCCAGAGCAGCAGCAACTGATTCAAGATTATCTTATCGTTATTGTACGCGCATTAGAAAGCGTCTTAGAAGATACTAAGCGCTTAACACTCTTTTTAGCCAAGCTTTCTGCATTAGATACCATCTGGTACGAATATTCCTACCAATTATTAAAATCTGATAAATAAATTGCATGAGATTATCCGCTTAAAACTATACCAACATGCGTGTGGCAGAGGATAGGTGGCATAGGCGTAACGGATATACGCTGAACACGTAACCGTGTAACGGCAGGTTCCTGCAATACCAAATAATGGTCGTAAAACTCGCGTAAAAGCAGTAATGAGATAAGAAATCTTGGGTTTAACCATGTTTTTTGAAGAGTTCCATCAAAATAGTATGGAGCCTTTTGTATTCGAGGATCGTTTGAGACGGACGAAAAAAAATGACCCAGTCATGAGTCGAATTGTAGAGCTTTTCTTGGTAGAAAATTGAGCGTGCTCGACGCTTGAGGAGATTTCGGTAGGGCGCTGAGCCGACCTTTTTAGGGGTAACTACCATGATTCGGGCAAGGTCGCCCTGCTTGGGTAGTATACGGACATCGAAGTGGGAGGTTCGGAAAATGGGGCGTGCTAAGCTGAGCACTTTTGTTCGCTCGTCTTTTTTCCATAAAGAAATGTGACGCCCCAGGCTTACCATAGCGATCGATTATGCTGAAACAGTTAAGCGCTTTTTGCCTTTTGAGCGGCGGCGATTAACTATTGTGCGGCCATCGTGGGTTGCCATGCGCTTTAAAAAACCATGTTTTCTAGCGCGTTTTTTTCTTTTTGGCTTGTAGGTAACTGACATAATAAGACCTTTGGTGATTCAAAATAAACGTTATATTCTTGATAGTTTACCCGTAAAAGAGCTTTTTTTCAAATCTGAATTTATGAATTATATTCGTTGACTTAACAGATCTTGTGGACTCTATTCGAATATATGCTTTGTAATAAAGAGCGCTCATCCTGAGCGGCGTCGAAGGGTTAGCGCTTCTAATCTACTTATCGGGGTGAATTCGTTATCTGCGCCCTGCAGGCCGCGCGCCAAAGGGTTTTGACGATAAAACCCCTTGACCCCAGATCGCCAGGATAAACCCTGGACCCTCGCCTCAGATCCGCCTTCAGGCCAGGCGCATATTCGGCATAAGGACCGGCCAAGAACCTTATAAGTATAAATTTTGGCAATTGAAAATATCAGTATAGTTATGATAGCTTGTAATAGAAGAATTTTTTCAAGTTTAACTGGGTATAGATATTTATGAAACAACTTACAGGTATAGTTTTCTTTATTAGTGTAATTGCTTTACTAGGTTGTGGAAGAAGCAAAAATGAGGATGCGAATAAGCCTCTTGGTGCTCAAATTATAGGTTTTAAATGGGGCGAGATCACCGTTAAAGAAAAAAACGGCAAGATCAAGCATTTTAAAGATTGCACGATCAATGAGTGGGGAGCTTCTGAATGGGACTGGTCTGTATCAGGGATGAAGCATGTGCCCGGCATTCTTCTAAATGATGTGCGTTGGGTGACGGATACTTCGAGTGATCGCGTTATCATCATATTATCAAAAGGTGTAGATGAAGTGCTCCAGGTAGCCCCAGAGACACTCGCCTATCTACAAAAAGCCAAACAGGACAGAACCATTAAAGATTACCATATCCTGCAGACAGAAAAGGCCATCAAACTCTATAACGAGCTGAGTGCCGATGGAGAAGAAGTCGTTGGGCTCTTTCATTCAACATGCTAAATAAATTATAAGTTACTTAAATGCCGTTCCGCAGAACCTCTTTATACATGGAATTTTTAAAGCGACAGCTCTGGTGAGTATTTGACGAATTTTTAAATAAAATATATTTTCTAATATATAATATAATCATAAGTTTAGATATAAAAATAGGAATATAACTATGAAAAATACCTTTATTTTCTTGATGCTTGCATTTATTGCGCAGCCGGTTAGTGCTCAAATGGCCACGGCTCAGGAGAGGCTCTATGAAGCATCTTATAAATGCGATAGTGACGAGATTCAAAAAGCTATTCACGATGGCGCTGATGTAAATTTATTTGATGAATATCTCAAAAGTTCTCCTCTGATGCTGGCTGTTATAGTACCATTTACGGGTTCAGAAATTCTAATGGAAAAACGCATTAAGGCAATAAAAACTTTGATCAAGCGCGGAGCTGCTATTAATGTGGATGTTCTTATCTGTGCATTATATAATTTTATTGAGGTTGACACTTATGCCGAGAAAGCCGATAAAAACGACCTCATTTTATATGTCAAATTGGTAAAGACGTTGTTAAAAAATACACCTGCCAGTCTTAGACTAAAATAAATTCAGTTGCTCATAAGCACAAATAAAAAAGACAGCTTTAATATTTTTTAAAGCTGTCTTTTTTTATAACAAATTTTATTGGTCTAATTCACTCACAAGCTACTTAGGTACCGTTCAGCATCAAGAGCCGCCATGCAGCCAGATCCGGCAGAGGTAATCGCCTGACGGTAGCGGCTATCAGATACATCCCCGGCGGAAAAAACGCCCGGAACGGATGTCTGGGTGTCTTTTTTCTGCACTATGTGGCCAGATGGGGTAAGTTCAAGCTTGTCTTTAAATATCCCGGTATTAGGTATAAGGCCAACGGCAAGAAACGCCGCATCAGCGGGAATAATCTCTGTCTTTTTAGAGTCTGTGTATTCCACTTTGATGCCGGTAAGGCGATTATTATCGCCCACAAATTCCTGTACGCTCGCGCAATAGATAATTTTTACTTTAGGGTTTTTCAGAACGCGTTCCTGCATGGGCATTGAGGCGGTCAGTTTATCCAAGAGTTGGATGATGGTCACATCTTGTGTGAAATGAGTCATAAACGACGCATCTTCCATTGCTGTATCGCCACCACCGATAATAACTACTTTTTTGTCCTTATAGAGCGCGCCATCACATACCGCGCATGTTGAGACACCTTTTGCCCAATAGGCCTGTTCCCCAGGGCAATTTAAACGCTTTGGGTTTGCGCCGGTAGCAATAATGATGGCATCGGCAGTGAAAGTTTTATTCTTAGAAGTGGAGAGTTTGAAGGGCTTTTCCGAAAAATCGACCTGAGTGACTGTTTCAAACAAAAAGCGTGTCCCAAATTCTTGCGCCTGTTTTCTCATATTCATCATAAGTTCCGGGCCCATGATAGAAACTTTGCCCGGCCAATTCTCGACAAGGGTAGTGCTCATAAGCTGGCCGCCAGGAGTTTCTCCTTCAAAAACCAAAGGCTTAAGGTGCGCCCGCCCCGTATAGATTGCAGCGGTAAGCGCAGCAGGGCCCGAGCCGATAATGATAAGACGTTCGTGGAGATTCTGGGTATTCATGATTTTTTAGTGAGGTAATAAATAATATAATTTAATGTTTTTTCTCGCTGGCATATTCGTTTCATCTCTTCATGGCACAAGGCGATCTCTTGATCATTTAAGCGGGTATGCGGAATATCAAAATAGATAAATTCCTTAGTGCGCGGCCGCTTGAAAAGATGCAAGTAATGTATGAGATCTTCTTCGGTCGCCTGAATATTTTCTTGATATGCAATGCTATCAATAAAAAGTATCTCTTTTATCTGTTTTTCTGCAAGTAATTTAACATTTTCTTTGAAATCGGGCTTGTTTTTATAGACGTGATAATCGGGATTTTCCTGCACCCGAGACAATACGATTTTTTCCTGTTGCTGCGCTATCTTTTCATCAATAGTAACGGGGTAGTGGTGAAACAGTAGCTTGAAAAGTTTTTCAATTGTTTCACGACGCTGTGAAATATCATGACGAAATGAGAAAACTTCGATCAGTTTCTGGCGCATCTCTTTACCCGTTTTTATTTTAAAATGGGTCTTAAAGCGCTCCATATCAAAAAAACTTGAAGAGATGTGATATAAAATTGTCACTTTAAAAGTGTAATGCGTAGTAAAAACGTCGCTCACGGCATCTTGAAAGAAATCGTTATTGGTAATAAATGAATCGCCAACCTTTTTGCCCAAAAAGAGTTCTTGTGCTTGCCTATCAGCCTCTTCTTCGCCAATTTTTATCCATACCTTTTGCTCGAGGCTATTCAGTAATGGTTGCTCTTGCTGATTCACAACCTGCACACTCATGCAGACCCAGTCATGGTGCATAATTAAGGCGTTTGCTTGCAAAGATTTGCTCTCTTTCTGCTTACGCTCCTCTTCTCGTAAAAAAAACTCGACTTGACGATCAAGGTCCTTGTAGTTTTTACGCTCAGGAGCCTTAAAATGTAACTTTTTCCACTCGTTTTTTACGGGGGTATTACTCGTGCTTATGCTAAAAGTAAATTGAGCCGGTTGTTCAGGGTCGATAAGGGTCGTTAATGGCTGTGGTCGCGAGAGGGTGATAATTTTATGCTTGACAATGCCCTTTTGAAGGAGCGCATTGACGCAATGTCTAAAGAAAAACTGTTTTAGGTGATCGATTAAAAGAGGTTTATAGGTAAGTGCTATGTAGCTTTCAGGCGTCTCACCTTTTCCAAAGCCATAGGTATGAATATCTTGCTTGATGCTGGTAAGCGCCTGCCGATACATGGTGCTTACTGATTCGTAAGGTACTTGAATGTGTAAAAGAAGTTGATGTGGTGATTCAGGGTGCGGATTCAGACTAAAATAGATACTTGTTTCACCATTGACCATCATTATCTCCTTTTTTGAGGGTACTCTGTGAAAATAGATCTGGTGCAAGAGAAGGGACTTGAACCCCCACCCCTTTCGGGACTGGATCCTAAGTCCAGCGCGTCTGCCAATTTCGCCACTCTTGCACTATTATCTTGTAAGATCCTACTTTAGCACAAAAATTAAGTAATTTAAAGGTGCAAAGACAATCTTTTTATAATAAAACTATAATGCCTTGATTTCAGCCTCTTTTTTACCTGAAAGTGTCTCAGCTGCAGCGGTTACTTTATCAGTAATCTTTTGCAAAAGGTCTTGAAGGCGTTTGCCGTAATCTTCGGATATCTTTTTATCTTTTTCGCTGTCGCGAATCGCAGTATGCACCTCTTTACGCACATTACGCAATGCAATTTTGCATTCTTCCAGACGTTTGCCAAGCGTTTTGGTCAATTCGTCACGTCTGCTGCTGCTCATCTTAGGCAGCACTATGCGGATGATAGGCCCATCAGTCTGGGGGGTAACTCCAAGGTCAGATGTTTGGAGAGCCTTTTCAATGTCGGGAATAATAGTCTTATCCCAAGGCTGAATAGTCAAAAGCTGAGCGTCAGGTGCTGCAAGGGCAGCGACGTCTTTAAGCGGCATCATGGTGCCGTAAGCAAAGACCTTGATATCTTCAATGATTGAAGTGTGTGCCCTTCCGGTACGAATCTTTTGAAGCTCTTTCTCAAGATGCTGAATATGCTTTTGCATATCCGCTTCAACAGCTGTTTCAAATGGTTTGGTGCTCGCGCCTTCAACAAACGTATATTGTGCCATAGCAGATCCTTTTTAGCGTGTTATCCACCGATTTCAAAACGAGAAAAACGAATGATTTTAATGCTTTCACCCATTTTTGCAATTAAATCTTTAAGAAGATCGTTCACGGTGATCTGATCATTCTTAACAAATTTTTGATCTAAAAGACAAATATCAGCATACATTTTTTGAATTTTACCTTCAACGATCTGGTCAACCATCTTTTCTGGCTTGCCTTGTTCGATCAGTTGTTCCCTGAAGAATTTACGTTCCTTTTCAAGGTAGGCTGCATCAACTTGAGCGGGTGAAACATAAAGAGGCTTTAATGCAGTGATGTGCATGCAGACATCTTGTGCAAATTGCTTAATGTCGGCTGTACGGGCCACAAAATCTGTTTCACAGTTGATTTCAAGTAAAACGCCGATCTGGGCGCCTGGGTGGATATAGGCATGAATAAGACCCTCTGCAGTTGCGTTACCAGAGCGTTTTTCAGCAACAGAAGCACCTTTTTTACGTAATAATTCAATTGCTTTGTCCATATCGCCATCAGCTTCGATGAGGGCTTTTTTGCAATCCATCATGCCAACGCCGGTTTTATCGCGTAATTGTTGTATTAATTCTAAACTAACTTTTGTCATATGATTATCCTAAAGTAAGGGGTTATAGAGCTAGTGTGCCAAAAAATAGCCTTTTTATCTAGACAGAATTTTTATTTTTGGTACTATTTGTAAGTAACAAGTTATTTGGCGTGAGTAGGCTCACCTAGTAAAATTTTATTATTCCCCCCATAAAGTTCATTCGTGAAGGCACTTTCTTTATGAAACAAGAGACAATTTTTAGCCGCTATGCTATTTTTACCACCGGCGGCAAGCAGTATCAAGCGCTTGAAGGTAAAACCGTTGCTATTGAAAAATTAGAAGCCAAAGAAGGCGATTCAGTTGAATTTGATACTTTATTGATCAAAAAAGCTGATGGTGATGTCAAAATCGGCCAGCCACATCTTTCTACTTCAGTTAAGGCGACTATCGTTAAACACATGAAAGGCCCTAAATTGGTCATTTTCAAGTTTAAACGTCGTAAAAAATCACGTGTTAAACGTGGTCACCGTCAACCGATGACTATTGTAAGAATAGATTCATTCTAAGGTTTAAGCATAAACTTTCTAAAAAGGGCTCGGATATTCCGGGCCCTTTTCGTATTTGAGCATACAATCACAATTGCCTTAATTTAAGCCCGTGTTATACTGATCGAGTTAATTTAATGTAATCATTTAACTTTCTGGTTTTTTATCATGAGCACAAATATGTTTAAATTTCTTTTTTCTAAATATCTAGACATAACTATTGGTGTTTTGAGCGTTGTTGCGCTGGGCATAAAAGCAGATCCGTATTCTGGTGATATATTTAAGGTTTTGCGATTTACTTCAAAAGTACTGAGCAATTGCTCAGAAATCTCTTGCCCTATTCAGGATCCGTTAACCGGCATGTTGCGCGATATCATTGAGCATGAAAAAGAAATAACTGTTGATGAATACAGTTGGGCTTCATCCCTCCCGTCTCAGGTGCTATCAATACCTCAAGAGACTATAGTTTCTTATATTTTTGAGTATGTCTTTAGCCTCAAAGATCAATGTGAAAAGGTTATAATGGCACAGGGGGGTTATCCACAGGCGTATAAATTATATGGTCAGTTGCTTAAAAAAGTGCAAAAGTCTAGATTTTTTCACACAAAAATGACTAATGCTGGAATCATTCAAGAGCTGAAAAAAATGAGTAAAGCTGATCAGCAAACCATTCTTGCTCTCTATATTTTGCATGGAGAGGAGCATGTTGGGGCACCGTTCAATGATGATTATAAGTCGTTAAGGGGGCTTGTGAGTGCGCTTGAATTTGTGAAGATATATGAGGAAGATGATGAAGATATACAGTTCGGGCGTCTTACGTTTATACATGCATGTCTCCTAAAGCGTTTGTTACTTAATGAAAATATATCATTAGAACATTTGCATGAATTTTATGATTTGCATGAATTGGAAGGAACTAGTAGATGTATAGATGATATCTTCGGTAAACATCTGGAAATTCCGCAAGTCTATCAAGACAGGTAGAATATTAAACCGCTTTCAGCAAAAAGACTAGATGTAAAAACCTAGTCTTTTTTGTATTAAATTATCCTTGATCGCCTGTATTTAACCTATCTATTAAGCTGCCGCTCGATTCCCATGACATAAATCTACCAAAGCTACGTTTTTGGTTCTCTTGGCCGGCAAAAATGACATAATTATTCTCAGGATCAGTGCCAGATATTTTGTTCCATGCTGATATAGTGTCAAAAAAGTGAGGTGACAGTGTCTCGGAAGACTTGATTTCAACCGGTATCAGCGTGCCTGCGCGGTCGATCACCACGTCGACTTCCAGTCGATCGTGCGTATCTCTCCAAAAGTACAATGGGTGGCTTATGCCTTTATAAAAATAGAGCTTTGGCGTTTTTACCACGCGCTTATTAAAATTATTAAAATGAGGTTGCAATAAAAAAATGATGTATCCAGCCTCAAGGACAGAAATCCATTTGGTTGCAGTAGGCACGCTTATGCCACAATTGACTGCAAGATCAGTTAAATTTAATAGCTGACCTACCCTTCCAGCGCAAAGCGCTAAAAACTTCTGGAACGTTCTCAAATCCCTAATTTGTATAAGTTGTCTTACATCTCTTTCAATATAGGTATGTATATACGAAGCGTAGAAGGCGCTTGGTAAAATTTTTTCTGTATAGACACGAGGATACCCTCCTTGAATAATCATTTCCGATGGCTTGTCTGAAATAAGCTTATATTCTTTAAGCTCATGAATTGAAAAGGGCAACAGCGTTAAAATGCCTACACGCCCTGCAAGTGATTGGGTTATTTTTTCGTTCATGAGATAATTCTGGGAGCCGGTAAGAACGAAGTATCCCGGACGTTGTTTTGCATCGACCTCCAATTGTATATACGATAATATCATGGGAACGTATTGAAACTCGTCTAAAATAAGGCCGGAGGCATTCTCATAGGCCTTAAGAAATCCTTTTGGGTCAGTAGTTGCAAATTCTCGAATCGCCGGATCTTCAAAAGATAAATAGGTATGTTTTTTAAAATATTTTTTTGCTAATGTTGTTTTTCCTGACTGCCGTGGCCCGAGTAAGGCCACAACGGGAAATTTAACATATTCTTTTAATATTTTTTCTATATCGCGTGTTAAAAACATTTTTTCTCCCCACCCCTATTTTTTGTCCTAATTTAAAGTTCAATCTTATATTAGCACAAGCTGAACCTGTTTTGCAATGAAAATACTTTGAACGCGTTTGTCCAGTTTGTTTTTTTACGGGTAAATGGATATTGTAATAAGAA
>Ga0182013_10005029_pt1 | contig 15601 bp, 18 predicted proteins | sample 612S2MmetaG_FD_120487 | JGI IMG/M metagenome (GOLD analysis project Ga0182013, IMG submission 120487) | Permafrost microbial communities from Stordalen Mire, Sweden - 612S2M metaG | ecosystem: Environmental > Terrestrial > Soil > Wetlands > Permafrost | place: Sweden: Stordalen | collected...
ACCGGCGCGCGGATGATCAGATACATCGCCTCCCGGGAAAGTTTGACGCCGGGCTTCTTCGTCGTGGTGGGGGTGGTGGTGGTCTCGCTCATGCCGCGTCTCCGGCGCTATCGCCCTCTGGGCTGTAGGCGACGCCGCCGCTCGCCGGGGTTTCGACACCCTCATCTTCCCCAAGGTCTTCGTCCTCGAGGACTTCGCCAACGCCGCTCAACCGCGCTTTCAGCCCCTCGATGCCCGCGACGGTGATCGCCAGCATGTCGTGGTTGAGGATATCGTAGACATTGGCGCCAACCGTCGGCAGCGCGTCGATCTTGTGCAGGTTGCGGCTGGCCTTCAGGAAGCCCTCATCGACCACACGATCGATGATCAGCGCCGAACTCCAGCCCAGAGCCTTGAGTTTCTTCGCCAGTTCACCGGTCTTCGCCGTCCCCGTCGCTGAGTCCAGCACCACCAGCTTCCCGTCGGCGGCCTTCTGCGACAGCGCGCAAATCAGGCCGAGACGCCGCACCTTCTTGTTCAACCGATATTCGTGGGAGCGCACGACCGGCCCATGCACGCGTCCGCCGGTGCGAAACTGCGGCGCCCGCAAGCTGCCTTGCCGCGCGTTGCCGGTGCCCTTTTGCCGGTAGGGCTTCTTGGTGGTGCCCTGCACCTCGCCCATGCCCTTGGTCTTGTGGTTGCCGGACCGCCGCTTCGAGAGCTGCCAGTGCACGACCCGGGCCATGATGTCCGCCCGCGGCTTCACGGCGAAGAACTCGTCCGGCAGTTCCGTGCCGCCTACGGTCGCCGCGTCCAGCGTGGTGATATCGATTTGCATCGTCTGGTTCCTCAGCCGGCCGTCTCGAGCAGGACCGCCGGATAAGCGGCATCCTTCGGCGGCATCTTCACCGCGTCGCGCACGCGGACGTAACCGCCCTTCGCGCTCGGCACCGCGCCCTTGATCATCAGCAGGCCTTTTTCCGCGTCGACCGCCGCCACTTCCAGGTTCAGCGTGGTCACCCGCTCGACGCCCAGATGGCCGGCCATCTTCTTGTTCTTGAAGGTCTTGCCCGGATCCTGCCGGTTACCCGTCGAGCCCAGAGAGCGATGGCTGATCGACACGCCGTGGCTGGCCTCAAGCCCGGAAAAATTCCAGCGCTTCATGCCGCCGGCGAAGCCCTTGCCTTTGGTGATGCCGCAGACATCGACCTTTTGCCCGACCGCGAAATGCGCCGCCGACAAGGTCGCCCCCGGCTCCAGCAGAGCGTCCGCGTCCACGCGGAACTCCATCAGCTTCGCCTTCGGCTCGACCTTCGCCTTGGCATAATGGCCACGGTTCGGCTGCGTCACGTTCTTCACCTTGGCCTTGCCATAGCCGAGCTGAACGGCGGAATACCCGTCCTTCTCCTCGGTCCTGGCGGCGACCACCTGAAGCTGATCCACCTGCAACACGGTCACCGGCACGTGCGTGCCGTCTTCCCTGAAGATGCGGGTCATGCCGAGTTTCTTGGCCAGCAGGCCGGTGCGTAATTTGGTCATGCTATTTACCAGTTCGCGAAACGACCGTCATCGCCCGGCTCGACCGGGCCATGACGGGGTAGCAACGCCGGGCCCTGACGGCGGAAAAGGGAGAACGGCTCGTCATCAGATCTTGATCTCGACATCCACGCCGGCGGCGAGGTCGAGCTTCATCAGCGCGTCCACCGTCTGCGGGGTCGGTTCCACGATGTCCAACAGGCGGCGATGCGTCCGGATCTCGAACTGCTCGCGGCTCTTCTTGTCCACGTGGGGTGAGCGGTTGACCGTGAACCGCTCGATATGCGTCGGCAGCGGGATCGGTCCGCGAACCCGGGCACCGGTGCGCTTGGCCGTGTTCACGATCTCCTTCGTGCTGTTGTCCAGCACGCGGTGATCATAGGCCTTGAGCCTGATGCGTATGTTCTGGTTGTCCATCGTTCGCTTACCACTCTCCGCCTGATTGCTCAGGACCAAACCCCCGCCTGACCGATCCTTGGCCGACCCATCAGGCCGAAAAAACACACCGGCGCCCGGCCGGAATGGCCGAGCGCCGGTCGAATTCACTCAATCAGGCCGTGATGCTGGCGACGACGCCCGCGCCCACGGTGCGGCCGCCTTCGCGGATGGCGAAGCGCAGCCCGTCATCCATCGCGATCGGCATGATCAGCTCGACATCCATCGACACGTTGTCGCCGGGCATCACCATCTCGGTACCTTCCGGCAACTGCACCACACCCGTCACGTCGGTGGTGCGGAAGTAGAACTGCGGCCGGTAGTTGGTGAAGAACGGCGTGTGCCGGCCACCCTCTTCCTTCGTCAGGATGTAAGCCTCGGCCTTGAACTTCGTGTGCGGCGTGATCGAGCCGGGCTTGGCCAGAACCTGACCGCGCTCCACGTCCTCACGCTTGGTGCCACGCAGCAGCGCGCCGATGTTGTCGCCGGCCTGGCCCTGATCGAGCAATTTCCGGAACATTTCGACGCCGGTCACCACCGTCTTCACCGTGGCCTTGAGGCCGACGATCTCCACTTCCTCGCCAACCTTGACGATGCCGCGCTCGACACGCCCGGTCACCACGGTGCCACGGCCGGAGATCGAAAACACATCCTCGATCGGCATCAGGAACGGCCGATCCGTCGCCCGCTCGGGCTGCGGAATGTAAGCATCGACCGCCTTCATCAGCTCCAGGATCGAATCATGGCCGATCTCAGGCTTCGTCCCCTCCAGAGCGCATAGCGCGGAGCCCTTGATGATCGGAATGTCGTCGCCGGGGAATTCGTAGAACGACAGCAGCTCGCGCAGTTCCATCTCGACCAGTTCGACCAGTTCGGGGTCGTCCACCAGGTCGATCTTGTTCATGTACACCACCAGCGCCGGCACGCCGACCTGACGGGCGAGCAGGATGTGCTCGCGGGTCTGCGGCATCGGGCCGTCGGCCGCCGACACCACCAGAATGGCGCCGTCCATCTGCGCCGCCCCGGTAATCATATTCTTCACATAGTCCGCGTGGCCTGGGCAATCGACATGCGCGTAGTGGCGGTTCGCGGTCTCATACTCCACGTGCGCGGTGGAGATCGTGATGCCGCGCGCCTTTTCCTCGGGCGCCTTGTCGATCTGGTCGTACGCCGTGTACGTCGCGCCACCGGTCTCGGCCAGAACCTTGGTGATCGCCGCGGTCAGTGACGTCTTGCCATGATCGACGTGGCCGATCGTGCCGATATTGCAATGCGGCTTGTTCCGCTCGAATTTCGCCTTACCCATCGTCGTGTTCTCCGTGGACGCAAGCTGCCGCGAGGTCCGTTGAGTTGGTCTGTCCGCTTACCACCGGTAATGACTGAAGGCCTTGTTCGCCTCCGCCATCCGGTGGGTGTCTTCTCTTTTCTTCACCGCCGACCCGCGATTGTTCACCGCGTCCAGCAGTTCGTTGGAAAGCCGGTCCTGCATCGTGTGCTCGCCCCGCTTGCGGGCGGCATCGATGATCCAGCGGATCGCCAGAGCCTGACGGCGGTCCGTGCGGACCTCAACCGGCACCTGGTAGGTGGCGCCGCCAACCCGGCGCGACCGGACTTCAACCGCCGGCTTCACGTTGTCCAGCGCCTCGTGGAACATGCGGATCGGATCCGCCTGCGCCCCGCCGCGCCGCTTCAACACGTCCAGGGCGTTGTAGACGATGCCCTCGGCGACCGATTTCTTGCCGTCATACATCAGCGCGTTCATGAAACGGCTGAGCACGACGTCGCCAAACTTGGCGTCCGGGAGAATTTCACGCTTCTCAGCGCGGTGACGGCGAGACATCCTGGTCCTCCCTTATTTCGGCCGCTTCGCGCCATACAGCGAACGGCGCTGCCGGCGCTTGGCGATGCCCTGGGTGTCCAGAACGCCACGCAGAATATGATAGCGCACGCCGGGCAGATCCTTCACGCGCCCGCCGCGGATCAGCACGACCGAGTGCTCCTGCAGGTTGTGACCCTCACCCGGAATATAGCTCACGACCTCGAACCCATTGGTCAGCCGCACCTTGGCCACCTTGCGCAGCGCCGAGTTCGGCTTCTTCGGGGTGGTCGTGTAGACGCGGGTGCAAACCCCGCGCTTCTGCGGGCAACCCTGCAACGCCGGAACCTTGTTCCGGGTCTTCTGCGGCGTCCGCCCCTGGGCGATCAACTGGTTGATGGTCGGCATCTGGCTTGCGTCACCCTTAACTGTCTCTGTCCCGGCCAGCCCCGGCGGGCTGACCTTCGCAACGATTTTCGTCCTCGCCCAACGTGAGTAAGCCGCCGTCTAACACGCGACGACCCGTCCGGGTGGCGCGTGCCACCCACGGGTTGAATGAAGACATACGGCCTTGGCCTGCCCGAAACCGGGAAGCGGCACCGCGTGCATCCGTTGCCTGCGAACGACGACTGGCCCAAAACACCATGGGACCGGCCGAGGGCGCCTTACCTAGTCGCCGGACCCGCGGGTGTCAAGCGCGTCGCGAGGCTGTTTGTCCCGCCGTGGCGGCAAGATACCAGGAAGGCCGGTCAGGCCCGGCGGATGCGCGTGCTTTCGCGTTTCCATCGCACGGTTTCCCGCACGGTTTCCCATTGAAAATGGGTCGGCGGCGGCCTTCGCGAACCACCACCGGTCCGCCGCATGGCGCCGCCCGGGAGACTTTCCGGCCACCGTGAGGGGGACTATCAGGCACCGCCGAAAGGAGTTCTGGCGCGTGGTGCTCTACGAAATCGTCGAGGCGATCGCTCACCCGGATCATACCGTCACCATCAGATGGTCGGACGGCGCGCGCGGCGTGGTCGATTTCCTGCCCATCATCGATCGGGGCGGCTGGTTTACGCCGTTACGCGACCCCGACTGTTTCGTGGCGACCATGATCCTGCTGCCGGGCGGCCGCGGCCTCACCTGGCCCGAGGAAATCGACTATTCGGCCGACGGCCTGCGCCGGGAGGCGTTTCCGAACGGGATTCCCTGAGCCGGGCATTCGTCCCGCCGGTGTCCGTCGCGGGGGTGTCCGTCGCGGGGGTGTCCGTCGCGGGGGTGTCCGTCGCGGCGCGATCATCCAGACCATCCGGCCGGACGCGAAGGAGCCCCGGAAACCTCAGGGAAGCCCGTCGCGATGCCGCTGGTCGTAAATGTGGACGCTGTTGCGATCCAGTTCGCCGTTCAACCGGCGCCGCTCGAAAAACGTGGCGCGCCCGCCATGCATCGCCTCATCGAGGCTGAGTCGCCGTTCGATCCGCTCCTCGCGGCGGATGTCGCGCATCGCCTCTCCGGGCCGGATCGTCCCCCGCGCCACGCCCTCGTCGATGCGATGCTGTTGGATCGCCAGCCGCTGGTTGACCTCATTGACACGGGGGTGGCCCATGGCGGTGGCCATGGGGGTACCATGAATTCGTTCCGCCCGCGCGCCGACAGTCATGGAAAGACCTAGCAGCGCCCCCAGGGCGGTTATCGCGACACGGCGGATCATGACCGGCTCCTGATTGTTGCCCGGTGGCTCTTCGGTCTGGGTTGCCCGTCTCGCGCGCATGCACATCCCAGGCGCGTCCGGGCAGGCGGCAAACTCCTCGCTTCCGAAGGCCAGACCATGGCGAGAAAGCCGCTGAACCAAGGAAATCGATAACCGACTGTAACAGCGAACTGGTAACGTCCGGCTTACGGTTCGCGGGGTCAGGCCGCCAGCAGCCCGATCAGATCCTCCTCGAGCACCGCGCAGGTCAGTTTGCCGCCCATGCCGGCGCCGGTATCCAGCCCGATCCGGTTGTCCGCCCGCACCACCGACGGATTGGAGGAATGGCCGTGCACGACGATCACGCCCAAAGGCTGCTCGGTCCACAGGAACGGTTGGCGGATGCCGACCAGGTCGTCCAGCGTCTGCTCCGCCAACGCCACGCCGGGCCGAATGCCGGCGTGCACGAACAGATAATCGCCCACGCGGTGCGTGCGTTTCAGGCCGCGCAGAAACGCGACATGCGACGCCGGCAACGCTGCTTCCCATTGCTCGCGCGGCAGATCGGCGTCGAGCGACCAACTCTCCAGCGCCGCGCGGCCGCCCGCCCAGAGCCAGTCGGTCGCCGCCGCCCGATCGCCGTCCAGCGCGTCGAGCAGCATCCGTTCATGATCGCCGAGCAGATTGATTGTCGGGACTTTTGGCGCATGGGACACCAGCAGTTCGATCACCCCGGCGCTGTCCGGACCGTTGTCGATATAATCGCCCAGATTAACCAGCAACGGTGACGCGATGGGCCGCGCCGCCAGATCGCGAACGATCTCCGCGTGTAACTGTTCCAATTGCGCCCTACAGCCGTGAATGTCGCCGATCGCGTAAACCCGGCGCCCGCGTGGCAGCCAGCCGGGCGCGCGAACGAAATGAATCGCCTCGGCCGAAGCCGCCGCGCCACGCGGTCCGCTGAACGTCGGAATCGCCGCGGCGTCCAATGCCGCGCGCACGCCCCGGCGGGTGGGACGCCTCACGGGCGGCCTCGGGGGCGGAGGCGCCGGGGCTTCGCCCCCAGGTCGAGCCCGGGGCAGGCTCCGGACCCCAACCAGGGGCGTTGCCCCTGGAGCCCACCAAGGGCAGTGGCCCTTGGAACCATTGATTTAGTGGGTTGGAGGAGAGGGGCCGACCGTGGTGTTGCAAGGTCCGTGTCGGCCCCTCTCCTCCAACCCACCAATGGATAGAGTCCAAAGGGCCTCGCCCTTTGGTGGGGCTTGGGCCGCGAAGCGGACCAAGGGGGGCAAAGCCCCTCGCGGGTTCGAAGGGCGGAGCCCTCGCGCCTCCACCCGCGAACCCCGCCCCTGTTGCGCTTTCCGCTCAGCGTGGCAGTTTGCGGGAGCCATAGATATCGGAGGAAACCCTTGGCCAAAATCACATTCCCCATCGAAGCGAGCCACATCATGATGTTCGCGCGCGCCATCGGCGACACCAACCCGGTGTATCACGATGCCGCGGCGGCGAAGCAATCCGAGGTCGGCGGCATCATTCCGCCCCCCACCTTCGCGCAGGCCGTGGCGCAGTTCGATCCCGAGTATCACCTGCGCCCGAAGCCCGGCGAGAAATGGTTCGGGTCCGGCAAGGGACCGACGGGCCTCGACGAGAAGCCCAAATCGTCCGGCGGGCTGCACGCCGAGCAGCACTACGAATATCACGCCCCGGTGCATCCCGGCGACGTGCTCACCGCCGAAACGATGCCCGGCAAGACCTGGGAACGCGAAAGCAAACGCGCCGGCAAGCTGACGTTCCGCGAGCGCGTCACCGAATACCGCAATCAAAAGGGCGAGCTTGTGATCACCGCGCGCGGCGTCGGTGTGACCACGGAACGTCCCGTGGATCAGGGCTGAAAGGGAGACACGCACATGGCACTCAAAGCCTCCGCGCTAAAGGTTGGCGATACGCACAAGGAACGTGTGGCCGAAAATCTGTCACGCACCCAGATCGTCCAGTACGCGGGCGCCTCGGGCGATTACAATCCGCTGCACTCGGATGAGGTCTACACGACCCAGGTCGCCGGGTACCCGAGCGTCTTCGCGCACGGCATGCTCACCATGGGCCTCACGTCGAAAATGCTCGTCAACTACGTCGGTCCTGGGCGTTTGAAGAAATTCGGCGTGCGCTTCACCAATCAGGTGTGGCCGGGCGATACGCTGGACGCCACCGCGACCGTGGAAGCCATTCGCGAGGAAGGCGGCGACCATCTGGTGGATCTGAAACTGTCCACCACCAATCAGGATGGCAAGGAAGTCGTGTCAGGTTCCGCGACGGCGCAGATCGATCCGTAATCGTAATAAGGCCAGGGTGTCCGCTTTGACGATACCCTGGCCTGACCCGCGCGGAAGCGGCCAGACGCTCCGCCTGCCGGCAATAAAGCAGACAGCCCACGCGCCGTCCGCCATGGTGGGGCGATGAACAGCGCCATCCTCCAATCCCACATGACCCGGCAGGAATTTCTCGACTGGGCCGAGACCCAGAACGCGCGCTGCGATTCCACGCCTTCCAACCCGTCGCGATGACCGGCGGCACGATCGACCACAGTCAAATATGCGGAATATCCACGCCGCCCTGCGCGTTCGTCTGAAGGGTGCCGATTGCCGTCCTCTCGGCCCCGCCGCCGGCGTCGCTACCATCGGCGACGCCGTGCGCTATCCGGATGCCCTCGTCACCTGCACCAAGGCTCCCGGGACCGCCCGCCTCGTACCCGGGGTCGTCGTGATCTTCGAAGTCCTCAGCCCAACCTCTGGCCGCACCGACCGGATCGACAAGCTCCGCGAATACCACTCCGTCCCTTCCGTCCGCCGCTATGTCATCCTCGAACACACGGGCGTTGGCCTCACGGTTCATGCCAGGGGCGATCCCGGCGATCTCTGGACCACCACCGCCTTGACCAACGGCGACGTTCCGCGGATGCCCGAGATCGGTATCGAAATCCCGGTCGCCGAGTTTTACGAAGGGACCGATATGGAAAACGTCGCCCCTCGGCACCCTGAGGCGCGGGCCCACCGTGACGTCGCGGTTTCGGCCGCCGAGGAACCAACAACCCGAACGCCATCCGCGCGTGGCCCGAACCGCGGGCCGGCTTTGTTCGATCGTTCCCGATCCCAACTGGTCGCCGCCATGGCACGCCACTTGCCTATCAGTCTTGCATACAAGCCTGATGGACACTCCGCGTGGACCCCAAACCTCCTGCCATCGACCGCGTCATCGTCGACGCCATCCTTTCCGGAAGCATCCGCGCCGGCACCCGCCTCGGCGAGCAAACCCTCGCGACGCTGTTCAACGTGTCCCGCACCTCCATTCGGGAAGCGCTGATCCGGCTTGAAACCCGCGGCATCCTCCAGGTCAGCCCCCGCCGCGGCTGGTTCGTCATCGAGCCCTCGATCGAAGAAGCCCAGGAAGCGTTTCAGGCACGGCGCGCCGTCGAATTAGGCATTCTGACCAACAGCGCGTCACAGGGAGAGACCGTCGCCACCATCCTGCGCGACCACATCCGCCAGGAGCGCGACGCCATCCGCTCCGATGACGTCGGCGCGCGCAGCTACCTTCTGGGCGACTTCCATGTCTGCATGGCCGAGGCCTGCGGCCATCGCATCCTGGCCGATATCCTGCGCGACCTGACCGCGCGCACCGTGCTGATTTCGGCGTTGTATCAATCCAGCCACGACGCCGAGGAATCCTGCGACGAACACGCCGCCATCACCGAGGCGATCGCCGCCGGCGACCCGAGACGCGCGGCCGCGCTCATGACCGCGCACATCGGCAACGTCGAATCCGGGCTGACCAAACGCGTCGAACGGGACCCTCTGCTCGATCTGCGCCAGGCGTTGCGCCTGGACACGCGAAGACCACCAGCGGGCGAATGACCCGCGTCAAACAGGAAGGAAGCCACCCCGCGCAACGAATCAAACACAGGAGTCCGACATGACCGCCGAGCCGACGCCAACGAAACAATCATCTCCGCAATGGTACAAATCGCTGTTCCTTCAGGTCATCTTCGCGCTGGTACTGGGCATCGTGCTCGGCATGGCGACGCCCGACTTCGCCATCGGCCTTAAGTTCTTCAGCGACGCCTTCCTTAAATTGATCTCCATGATCGTCGCGCCGATCGTGTTCTGCGTCGTCGTGCACGGCATCGCCGGCGCCGGCGACCTGAAGAAAGTCGGCCGCGTCGGCGGCAAGGCGCTGCTGTATTTTGAGGTCATGACGACCGTCGCGCTGATCGTCGGCCTCGCGCTGGCGTATTTGTTCGCGCCTGGTGAGGGGATGAACATCAATACGGCGAACCTCGACGCGCACGCGATGGCGCAATACGCCGACAACGCCCACAAGCTGCGCGGCGGCGGGTTCAGCAGCTTCATTCTCAATATCATCCCCACGACGTCGGTCGACGCGCTGGCCCGCAACGACGTGCTGCAGGTGCTGTTCTTCGCGATCATCTTCGGCGTGAGCCTCGCCCTGGTCGGCGAGCGCGCGAAGCCGGTCGCCGATTTCATAGACACCGTCGGCGCGGTGTTGTTCCGCGCCATGGGCCTGATCGTTCGCATGGCGCCATTCGGCGTGTTGGGCGCGATCGCCTACACCGTCGGTCAATACGGTGTCGGTTCGCTGCGCCAGCTGTTCTCGCTGGTCGCGCTGTTCTGGGTCTCGGTGACGTTCTTCGTCATCGTCGTACTGGGCACCGTGATGCGCGTGACCACCGGCCTGAACATTCTGCGCTTCCTGGCTTACTTCCGCGAGGAACTGACGATCGTTCTGGCGACGGCGTCGTCGGACGCCGTGCTGCCGCAGATCATGCGCAAGCTGGAGCGGATGGGTGTGAAGCCGTCGATCGTGGGTCTCGTCGTGCCGACGGGGTACTCGTTCAATCTCGACGCGTTCTCGATCTATCTGACGTTGGCGACGGTGTTCATCGCGCAGGCGACCAACACCCCGCTGTCGTTCGGCGATCTGCTGCTGGTGCTGGGGATCTCGCTGGTGACATCGAAGGGCGCGCACGGCGTGCCCGGCTCGGCGATCGTTATTCTGGCGGCGACCTTGAACGCGGTGCCGGCGATCCCGGCGATCGGGCTCGTGCTGGTGCTGTCGATCGATTGGTTCATCGGCATGGCACGCGCGTTGGGCAACCTGATCGGCAACTGCGTCGCGACCGTGGTGATCGGCGCCTGGGAGAAAGACCTGGACATCGCCGTGGCGAAACAGGTCCTGGCCGGCGACATCGTGGTCGATATCGTGGAGGACACCACCCCGGCCATACTGGCCGCGGAGTAACGCGGCGTACCGCGCGGACCGCGTGCCTCACCCGGCACGCGGTCCGCGTTTCCGCCGCGATCAGGCCGCCGCCAAAATCGCTGTCTCGTCCTTGACCGCCGCGATGTCCATGTGCAAATCCCGCTTCACACCGGCCGCGCCGATCGCGATCAGCGCGCTGCCATCGGTCCAGCGAACCGGCGACCCCGTGTGCTTCTCAACCTCGTGAAACCCGAGGCCAAGCCGCGCATCGTCAAGCGAACATTCGACGCCGTCCATGCGCCATCCCGTCAGCAACGCGCCAACGCGCCGCGCGTCTTCGCCCGACCGGACCGATGCCGATACGAGACGAACGGTCTCGACCTCCGCGCCGATCGACGCCCAGGTCGTTCCAGATTCCGAAATGACAACGTCCTGCATCGCCGTCATGGAATGCCCAAGTTGTTTCGCCCGTGCCGCCAGGCGCGCGCGCACGGCGATCACTTCCGCCCCCGCCTCCTTCAACGGCGCGCACGCGTCGTGCGCCCAGGCCTGGGCTGCCGTATATCCGAAAGAGGGATGCAGGGTGGTGACGGAGGCATTGGCGAACGCCTCACGATTGCCGGTGTCGAGATAACTCTCGCACGGCAGTCCTTCCGCGAGCAGAACGTCGTGACGGGTCAGTTTGACATGCCAGTAGGTGACGGCATCCACGGTTTCCTGGCGAATGGTCGCGCCGTTCACCAGATGGCGGACCGGGATCAGCACACCATCGACGAACACCGCGTGATCCGGCGACAGCAGCAGATCACGGCTGGGGTGACCGCGCCGGAACGCATCCCGCGCGACCCGGATCGGCATCACGTCATAAGGCCGCGGATGGCGTGTGCAATCGATGCGCCGGTGACCGATCCACTGAACCTGGGAGATCCCGCCCGCCGCGGTCCGCGCGTAGTCGTCTTCTTTAAGGTGCTCCACCGCCACCGCGCCCCGGCTCGTCGCGATCTTTGTTCCGCTGGCGAAACACGAGACCGGCACCAGCCCATCGGCCAATGACACGACCAACACATCGGTCGGTGACAGCGGATTGAGACCGCTGCCCTCACCCGCGAACGAGTCCGTGCCAATCAGGGTCTGCCCATTGACCACCTGGGTCGCCTGTTGGGCGTTGGTGCCCCAGTCGCCGAGGTCGTTGCCGGTCGAATCGGTCGGCGATCGGAACGGCAACGTGATGGTGCCGCCATTCGGCGAGAAGTATGTCTGCACGCCGCCGCCAGTGCCGTTGGGAATGGCCTGCCCCGGGATGTCCTGAACGCCCGCGGCCGAACCGAACGCCGCGGCCGACGCGGGATTGGTCACCGGCGGAGGTACCGCCGCGGTATAAGCGAAGAAATCCTCCAGTCCGTATTCCGGCAACGGCGAGTAAGCGGTGGTGATGGCCCCGCCATTGGTTCCCCGGCCCATGGCCTCCGATACCTCGTGTTCCAACGTACTGACGGCGTCCTGATAACTCACGGTGTCCGTCGATGCCGGAAAGCTGCTCGATTCAGACCAGACCCAGGTGCTGGCGGGCGTGCCCGCATTGGCGACGGTATTGGCCTGAATCCCAATACTCGCCGCCACATAGGTCCCATTGGTGCCGAAATTCGCGGCGTAATAGCTGGGGGAAAGCAGCGCCTCCTGCGCCGGGGTCATCACGACGACCCCGCCATTGACGCCGAACGGGCTGGTGGCCGGAATGATTCCGTTGCTGATCGCGCCCGTTTGCAGCGCCGTCGCGTTGGCGTTGTTCGTGCTGTTGTAAGCCGAACTGATGACAGAATAAAACGACGGCTGGTTCCCGTTCGCCGAACTGTAGTTCAGTATTTGCGGGCTGAACGAAGTCGCCGCGCCGCTGGTGACCGGCGAGCCGTTGGACAGGTCCGCGTTCGGTATCGAACCATAACCAAAGCTAAGCGAGAAGGCGACGTTGGTGGTGCCAAGCGTCTGAAAATTGGTGTCGAAGTAATTGATGGTGGTAGTGATGGCGCTCGTGTAACCGTTATACACGGCCTGGTCAGCGGAATTGCCGTCGTTGTTCAGGCTTGTCAGCGAATTTCCATAGCTGGCGTTGATTGTTAAAGTACCCATGTCGGCCCCCGGATTTAGCGTGGTCCGCGGACGGTATGCATCGGTTTGCGGATTGTCAAATCTCAAAAATGATCGCAAAATGAGCGAATTTCGTACCTGAATCTCGCGAAAGCGGCGGGACCCCAGCGGTCACGACAGCCATTCCGGAACAGAAAACGCCGCGTTTTCCGCTGATGATCCACGGTCAGGATCAAAAGCCTCTCCCATTCTCGCCCGACCCACCGCGCCAGGACTTTCAACTTATCGACCGCCATGCCACGATCCCGAATAAAGACCGCCGGAAGGAACCGCCGCCATGGGCGTGTTGGGAAGCGTCGCCGCCATCGTGATCGTGCTGCTGTTGCTGTCGGTGCGCATGGCGCAGGAGTATCAGCGAGCCGTCATCTTCCGCCTCGGCCGTGTCAAAGGCCATCGCGGTCCCGGCCTTTACTTGCTGATCCCGCTGATCGAGCGCCAGGTTACCGTCGATCTGCGCACCATCACGCAGCAACTCGATACCCAGGAGACGCTCAGCAGCGACGGCGTCGCGGTCAAGGTCAACGCCGTGCTGTGGTATCGCGCCGCCGACCCGGAACGCACGGTCGTCTCGGTGGCGAACTGGAAGAACGCGGTGCAGCAGGCGGCCGAGACCGGTATGCGCGACACCATCGGCCAAAGCGAACTGGATGGGTTGCTGCGCGACCGCCTGTCCGTCAACGCGAGGTTGCTGGAAGTGCTGCGCGCGACCGTGCAGCGCTGGGGCGTTGAAATTGAAGCCGTCGAGTTAAAAGACCTCGACATCCCCGAACAGATGCAGCGCGCCATCGCCCGCGAAGCCGAAGCGATCCGCGAAAAGCGTGCCCGTATCATCAAGGCCGAAGGCGAGATGGAGGCAGCGGCGAAACTGACCGAAGCCGCGAAAATGATTGGCGGGCATCCCGCCGCGTTGGAAATCCGCCGGTTGCAAACGATCTCGGAAGTCGGCGCCGAGCATAACAGCACAACCGTCCTGATGATTCCCGGCGAATTCCTCGCCGCCGCGGCGGCGTTCGCGCGCGCTCAGGAGGCCAACCGCGGTTAAATCGCCCGTCCCTTCACCATCGCCGTGTATCGTTCGGAGTTCGTTGTGCTGTGCGATCAACTCGCCGCGAAGGGCGACGATCGCGCGTCGTTTTTCATTGCGCTCGACGGCAAGCACACGCCGCCGAAGGATTTGCGCAACTGGCTGATCCAACGCTCGACGGTCGGTGGAACCCGCGGGTGCCCGGCAAACTGGTGAACCAATACCAATCAAACAAAACACTGACCCTCGCTCGTAAGTTCGTCATGGCCCGGCTTGACCGCATAGACATCAAGATAAGGCCGGCGAAGGCGAAACTTTCCCCCGAACGTCATCCTCGGGCTCGACCCGAGGATCGGCCCGCTCAGGCACCTTGCCCGACTTTTAACGTCCTTGGCGGGGTCGAGGGATCCTCGGGTCGAGCCCGAGGATGACGGGAAAAGGCGGTCATTGTCCTCCACGGCGGTTTATCTTGATGCCTATGCGGCTTGACCGGGCCATGACGAAAGCCGCCCCGGAGAGTCGATGGTTGCGACGTTTGGTGTAATACAGCCTCAGGTTCGCCGCGACAGCACCGGTTCAAGCACCGCCGGATCGGGCCGGCGCGCGGCGTCGATCTGTCGCAGCGCCAGCATCTGAAAAATTCGATCCGGCAACGTCACGGCCGGCCGCCCATGCCTCGCCAGGTAAGACTTCACCATGTCGTCGGCATTCTCCGGCAAACCTTCATAACCGTGCTCATAAACGATGCTCCTTATCGCCAGGTTCTGCAGCCGCCCACGCATTTGCCGCACCTTGCGCTGAAACTGCCGCTTCAGATCGCGCAACCGAAACGGCGACAGCACCGGGATTGCATACGTCGCGTCCGGGCTGTGGACGATGCGCTTCTGCTCCCACGCGTTATGCAGCGGATCGAGGTTATGCAGCGCCATCGATCCGACCAGACCGTCACCGTAATAAAGTCCGATCGGCAACCGCAGGCCGCGCGCCACCAGGCGATCGACGAATTCCGCCCGCAGCGCATGCAACTGGCCATGCAGGCGGCTGCCTTCGGTGAACGTGCGTTCGGTGTCCAGCACCATCGTGCGCCCGTTCGCCGCGACCCCGGTGGCGGCGACGGCGTCTGGCTGTTCCGCGAGCAACGTCTCCATCACGGCCAACGATCGGGGGCCGATTCGCGCATAGGCGTCGATGAAAAAGTAATAATGCGCGGGTTCTCGCAAACCATGGAAAAACCGGTTGATGGCGTTGGCCTTATCGCCATGCGCGATGGTATAAACCGCGATCGGAATGCCGCGCCTCCGGGCTGCCTCCAGCGCCAGCGCCGCGCTGTCGTCGCTGGAGCCATTGACGATCAGCGTGATCAGCGTCCGCCGCTGCTGGCTGGCGTCGGCGATGCTCTCGATACAGTGGACAATCGACCACCGCTCATTGCGGCAGAACACCGCGACGTTCCAGTCCCATGGCACATCGCCCGCGGCGGGAGTTGGTTGGTCGGCGGCGTGCGCGCGTATCACGGTCGTATTCATCTTGCCGGTATGATAGCCGGAAAGCCCGCGTCGGTGCCAATCGGATCGGGACACGAAGAACAATCCGCCGCGCGTCCCGAGGCGGCCGGAACCACACCCGCCAGGGCTACGCCCAGACCCGGGGGACTGGTAAACCCGGCGCCGCCTGGTTGCGATCCGCGCGCGACACCCATATTGATGACTCTTTCGCATCG
>Ga0182013_10005032_pt1 | contig 15584 bp, 12 predicted proteins | sample 612S2MmetaG_FD_120487 | JGI IMG/M metagenome (GOLD analysis project Ga0182013, IMG submission 120487) | Permafrost microbial communities from Stordalen Mire, Sweden - 612S2M metaG | ecosystem: Environmental > Terrestrial > Soil > Wetlands > Permafrost | place: Sweden: Stordalen | collected...
CGGCGGATTGGGGTTTGGCAGCGGCGGCAGGGCAGGCCGGTGCGCAGGTAGACGCAGTGTTCAAGCTGGAAGAAGCCGCGTTGGCCATCGGCGTCAACGTAGTCCGAAACCGAGGAACCGCCCAGGCGAATGGCGTGGTTGAGCACCTCGAGCAGGGCCTGGCGGAGGCGTTCGAGTTCGGCGCGGGTGAGGCGGCCGGCAGCGCGGCGGGGACGGATGCCGGAGTGAAACAGGCTCTCGTCGGCGTAGATGTTGCCCACGCCGGCGAGCAGGGCCTGGTTGAGCAGGGCAGCTTTTATGGCCACGCGTCGGCCGCGGAAAAGAGAGGCAAACTGTTCGAGACCGATGGTGAGCGGGTCGACGCCGGGCGCGCTGAACGACTGGCCGCGGCGGAGATCGCGGAACTCGAGGCGGCCGAAGCGGCGCGGATCGACGAAGCGAAGCTCTCGCCCGCTGAGAAGGCTGAGGCGGGCATGCGTATGCGGGGCGACCGGCGAATCGGGGGTGGTGACGAGCAGGCGGCCGGTCATGCCGAGATGAACGATCCATTGTGCGTCGGGGTGTGCGTCGGGGTCCGGCGTGGGCTGGGCCGGCGCGGCCGGGGGCGCGGGGGCCGATGGACCGAGTTCGCAGACGATGTGTTTTCCGGTGCGGTGGACGGCGAGGAAGCCGCGTCCCGCGAGGCTTTTGGACTGGCGCGCCGCGGGAGTCTTGAAGGGTTCGGGATGAGAGCCGAACCAGGCCTGCACGATGCGGTCTCCGCGCAACCGCTCATGAACGCCACGGGCAATCGTTTCCACTTCGGGAAGCTCCGGCATGGGTCTATTTTAGTGGATTGGTCGGGCCTGCATTTCTCGCGGCCAGATCGACGCTCTGTAGCGCCGACCTCCTGGTCGGCTGTACTGGCGGCGCCCTCGCCGCCAGAGCAAAGACTCGTTCATCTAAATAGTTTGCACACACCGTGACGGAGCAAACGGCGTCCTGCGTGGGTCGGGAGACCCACGCTACAGCCGGCCAGGAGGCCGGCGCTACAAATTCGTTGACGCGCCTTGTGAGAAATGAGGTCTAGTGGATTGGTCTAGTGGATTGGGTCTGACGGGTTGCGTGCGTTGCCGACGTATCCTTTGTGGGAAAAGTCATTCACCAAAAGTGTTCAGACACAAAAAAACGCCGCAATAAAGTGACAACAGGCTGGCAAGGATTGAATACGATGCGGCCGTCGCGTGACGCCCGGATTCAGACAGCAAGTCCGATCGAAGAAGGAAATGATAGTAGAGAGAAAAAGCGATGATTGAGGGCAATTCGAGCCAGACGAATATCTTGAAAAGATAGGGAGCAGGTACGAACCGAAGTGCCTTTGCTCCGTACAAAACGAGCAAGTATCCAACATGAAATGAAGCAACGAAAAGCCATTTAAGCAGCAGTTTTGTCACCCTACGCATAATGCTGGATCCCTTGCAACGACAGGTCGAAGTCTACCATCTGTTGGTCTCGGCACAATGCGAAGCGACATAGACACGAACTGTGCCCGGTTTGTCGGCGGGTGGCCCTGGTCTCATACCGCGCATTATCAAGTTGAGGGTGCCCCCGGTCCCTCGCCTTTGGGGACCGGGGAAGGGGAATCGAGCTGTCTGTTGCGCATCCATGCAGGCAGTTGCCAGCCTCTCTCGCAGGCCGTCCATTCCGATTCGATTTCTACGTTTCCGTGCATTCCCGTTTGATAATGGCGATAGCTTGACCAGAGCCCCCCCTCGGGCTTGGTAGCGAGGCCGCCCTTGACCGGATTCCACCCCAGCGCACAAAGTTCGTGTGCTGGGGACCCCGGATTGCGATGAATGGATCGCAACTTCTCCACGAACTTCTGATGCGATGAGACGTTGAAATCGTAATAATGCGCCTGCCAAAATGGTCTTTCGCGGCTGCGCATCGAAACCGACAGCTTGAAGGCCTGAACGGTTCTAAATAAGAGCCCGCGCCCTGGCTCATTGACCAACAGATGCACGTGCTCCGGCATGACCACGTAACCAGCGACTGCAAAGAGATAACGCAGCCGAGCGCGCTCCAACGCATCTTCAAAAAGCTCCATCGCCGCTCGCCGTCGATAGGTATGGCTGACGCCGGAAACTGCTGAAGGTGAGGCGAGTGAAACTCCCCCGTTTGCTGATAACGGATGCGCTGGCCTTTCATACACTGCGAGAATTCTCCAACCGAAAAGTTTGGGCGGCGTGGTGCTTCCCTCCCCGGTCCCCAAAAGCCAGGGACCGGAGGCACCCTCAGCATGGTCTGGAGATCCAGGGAACTTATTTGCGGTCGCGGGGGGCGACGATCCGGTTGGCCTCAAAGCTGACGATCTTCCACACGCCCTGGGGGTCCTGCACATAGACGCGGGTGTAGCGGTAGCAGCCGGAGATGTCGCCATCGGGCCCCGTTCCCTGGACTTGGGTCGTGGAGGTGACCAGCGCGGTGGTTCCGTAGAAACGGACTTTTCGGTCGGAGATGGTGAGGCCGGTGAGGTGAACGCGGCCGGCATGGAGACTGGCGAGGGCGTCATCCTTGGTTTGCAGCGTGCCGTTGGGGGTAATGGCCATATAGTCGTCGGCGAGCAGGGAGCTCATGGCCGCAGAGTTTTCCTTGAGGACGGCATCGCGCCAGACCTCTTCAAGGTGGTCGATCTCGTGGCGGCGCTCGTGCTTTTGCGCCCTCTGCAATCCGGCGAAAAGGGGAACCGCGCACACTGCCAGCAGCAGCGCCGGCCCCAACATCCGGGCTGCCGGCAGCCGGCGAATCAGATTCGAGGATTGGTTTGTTGAACCCGTCATGGCGTAACGGATGGTAGTCCCGGACCGGCATACCGGTCAATGCAGTTCAGCTCACAGCGCATGAACATGCGGTCAATTTTCCCGTTCAGGAACCGGCTTGCAACGGGGGGTGAGAACGTCCCCTTATTGGACGTCGTGAAGGAATTAAACGAGAGCAGCGAGGGGTTGGAGGTTGCGCTCGCGCATTTTCTGGTAAATGCCGCCGACCGCATATTTCTTGAAATGCACCGATTCGCGGTGCGCGGCCAGGGCCTGATCGTCGAGGTACTGTTCGTAGATCACCACGGTGTCGGGATCTTCCTTGAGCTGGTGCGGAATGAAGTTGACGCAGCCTGGTTCCTGGCGGGAAGCATCAGCCAGAAGGCGCAGGATTTCCGCGATTTCTGCCCGGTCTTCCGTGACGAACTTGAACCAGACAATAAAACTGACCATAAAGGCGGTTCCTTTCGGCCTCAGCGGCCGGTCCCTGGGGTGCTTCTCAAGTCTACGCGGGGAGGTTGCAATCCGCATGAATGTTGTCGAGGGCCTGGGCAAATGCCGGCAGCAGCATGGTCTGGCCGCGGTCGGGACCGGTGGAGACCATGCCGATGCGTGCGCCGCTCTCGCGCTCCTGGAAGTGGAGATATTCGCGGGCGGCAAGGGGCAACTGTTCGAAATCCGTAATGCCCTCGGTGGATTGCCGCCAGCCCTTGAGGGTGGTGTAGCGCGGCTTGATGAGTTCGAGGCCGTCGACGTCGGCGGGAATCTCGTCGGTGACTTTGCCACCGATCTCATAGCCGATGCAGATGGGAATTTCGTCTAGCTGGTCGAGGACGTCGAGCTTGGTGATGACCAGCCACTCTGCGCCGTTGACCTGGTTAGAGTAGCGGAGCAGGGGGATATCGAGCCAGCCGCAGCGGCGGGGCCGGCCGGTGACCGCGCCGTACTCGTTACCGCGGGCGCGGAGGATTTCGCCGGAGGCGTCGTGAATCTCGGTGGGGAAGGGCCCTTCGCCGACGCGGGTGACGTAGGCCTTGGTGACGGAGATGACGGTGCCGATGGCGGTGGGGCCAACTCCGGTTCCGGTGGCCGCGCCGCCGGCGGTGGCTGAGGACGAGGTGACGAACGGGTAGGTGCCATGGTCGATGTCGAGCATGGTGCCCTGCGCGCCCTCGAACATGACGCTGCCGCCGCGGGCGAGGATGTTGTGGAGGATGCGGCCGGTGTCGGCGACGAAGGGACGAACCTGCTCGGCGGCAGCCGCGTACTCGTCGTACATTTTGGCCGGATCGAGCGGGTCAGTGCCGAACAGGGCGTGGGCGATGGCGTTCTTCTCAGCGCAGGCGGCCTCAATGTGGGTTTTGAGCAGCGCCGGATGGAGCAGGTCGACGACGCGCAGGCCGCTGCGGGCCATTTTGTCTTCGTATGCGGGACCGATTCCGCGGCTGGTGGTGCCGATCTTCTTGCGGCCGGGAGCGCTTTCGGCAGCCAGCTCGATCATGCGGTGGTAAGGCAAAATGACCTGGGCGCGATTGGAGACGGAGAGCTGCGCATCGACGTCGACGCCGAACTCGCGCAGGCGCGCAACCTCTTTGAGGAAGGCGAGGGGATCGAGGACCACGCCGTTGCCGATGATGCCTTTGCAGCCGGGGCGCAGCACGCCGCAGGGAATGAGTTGGAGGACGAACTTCTGGCCGCCGATAATGACCGTGTGGCCGGCGTTATGACCGCCGGCGTAGCGCGCCACAGCTGAAAACCGCTCGCTGAGAACGTCGACGATCTTGCCCTTGCCCTCGTCGCCCCACTGGGCGCCCAGCACAACCGCAGTTTTAGCTCGCATGTCGTTCCATTTCCGCAAAACGGCCCGGCACAGGCAGGTTGGGACGACTGGCTGCGCATGGGCAATCGATAGGATGCGGGCACGGCGGCCCGCGGCCTGATCCCCGAGGCCTCTTCGATGATAAACCCTGCCTGGCTCGCGGGCGGCGTGCGCCGCAAGAAGAATCCGGCGGCGCGCTCAGGGGTAGATGCGATGGAGGGTGCGGGCAAAGGGGATGGTCTCTCGCACGTGGTCCAGGCCGCAGATCCATGCGACCGCGCGCTCAATGCCCATGCCGAAGCCGGAGTGGGGGACGCTGCCGTAACGGCGCAGGTCGAGGTACCACTGGAAGGCCTCTTTGGGCAGATTGTGGTGCTCGATGCGGGCGTTGAGAAGCTCGAAACTGGAGACGCGCTGGGAGCCTCCGATGATTTCGCCGTAGCCTTCGGGGGCAAGGACGTCCACGCAAAGGGCGTAGCGGGCATCCTGCGGGTCCGGCTCCATATAGAAGGCTTTTACGTCGGCGGGATAGCGGTGAACCATGACGGGACGGTCGAACTGCGAGCTGAGCCAGGTTTCATCTGGAGAGCCGAAGTCGTTTCCGTATTCAAAAGGCTGTTCGAGCTGGCCGGTCTTGTGGGCGGCGTTGAGCAGTTCGACGGCATCGTCGTAGCGCAGGCGCGGAAAGGGGGGCGCGATGGCCTGGAGTTTGGCGGGATCACGGCCGATCACTACGAGCTCGGAAGCGCGATTCTTGAGAACGCTTTGGACGATATGAGAAAGGAAGTTTTCAGCCAGTTCGAGCAAGCCGTCGAGGTCCATGAAGGCGACTTCGGGCTCGATCATCCAGAACTCGGTGAGATGGCGGCGGGTCTTGGATTTTTCGGCGCGGAAAGTGGGGCCGAAGCTGTAGACCTTGCCCAGCGCCAGCGCCGTGGCCTCGATGTAGAGCTGACCGCTTTGCGTAAGGTAGGCCGGGTCGCCGAAGTAGTCGACGGGAAAGAGGGTGGAGGTGCCTTCACAGGCGGCCGGGGTGAGGATGGGCGGGTCAGTGCGGATGAAGCCGTTGCTATCGAAATACTCCGCGGCGGCGCGCATGATTTCAGCACGGATGCGGAGGATGGCGGACTGGCGCGGGCTGCGGACCCAGAGATGGCGGTGCTCCATGAGGAAATCGACGCCATGCTCCTTGAGGGTGATGGGGTAGGGGTCGGATTCGGGGACGCGCTGAATCACCTGGATGTCTTCGACGTCGAGTTCGAAGCCGCCGGGGGCGCGCTGGTCGGCTCTGACCTTGCCGGTGACGATGACGCTGGACTCCTGCGTTAGGCCCTTCAGGGCTGCAAAAACCTCGGGCGGCACACTCTTTACGTGGGCCACGCCCTGGATGGTGCCGGTGCCGTCGCGAAAGATGGGAAAGAGAAGCTTCCCGCTCTCGCGGAGATTGTAGAGCCAGCCGCGGAGGGTAACGGATTGGCCTTCATGCTGGCCGATGGTGGCGATGGTGGCGATGGGGTGGGTGGATTCGGGAGTGGGCTGGTCGGTCATTCAGTGTTCCTTTAAGGCTGGGGCGGCCGAATGTTTAGGATAACGCGGGGCGGTGGTGTTGGTTGTGACGGAAGAAGGGATAAGATGATTTCGTGGCATAAGAAAAAATTTTGATCCGGGCAAATTTTCGATGCGGATTGCATCTAATCTCCAAAAAGAGGGGAGCGAGACGGCGATGAGTGAGCGCGCTGAGGTGAAAATCGAGGAGATGCAAAAGACGCAGGCTGATCCTGAGACCGCGGAGCGGTTTATTGAGGAAAAGCGGATCGGGGAACGGATCAGGCGGCTGCGCCTGAAGAAGTCGATGGGCCTGGTGGACCTGGGAAAACACACCGGGCTTTCAGCGAGCTTTCTTTCACAGCTGGAAACGGGCAGGGTGGTGCCGACGCTCAGGAACCTGGCGCGGATCGCCATGGTGTTTTCGAAGGACCTGTCGTATTTCTTTGAGAGCGAGCCGACGGCGATGTTCCGGGTGCACCGGCAGAAGGACCGGGTGCGGTTGCCGCAGACGGGAGTGGAGCCGCCTACATACACGTTTGAGAGCCTGGGCTACATGGTGCCCGACCGGCACATGGACCCGTACTTCGCGGAGTTCATGCCGCTGGCGGCGAACGTGGAACCGAAGGCGCACATGCACCATGGGTTTGAGTTTCTGTATGTGCTGAACGGAGAACTGGAGCTGCATCACGGGGAGCACCAGTGCAAGCTGGAAACTGGAGACGCGGTTTATTTCGACGCGGGGACGCCGCACTCGTATCAATGCGCGGGCAGGAGGCCGGCGGGGGCGATTATTGTGACCATGCACCAGGCGCTGGGGCTACCTCTGCCGCTGCGAACGCCGGCTGCGACGCCGCGGACGCCGGCGGGCGGCGCGCCGAAGGCGATTGGGGGAGATGAGGGGGCAGTGTGAGAGCGGCTGGAGATGCGGCTGCGCCGTCGTTTTTGTTTTTCCGGTTCTTCGTTGTTGAGTATTTGTGATTGATGAAACAGGTCATTTAGAAAAAGGGAAACAAGGTTCAATTCTGCAGTCGAGATTCTCGAAAATAACGGCCCGCAGGGAGTAAAGCCCACGCCAATATTGAGGCATTTGCGGCAGTCAGGGCTGAAGAGGCTGCGGAAAAAAGCAGGATTTGGAGTGAAATGCCCTAGGAGCATCCCGCAGGGGCTAAAGCCCATCTCTTTTTAAGACATTTGTGGCCCGGCTAAAGCCGTGCCCTTGTTACAAAACATCGTTTTTTCCGCAACCTTTAGAGCCGCGAACTGTCCTGGTTGTCTTATGGCAACGCTAAGGTCGCGCGCTTTCAAAACTTCGAAAAAATTCAAACTCCTCGTGCATCGCTATTCGCTTGAGCCGGTATCTTCGGCGGGTAACATTTGATAGCTCACAAAGGCCACGCGTTTTGAATCGGGCGACCAGTTGGGAACGTTCATGGAGCCGTCGCCGCCGACCAGATTGATGAGGGTGCGGATCTTGTTATCGCCGGTGGAGAGGATGCGGAGAGCGATGTCTTTGTTGGCGGCATGGGTGGTGACGCTGGGATCGTAGGAGATGAAGACGATGGACTTGCCGTCAGGCGAGGGATGGGGCGTCCAGTTGCGGAAATTGTCGAATGTAATCTGCTCCACCTGGCTGCCGTCAGGATGCATGCGGGCTATCTGCATGCCGCCCCAGCGGTCGGTGTTGAAGTAGATGTACTGACCGTCGGCGGAGTAATCGGGATCGTCGCTGATGCCGGTGAGGGCGGTGAGAGCGGTTTCAGCGCCGCCATCGACAGAGATGGCGTAGATGTTGCCGGAGCCATGGCTGGGGCGCGCGAAGACGATGGTTTTGCCATCGGGCGACCAGGTGTGGAAGTAGGAGTCGGGGTGATCGGTGACCATGCGCGGCGTGCCGCCGGTGGAAGGAACAATGTAGACGCGGTTGCCGGGACGATCGGGCATGGAGCAGGTGATGGCGAGCCATTTGCCGTCGGGCGAGAGGCCGTGACTGCCGTTGCAGCCGATGGCCGCGCCGGTGTCGATGGGCTGCGGTGTTCCGCGGCCGTCGACGGGGACGGCGAACATGTGGCCGTCCTGATTGAAGATGAGCGAGCTGCCGTCGCGGGACCAGTTGGGCGCCTGGACGCGTACGCGCGCGGAGTAGACCACGGTGGAGCGAACGGCGTTGGGGTCGATTTCGACGGCCTGGAGGGAGCTCGAAAGAGCGAGCTGCGGAGTCGTGGCGGGCGGCGTGAGCGGCGTGAATTCAAGGTGCGAGAAGGCCGCGGTTTCAACTGCGGCGGGATCGTGCGCGGAGAGGCCGACGCCGGCGTAGAAGGGTTCGTCGAGATGGAGCTTGATGGAAGCGCCGGACTGGTGGAGCGGCTCGCCATGCTGGCTGACGAACATGGTGATGACGTCGCCGCGCTTTTCGAGACGCACGCGTTGCGGAGGGTCGATGTTGAGCTCGATGCTCTGCGTTGCGCCGCCTTTGGCGCGGCGGTATTGAAGAGCGGTGAGGCCGGAGCCGTGCTCGGCCGCGTCAGCGTAGACGCCATCGGCGTCGAGAGTCTGGCGGAAGATGAGGACGGCCTTGCGATGTTCGCTGTGCTTGCCGGTCTTTTCGGGAAAACTGATGTCGGCGGTGAGCGAGAGATCGCCGGAGGCTTTGGTCCAGAGGAAGTGGAAGCCGTCGGTGGTGGACCAGAGATTTGCGCCGGAGGAGTGGATGGTATAGACGCCGGTGGAGTGGTCATAGGCGGCGGTTCCGGGAGGATTGACGCTGCCCACATCCGACTGGCCTTGAAAGATGCCGAGGGACTGCGCGGAAATTGCGCGCGAGAAGAGAAAAACAGCGACAAGCAAAAAGGCAAAAAACGCGCGGGCAGATTTTGTGAGCATGAGGAGCGCCTCCATTGGGGATGCCGCGCGGGAAATTCAGAACGAAAGATGCAGCTCGTGGCGCGGCGAGCAAAATATAGGGTGGGAATGCGGGGTTGTCAAACGCGTAAGGCGCAGCCGAAGCTGCGCCTTGTGCGCGGGCGTTGGATGGAGCTATTTTGTGTCGGTCAACAGGTTGCCGTTGATATCGCGGACTTCGACAGGGCCGAGGTTGGCGTCTTTGAGGGTGGGCTCGATCTTCGCGCGGTCGCCGGCTGCGATGACGATGAGCTGATCGGGGTGGAGATATTGCTGCGCGGCGCGGGCGACGTCAGCCTGGGTAATGGCCTGAAACTTGTCTGGCAGCGCAGCGTAGTAATCGAGGGGCCGGTCGTAGACGAAGATGTTCTGGATAGCGCCGGCGATGGCGAATGTCGTTTCGAAAAGGCCGGGGAGGGAACGGATGGATGCTTCCTTGGCGGCGGCGAGCTCGTCGGCGGTTGATGGCTTGCCGGGGAAGTTGCGCAGCTCCGACATCAGCTCTTTGGCGGCGGGCGCGGTGACGTCGGTGCGGACGAGCGCTCCGGAGAAGAACTGGCCGCCGTCGCGGTATTCCGTAAAGCGGCTGGACGCGCCGTAGGTATAGCCGTGGACTTCGCGGAGGTTCATGTTGATGCGGCTGCCGAAGCTGCCGCCGAGCGTGTAGTTGAGCACGTCGAGGGTGTCGGCGTCAGGCGAGCTTGAGGGAACGCCGAAACCAAAGGCGGCGAGCGCGGTTTGCGGCGCGCCGGGCTTGTCAACGATGACCACGTGCGTGGCGGGCGGCGGCGGAGCGGGGGCGAGGGCCGGCGAAGCAACGGTGTGACCGGTCCATTTTCCGAAATACTGGCGGGCGAGTTTTTCAGCCTCGGCGCGGGTAATATCGCCGGCAAAAATGAGAACCGAATCGCTGGGTCCGTAACGATCGGAGTAGAAGCTGGAGAAGTCAGCGGGCGTGAGGGCGGTGATGCTCTCGGTGGTGCCGCTCGAAGACATGCCGTAAGGCTGATCGCCGTAGAGAAGCCGGGGACCGACGCGGGCAGCCATGCTCTGCACGTTGTCAGTTTCCTGGGCGATACGGAGCAGGCGCTGCTTGCGGCGGCGATCGATGTCTTCAGGGCGGAAGGCGGGATGCTGGGCGACATCGGCGAGCAGTTCAAGGCCTTCAGCGGCGTGGTAGGAGAGCAGGTTCATGGAAACGGCGCCGGTGTCCATGCCGGCAAACGTATTGATACGAGTGCCGATGCGCTCCTGGTCGTCGGCGAGCCTGGTGAGGTCGCGCGAAACGGTTCCGTCGCTCATGATTTCAGCGGTCAGGGTGGCCACGCCGCTCTTGCCGTCGGGGTTGTTGAAGCTGCCGGCGCGGGAGACAATCTGGGCGGCGAGAACGGGCAGAGCGTGATTCTCGACCAGCAGGACGGTGAGGCCGTTATCGAGCTTGAACCGGGTGGGCACGGGCAGATGCAAGGCGGGCGCGGGTCCGGCGTCGGGCTTGTTCTTGCGCCAATCCTGCGAGGCCTCAAACTCCGGCGTGTAGGGGTTGATGAGTTTCACGTCGGCATCCGTGTCGGCAGGGCTGCGCGGTACGTCGTCCAGGATCTTTTTGCCGGGCACGCAATAGACCACTACCGCTGCGTCCTTGGTGAGGTATTTGGCTGCCGCATCCCTGGCGCCGGCCACGGTTACCGCTTCAGTCATGGCAACGTCTTTGGGCAGGAAGCCGGGATCTCCGGTGTACTGGTTGTACTCGTCGAGGGTGTCGGCGACGCCGCCGAAGCCGCCCAGGCGCTGGAGCCCGCTGATTTTTGAGGTAAGTTCGGTGGTCCTGGAGGCTTCAACTTCTTCGGGAGTGGGTCCGTCCTGCTGCAGCTTGGCAAGCTCGGTCCAGAAGCTTGCTTCGAGGTCTTCCAGCTTGACGCCGGGCTTGGCAGTGAGGTCGCACTCGGTAACGCCGGTGAGTTTGAGCCCATCGGCGCTGCAGGTGACGCTCTGCGCGGTTTGAGCCTTGTAGACCATGGCTTCATCAAGGCGGCTGGCCTTGGAGCCGCCCAGCGCGAAGATGGTCGCGCGCACGCTGTAATCATCGGGTGTGTAGACGGGAGGAGTAAGCCAGGCGATGGTGACCCGCTGCAGCTTGACGGTGTCAGTGATAGTGGCGCGGCGCTGCGCGGTGATGGGCGGCGTGACGACGGCGACTGGATCAACCTTGGGACCGGCGGGGATGGGTCCAAAATATTTGGTGAGCAGGGCGCGCAGCGCGACGGGGTCAAAGTCGCCGGCGATGGCGATGGAGGCGTTGCTGGGCGTGTAGTACTGCTGGTGGAAGTCGCGGATATCGGCGATGCGCGCGGACTCGACGTCGAGGTGGGTTCCCATGACGTCGCCGTAGTAGGGATGGCCCTTGGGAAAGAGCAGATGAAAGACTGCTTCGTCGGCCACGTAATAAGGCCGGCCTTCGCCCTGGCGGCGCTCATTGCGGACGACGTCGCGCTGGTTGGTGAGCAGGGTGCGATTGAGGCCCTCCATGAGGAATCCCATGCGGTCGCTCTCAAGCCAGAGGGCGAGCTCGAGTTGATTGGAAGGCATGGTCTCGAAATAATTGGTGCGGTCGAAGCTGGTGGTGCCGTTCACGTCGGTGGCGCCGGCGCCTTGCACGTACTTGATGTGAGCCTTTTCGCCCACGTGCTCGGAGCCCTCGAACATCATGTGCTCGAAGAGGTGCGCAAAGCCGGTGCGGCCGGGGCGCTCATTGAGCGGTCCCACGTGGTACCAGAGATCGACGGCGACGAGGGGAAGCCGGTGATCCTCGTGAGTGATGACGGTGAGGCCGTTAGGCAGGGTGTACTTCTCGAATTTGATGACCGGCAGTTTGTGCGCGCCCTGCGCGGAAGCCATGGCGACGGCAAAAATCGCAAGTATCGGGAGCGTGAAAAGGCACAAACGGCTGCGAATGGAAATGCTCACGGGGATTCTCCTTGAATGCACAACCCAGAAACGAGGGTGCAGACAGGATAATACGCGGGGCTGAGGAAAGTGCCGAGAAAGTATCGCGGCGCGATCAGGGGCCGACCTGAACATCCTGGCCGGTGGCTTTGCCGAGCGCATGCAGGTAGGCGTCAATGCTGCGCGTCTCGCCGAGAATGAAGCGGGTGACGAAGCGGAAGACGGGATTGTAGATTTCAGCGTCCTCCGTAATGCGAACGATGACGCCGCCCGGCGAAGGCTCGAGCGCATAGGTCCAGGAGCCGGCGAAGGGAAGATTTTTAGAGGCGATGCGGCGGGTGAGCGAACGCGGAGGATCGACGGCGGAGATTTCGTAGAGCATGGTCTGGCCGTTGCGCGAGGTTTCGCTGAGCATTTTGCCCGCCGCGCGATCGAAGTAAGTCTCGCTGTGGAGCACGTCGGGACGCCAGTTCTGCGAACCCTCAATCAACGCGAACATTTGCTCCGGCGAGGCGCGGTAGGCAGCGCTGCGCGTGGCGACGTGATGTTTGGGCAGAGCGAAGCCGATCGCCACCACGGCGGCTATCAGCAGCACAACGCAGCCGAGAACGATGAGCAGGATCTTCATGAGTGAGACTTCCTTTTTCGCTGCCGCAGCAGGATTCCCGAGTACTTCGCCAGGAGTTCGATGCCCTGAAGCGCGGTTTCCAATTCGCGGGCCGGCATGAGGCGAAACATTTTTTTCATGAGCGACGGATCGAGGAAGGAGTTCTGTTCCCTGACCCTGGCGCCGGCCGGGGTGAGCGTAAGGCGGACGCATCGCGCATCTTTTTTGCTGCGCCGCCGCGCAATGTAGCCGCCGCGCACGAGGCGGGCCACGTTGATGCTCATGGTCGAGAGGCTCACCCCCATGTGTTCGGCGAGTCCGGAAAGCGTGGTTGCGCGCTCCGCGTCGAGGTGGTCGAGAATGCTCGCCTGGTGCGCGGTGAGAGCGTTTCCAGCCTCATCGGCGCGGAGATGTTGGCGATGGCAGGCGAGATAAATGGCCGGGTAGGCGTCGAGTAGCCTCCTGGCGGGTGAATCCAGCATAGGAGAAAGCGTTGCAGAAATGATTTGATTCGTCAAATCAAATTATTATATGTTGGGAAATCGACTGCGCTGCCAGCGGGGAGATGGAGACTACACTGCGGCCGCCTTGGCCACCAATTGCGCTCCCAGGGTAACGGCGGTTGTGACGTCGTCGATCACCTTGGCGATGTCGCCCATCTGGACGGTGGCCCGCACCACCGCGGTGTTTACCGCTTTCAACTGGGCGCTGAGGGCAGCCACCTCGGCATCGTCATCCTCGAGAGAGGCGTTGAGCGTGTTCTGGTAGTTCTGCCGCGCGGCCGCATATTGACTGCCAAGAGAGGTTCGCTGGTCCGGGGTCTTGCATGCGGCCAGCAACACGCTATATTGCGAGTCAACCGAAAGAAACGTGGCCTGGACATCAACGAGTGTATTTGCCATTGAAGGACCTCACTCTCAATACGACAATATCTGGGTGGCCCATTGCTCCACCGCTGCGACTGTGACTGGAGGCAGGCGGAACGACATGGGCTTATCGTCGGCAACCAGTTGGATTCTCTCGGACATTTCCTGAAGCGACCTGGTCATGGCGGCCGTGGCGGCGGCGCAGGAGTTGTCGAGGGCGGCTTTGCGGGTTGCGATCTGCTGTTTGGCCAGGGGCGCGAGTTTTGCATTCAGGTCGGTGGAGGGCGCGGAGGGCGTCAATCCGAAGGGATCGAGAGCAACCTTGAGAAGCCCGGAGTTATCGACCGCATTTTGATCGACGAGATCGCTGGCCGCGTCACTGGCGAGCTGATCGTAGACCTGATCCACGGAGCTCCAGGTGGGAGCTTCCTTGACGAAGAGGCTGCTGAGGCTGCCGGCGACCGCGGCCATGGCCCTGGCAGCTTCACGCTCCTTGTGCTCCTGAATGGCTGTTACGAGCAACTGGAGGGCGCTCTTGAGGGCGTTCTGCTCGCCGGCAGAGGCCTTGAACGAGGCCAGCGTGTCTGCTTCGGTCTGGAGTTTGGCGGCGGCGGCGGCAACGTCGGCGGGCGCGGTTGAGGCGCTCAGTTTCGCAAAGCCGCCGGCAAGAGTGGAGAGATCGGCGGCCAGCGTGACACGCCTGGCAAGCTCCTCCTGGGTGGTCTTGAGCAACTGCTGGCTCTGTGCCGGATAAGGCTTCAAAAACAATTGTTCATTGACCCGGTAGAGCTGGTCAGTGTCAGCAAGGATGACGCCGAGAGCTGCGTAATAATCTGATAACGCCTTGGCCGTGGCCGACATTTGTGTTGCCGCCGAGGCGGCATCCTGCGAGGTCTTGCATCCGGGCATCAGCACCAGGCAGCAGAGAAGAACTCCCGCCGCGGCGCGCAGTTTTCCCCGGACGGGGGCACACTTGATCAGGCCTCTTGACATGGCGGGAACTCCATTCATCGATCTCGTCGACCGGGGTGATCGATCGGGGGAAAGGGGATCAAAAAAGGGGGAAATGAACAGAGACACGGGGTTATCGTAAGGCGAAACCGGGGGCATGTCAATTTCAGCAAGCGCGCAAAATTGCGAAAAGAATTGGTTTATTGACTCGCGCCGCCGTCGTCGTAGGTGGGATACGGCGCGGGTTCTGTGCTGGTGGGCATGGCAGCGAGAGTGATGAGATCGGCCTGGACCTGCGCCCATTTCGCGGGGTCTTTTTTGGTGGCGATGGGGGCGTTGGGATTTGCATAGTAGGCCAGGATGTCGCTTTTCACGCCGGGGGGGATGGGCTGCGCCGGCTGGAGCGCGATGCGATGGAGGAGTTCGGCGTAGGTGGAGTCAGTGAGCGAATAACCGCCAGGCTGGACTGCGCGGCCCGTATCGAGATCGAGATTGGGCAGGGGATGGAGCGGGTCACGCGCGGGTTGCGGAGATTGGCCGGCGGCGGAGCTGGCGGGCAGCGGCCGCGCGGGCGCGCTAGTGGAAATGGCATTTGCGAGCGTCGAACGCTTGCCGGCCGGGGGCGTGAAGCTCGAGAGGTCTTGCCGAAGCGCGGCCTCAGAGAGCACAACGCTGTGAAGGTAATCCGCTTCAGTGGCCTGGGTAGGGCCTTTGACCGCGGTCATTTTGAGCGGACCGATTTTGGGCAATATGAAAATCAGGGCGGCAAGAGAATGAGTTCCGAATCCGGCGCTTCGGCGGTAGGCCTGCCAGTTGTTTATCGCGGCAATGGCGGCTACTTCCTTGTTCATCTCGACGCGCTCAGGGGTACTTGGCTCGGGCGGCTCGTGGCCGCGATGAAGGAGCGTGACGGCGTAGGCGATGCGGGGGATGAATTCACGGACGGCGAAGCGGTATGCGCGGACGTTGAAGCGCCGGCCGCGATGCGCAGAGAAGTCTTCATTGAGGCCGTAGGTCTGGTAGTAGGCCAAGGCGAGCTGGCGCACCGGGACCTGAAGACCGACATGGCGGAGGTAGTGAATGGGCGCCGTGCGGTGGTGGGCGATCTCATCGATGTCGAAGGCGAACTCGGTTTGGACGTGCTGGCGCTGGCC
>Ga0182013_10005036_pt1 | contig 15580 bp, 10 predicted proteins | sample 612S2MmetaG_FD_120487 | JGI IMG/M metagenome (GOLD analysis project Ga0182013, IMG submission 120487) | Permafrost microbial communities from Stordalen Mire, Sweden - 612S2M metaG | ecosystem: Environmental > Terrestrial > Soil > Wetlands > Permafrost | place: Sweden: Stordalen | collected...
CCGCGGAGCTGCCCGGTCGAAACATGAGCCTCAGGACCGGCTACCCCCTCACGCGGTTTCCTTTTTTCTGGAGCCGCGAGCAGAAGGACCGAAAACAGCGTCAGGGCACAAAGTGCCGCCGCACGACCGATCGCCGCGTGAGCGCTGGAAAGCCGCGAGCTGCGCATCAGCTTCGGGGTAGGCGTTCGCAGCATCTCGATCCCGGTCATCCGAGCCTCCTGATCCAGCCGCCATTTTAGAGCCTGGAAGGGCACGCGTTTTGTCATTCTCGTTTTTCGGTTGCTCAGATCAGAAGTCCGCCGGCGACTTCGATGGCCACGCCGCTCACATAACTGGCCTCATCGGAAGCAAGAAATGCGAACACGTTGGCCACCTCTTCCACCGTCCCTGCCCGGCGCAGCGGAACCTTCTCTTTCATCGCCTCGAGCACCTTCTCCGGTATCGTCGATAAAATGGCCGTCTCAATCAATCCAGGGCAAACCGCAACCGCACGTATGCCATGGCGTCCCAGTTCCTTGCTCCAGGTTTTCACCATCCCGATCACGCCCGCCTTCGTTGCCGCATAGTTCGTCTGCCCGAAGTTGCCATAGAGGCCCACCACCGACGAAGTCACAAGAATGCATCCCGACTTCTGCGCGATCATCACCTTCGCCGCAGCCTGTCCGCACAAAAACACTCCGGTTAGATTGACGCCGATGACACGATCCCACTGCTCATCCGTCATGGAAGGGAACTGACAGTCCTGAATGATGCCCGCATTGGCGACCAGGCAATCGACGCGCCCCCACGCCGCTACAACGGCTGCAATCATCGATTCGACTTCGGCCCGCCGCCTCACGTCCACTTTGAAAAACTCGACCTCCCGCCCAAGTTCTCGCAGCTCCGCCGCGGTCTCTCGCAAACCCGTTTCATCAATGTCGCAGAGGGCGACCTTTGCACCCTCGCTTGTCATCTTGATCGCGATTGCTTTGCCGATACCCGCTGCCGCGCCGGTCACCACGCAGACCTTCTCTTTCAGCCTCATCGCTGTTCATCCTCACCATCTGAACTGTACCTTCCCACGCTGCATTCGGAAAACCTCTCCATTCGGCAATGATCTTTAATCAGCCGCAGCGGAAGGCTCGCTCCAGTCTGCGGATTTCCTATGTCCGCGCAGCAATCTACAGGCCATGTGGTCCACTTGAATGCCAGCCGGGAAGATGCGCTGCAGAAGTGCAAATCTCCGGTCACTACCTGTCGTCCGCCATCTCCGCAAACCGCGCAGCCATTGACAGGCAGGTATGATGTTAATTGCTGTGTGGACCGTAATCGTACCGACATTGAATGCTGAAGAGGACTGGCCGGCGTTTTCCAGAGCGCTGCTCGCTTGTGCCCCTCCCGATCAGGTACTCATCGTAGATTCAAGTTCGACCGACCGCACCGTTCAGCTTGCCCGCCAGGCCGGATTCCGCGTCCATTCAATTGCGCGCGCGGAGTTCAACCATGGGGGAACACGCCAACTGGCCGCTGAGCTTCTGCCGAACTCAGACTTGCTGGTATATCTCACTCAGGATGCTTTGCTGGACGGCCCCGACGCGCTTCGAACCCTGCTTCGCGCCTTCGAAGATCCCTCTGTTGCTGCGGCTTTTGGCCGGCAACTCCCGCGTTCCGGCGCCAGCGCTTTGGAATCGCATCCCCGGATCTTCAACTACCCGTCTGTTTCCAGCCTCCGATCACACCAAAGCATTCCCGAACTCGGCTTCAAAACGATTTTCATCTCCAATTCTTTTTCGGCCTATCGGCGTTCCGCCCTTATCGAGGTCGGAGGCTTCCCAACGGACGTTATCTTCGGGGAAGACACCGTTACGGCAGCGCGTCTGATTCTTTGCGGCTACAAAATTGCCTACGTGGCCGAGGCCAGTGTTTTCCATTCACATTCGTATACGGCTCGCGACCAGTTCAAGCGCTTCTTTGACGTGGGAGTCCTTCACCGCCGTGAATCGTGGTTGTTAGAAACCTTTGGCAAAACGGGAGGTGAGGGTAAACGCTATCTTCTCTCTGAAGTCAGCCACATGCGAGAACACGATCCATTCCGTATGCCGCTCTCGCTTCTGCACACCATTGCAAAATTCGCAGGTTACAAGCTTGGGCTTCATGAACACCTTCTGCCGAATGCGATTCGGAAGCGTGTCTCCATGCATCACAGATTCTGGGGCTCCCCCTATGCTCAGCACGCACACAAGCGGTCCAACGGCAAATCCCGTAGAACGAACTTCAACAAATAAACTGGGCTCTCTTCCCTCAGAACATACGAAACAAACTCCCGGCAAAAAATATCCCCATTGATCCGCTCTTTCAGGAGGGCCGGCAACAGGAAGGCAAATTCACGGCACGCCAGGGAAAGGAACGGCTCTGAAAAGCCAGGAAGTAATGAAGTTAGCTGTTGGAAAAGTTAAACCTTGAATCTTAACCTGTTTAGTATCATGGCTTTATATTCTTATATGGCGGAGAGGGAGGGATTCGAACCCCCGGTACCCTTGCGAGTACGTCTGATTTCGAGTCAGGTGCATTCAACCGGGCTCTGCCACCTCTCCGCTTTGTTTTCAATTACTTACGGGCTGCTTGTTGATCCTCGAAAGTGCTGGTGCCGGTTCTGGTACCGGTAGCAATTTCACGAGCCTGTCCACAGCCAACGCGGTGTGCGACGGTGCAAGGTGGGTGTAGCTCAAGACCATCTGCGCTGTGCGATGTCCCAAGGGTACCCCACGGTGCGTAAATCGACACCGGCCTTAACCAGTCTAATGGTGAATGGATGGCGGTTGCAATGCCACGTACCCTTTGGCACTTTTACCTGGCAGCCTGCTTCCGTCTTGCCCACCTGGCCTTAACTGCCTCTGCTATCCGGGCGCGTCGGCCAGGGCTGTTGGACACAAGTTCGCTTTAACGGGGACCACAATGGGATACATCGAGCGACTCAGTGACCAATGTGGAGAGCAGCCGTAATTCGGTGGTGAGTTCTTGTCCTAATGTTTTCGTCGTGTGGTCGCTCTTGCCCTCTGCCGCGAGATAAGCGAGATTCATAAGTCCCTGCAGAGGATTGTTGATCTGGTGCGCAAGTCTATTCGCCATGGCTGCCGCAGCAGCAGCCTTCGTTTGCTGCAACAGCGCCCGCTGTTGTCGCTGATGCCGAACAGCCATGGCGGCAAAGTCTGCCAATACTCGCATCATCTGGCCATCATCCTTGTCGAATGCTGCGGTACGTCCATGAGCCATGATGAAGATGGTGCCGCGCGTGTCCTCCACTTGCCACGGAAGAAGGATGCCATCGGTCACGAGCGGGGCATTAATCCCCATGATGTCGAAGAAACGCTGCCTGACTCGAAACAGTTGTGGCTTGCCGCGCTCCAGACAGATGCCGCAGGCGCTGGGATAGCGTGGAAGCACCGCGTTCATGAACCCGTTGTATTCACCGGCAGTCGCAACCCAGTGGTAGTAGTTCCCATCACTCTTCTCTTCGGTTTCGAGACTTATGCCCGCGCTGTCGGCACCACACAGGTCCACTGCGGCATTGACCAACTCTTGCAGGATCGTATCGGGATTCTGAACGAATGATTGGGTGAGTCGACGGAGCCCCTCCATCTGCACTGTCACGTCACGCGTATGTAGTCTCCGCATCGCGAACTCGGAGTGAGTGTCAAGGTCAAGCACCTCAAGCCCGGTATCCTCTGATGTGCTTGCCGCGTCAGCAGACCCGCTCCTCAGGCTAGACATAGCACCGTGAAGCCGGCTCGCGACCAAGTCAATCGGGAAGCCTGTTTCTTCGGCAATCTCAGCGAGGGTCTTGTGATCGAAGAACGCCATGTCCAGCATTTTTCGATCCGCGTCGGGCAGCAGCAAGACGAGTGCATGTGGCTTCTGCATTAACAGGCTGACTTCTGTGTGACAGATAGGATCGAAGGGGTGGCTACGGGAAGGCTGCTTGCTGGATTCGCTTGATTCGTCTCGCCGTAAAAGGTCGATTGCGAGGTTCCTTGATAAGATCGCAAGCCTTCCATCGAGGCTTCCTGATGCAGGATCAAACTTCTGCGGTGCCAGCCACATCTGCATGAAGATATCTTGGACTATCGCTTCTGCTGAGGCTGAATCGTGACACACCCTAAGTGCGACGGAATAGACCAAAGGGGAATGCCGATCATAGAGCAAGGCCATCGCTCGCTCATCGCCCAAACCCACACTTGTAAGCAGTTCAACGTCCTCTGGGATTCTGTCTTTGAAAGTATGTATTCCTGAGGTCTTCCCCGATGTTGTCATGGTCTCTCTGCACTCCAACTCGCTGAGTCGTCGCGGGTAACGCGAACGCAGTGAGCGATCATAGAACCTAAGGTATCGTCATGTGCCATGTTCGTCGGAGCGGTGGGGAGGCACGCTTGAGGAAGCGTATGCCCCAACTCCATCTGAGTCTGGTCAATTTTGACCATGGCGGAAAAATCAAGAAATAAGCAATCGGATGCCGTTAAGTCTCAGCCCAAATAAGCCAATCAAGGCGAGCAATCGAGACCATACACCAAATAGGCCGTGCCTTTAGTGTTTCCCAATAGCAGCCCGCAACCAAACTCCATTCTCAACCTGCGGACTCCCAAGGGGTGCGCTTATGACCAGTTTTGCTTCCTTCGCCAGAAGGCAGAATCGTGATTCCTCCATCGACTCTATCTGCACAAAGTGCTATCAGACGGTTGCATCCGCCCAGAGCGAAAGCGAGCTTGCTATCGCCGACCAAAGCCACGTTTGCAATCTGAATTGGGTGTTTGCCGATCACAGCGAAGGAGTACATCTTCACCAATGACACAACCATCCTCAGCGCGGTACTGGATAGCCCGGACGGACTGATCGTAACATTCTCCGATGGCACGACCGGCGCGTATGCAGGGGAGGAGCGCTTAAGCTGAGACCCTCATGGCCACATACTACCGAGCGCTCTTAGCGCGCAGTGTGCGGACTCGCTCGGCCTGAGTCGGGACAGACGGTTTCCACAGGTTCTTCCGTTGGCGTCACACCGTCCCGTTCGAGGTAAAGAAGATCCAGGACATCGAAAAACTCATTCAGTGCGAAAGCCAGGGCACTCATATCATCCGGGCCAACCCGGACCGGATGATCAGTGTGCTTGGCGGTTGTTCTCAAAGGCGAGTTCCAAAGGGGCGGTTTTGATGTGTGCCCTATGCCGCAAGTCTTCCTGATGTTCCTGAGAAGCTCACGATTGTCTGCTTTAGTTGCGAGTCACACTCGTCCGCTATGGTCATCACATCCACGAGAAGCAGGCTGAAATCGACGATCTTCAAGTTCTTCTGCAAGGTATCGAAAATACTGACCTGCAAAATTCGCGATTCCTCAATGATCATCGGAATGGAATAGCCTTGTGAGCGGCGGACTTTCCCGTGCATAGCGGCCCCTTCGGATAACTGCTTAGTCCCCAAGCTGCGAGGTACACGTAATCGATAGACAAGCTCCCGGATGAGCTGAGGGAGATGCCCCGTACGTTGTTCGTCGCTCAGTGCGACTTGGTTGAGTTCGCTGTCCATTCTTACGCGACCGAGCCATTCGATGATCGTGGCAGTGGCCTCACGCTCCAGGATGGTAGCGACCCGCTCTGTACAGGAGGCCGGTCTCGCACTGCGCTTATCCAATCTCTCGCGGATCAAAGCGACCATCTCAGGTATGGGCATCGGCTTTACAAGAACCTCATCCGCCTGCAAGAGGATGGCGTCCATGGCTTCCTTCAATGCTGGGTAGCCAGTAAAAAGCAAGGTCACAGCATTCGGGTGTTTGTGACGCATCGCGCTGATAACGGTGAAGCCGTCTCCCGCTCCCGGCATGTGCAAATCAGATATCAGCACATCGAAAGATTCTGTGTCGATGAGGTGGATCGCTTCCGAGACGTTGTTGGCCGTCGTAACGTGAAACTCGCTTATCTCTAGGACTTGTTTTATTGTGTCGCGTACAACCTCATCATCATCCACCAGCAAAATACGTGGCCAGATCTCTTGTTGCTTTTCCATCTTCCCCATCCCTTCTCTAAGCGCCATGTGGCGCTGCGCCTTCCGCCGGAATGAGATCACGGAGCGTATGGTGTGATCCTTATCAGCCCTTTAACCTCTTAGCCAATGAAAGGGCTGTTTTTCTACTCTAAGTAGAAAAATATTCATCTTGCTGGTCAATATTGCACACTTCCCGGTGCAATGTGGGTTCCTGTACGGAATGCGCCCACTTCGATTCAGATTCGCGGCCCACGGGGCGGGCATCGCTTGGCCAATAGCGGGATGAGCAGATTTGAACAGACTCCTGGCGAGACTTGCCGTAGCGTGGCGTCACATCGTTAGACGGAAGCAAACCGGGCGGCAATTGCACGCGTGGCCCGAAAAGCCTCATCTGGCAACCCGCCGGCTGAGGCTTTTGGTGTCTGGAAGGTCACGACCGACCGACTTCGCCGTTGCGTCAATATTCGCGAGAAAGGCTTCCCGTGCCGAAAGCCAACTTACCGAGTCGCCGCACTTTCAGAGCCCGACACCAGCCTCAGGGTAACTATCTGGTGCGGAGAAACGCTAACGGTAAAGGCATGCGCCCCATCGAGCTTGATCTCTTTCAAGGGCCGCTCCACAGCATCTGTCAAAACGACATGATCCAGGGCAAGCGCCGTCACCTCGAACTTCACATCGCGCGTCTTCCCGCCTAAATCGATCACCCGCAAAATCGTTCCGTTCCCGTCCTCCGCCGGTTTCCATGTATCGAGAACCATGTCAGCGTCATCCACTGAAAGAAAGCTCTGCTGCTTGCCATCCAGGCTTCGCGGCAGATCGAGAGCCTTATCCTGCGAGCGAATCTGGTCATCTTCCATGGGGGTCGATTCCATCCAGCCCATCCGGCTCAATGCAGACGCATCGGTCTGCGCGGCGCTCGTCACTACATAACGGAAACGGAAATGTCCGCCTTGCGATGCGCGATAATTCGTGTGCCAGTAATTGTTCATCGCGTACGAGAAGATGCTCCCCGGCCGCTGTCCAAATTCCGTCGGCCAATTCCCTCGATTGATGTCGCCGAGCGTTATCAAGGGCGCATCCAGGGGCATCACCGCGGCTGAAACTCCGTCCTGCTGCACGGCAACCCAATGCTGATCGGAGAACCATTCATAACCCGCTCCGGGATACATGTCCCTGGCCGGATCCACGACTCCGTTTTGAATCTCATATTGAAACTGCGGGTGACTCATCGCGAAGGGAAACGCGAAATACACCGCTTCCTTCTTCAACTCCTCTTTCTTGTCGATGTCTTCTACCAGTTCAATCTTCTTCTCATCCTCGAATAACCGCACTTCCGTGCGAATTGCCGGCGTATTGTCCGTTGACGATTCCATGAGTGCCCTGCATCCCCACGGCGTGCGATCGACTGAGATCAACCGCCCATTCTGGGCCGGATGCACGTGCAACTCCGGCTTCGGCGAAATGGCTCGATATTGCAATATGCTGTTCGGCTCCTCATCGCCGCCGCTCACATACAGATATTGTCCAAATCGCCACGCATTCTTCGTATCAATAATCTCTTTACCGAGCTGCTTGTCGACAATGCTGCGGATGCTGCCGCTCGCGGGATCGAGCTCAACTCTGTAAAACGGGCTCTCCAGCGTCGTCGAATCGCTACGCTGAGCCGGCGCGGCTTCCTGCGCGCCGCTTCGAAGCGCATATACCTTGTATCCAACGGCCGGTACGTCTTGCGCACGAAACTCCACGAGCCGGTAATTTGGCCCCTGGTGCAAGAACAAATAGGGAACTGTCTTTCCGGTTGTGCGGTCTTGAATCTCTGTCCCGTTGTCCAGATCGATCACGACCTGCCCATTGCGTTTCCAATTCAAGGTGTTGAACACGAGCAAACTGTCTACCCCCGCCGCAGTCGAGTCTGCTAACGCCGCCATGCTGCTGCGCAACACGTCTTCGCGCTGCGACGCTGCTTCGGTGGCACGGGAATCCTTGATTCTCAACTGTTCCCGCGCTTCGTCGCTCTCAGGATCGGACACACTGTTCCACGACAACCATGTGTGTTCATCCATCAGCACCATGTTTTCCCACATCGCGCTCAGTTCGTCGCGATTGACCGCGAGGTGCGGGTTCACCAGCGTGCTGATCGTTGCCAGCTTTTCTGCCGAAGGCGCGCGGCTCTCATTCTCGCGTTCGATGGCCGCATACAAGGCATCTGAGCCGATGCCGTCTTCCCAGTAAGGTCCGCCATCGCCGCGCACCGTGGGAATTGCATCGCCAAACTCGCGTGCGATTGCCTCCAGCGCATCGTGGAATCCAGAAACCTCGATGTGTGGAAAGGCGTATTTCTCATTCCACGCGTCCGCAAGCTCTCCCTGTTGCGGAAAGAGATCGGTGTTCTCAACCTGGGTTCCGAACAGAATCGCAGCGTTCGCTCGGTAGCTCGGGTGCTGATACATCTGCAGGAAGAGAGGCAGCACCTCTTCGCCCGTTTGTGTCAAGGGCGGCAGCCCAAACATGAACTGCATCTGCATGTAGTGCCGCGAATACCACATAAGCACCTTGCCGCCATCCGGTCCCTCCCACCAGAAAGGCGTGTTCTCGTTCAGGTGTCCTTGCAGCAATACCGGCGCGCGGTCGTTGTTGCTTCCGGCCAGGAAGTAGGGAATCCCCGCTGCTGCCAGAATCGACGCATACGACCACGAGTACGAGGGAACGTCTGTGATGTTGGCATAGTTGAACGGAGTGCCATGTTCGCGGCTGAAATTGGCGCTTGGATAAAGCGATCGGATCAGTGTTTCGGCCGTTGGAAAGCCAGTCAATAAATTCGCCGATTGGGCCGGAATATAGATATGTTCGTTCTTGATCGAAGTCAGTATGCGTTGCTGCTCTTCCGGTGTGCGCGACTTCAAAAACTGGTCGAGATTCCACTCGCCATCCGTACTGAACCGGAAGTCCGGATGCTTCGCCGTCAAATCCATCGCCTCGTCGAGGATGCGGCTCTGAATAGCCGACACCTTGGCTTGGTAATCCGTATAGCCAACGTCAAGGTGCACGTGCGGCACCATGTAAAGAGTCCACTTCTTTTGCGGAGTCAGCGTCTCGGTCGATTCAGTCGAATGCCCGTTTACCCTGGCCTGGATCTTTGCCTGCGTCCCTTGCGCAAACTCCGGCACTTCGAACGACACACGTTCTTCGCCAAAGTCTTCTTTCCCATCGAGTGGATGCGAAACGGTATGCCCATCCAGCGTCAGTTCCACACTGTCCGAGTGCAGCTTCTCGATTGTGCGGACAAAAACATCAACCCTCTCGTCAACGCTGGACTCATGCTTCGCAAAAAAGATAGTCGGCTCGGCATGTGCTTCAACCCTGCGTGGGTCCGCATCACTCCGCGTCAACTCGATAGCGTCGTAAACAAAGCCGGCATCCGGAACTTCCTTGTCGGCCAGCGCCACGGCCTCCAGCGTGATTGCATTCCGTCCTTTCCGCAGCCACGAGCCTGGAAAATCAAACTCCACTTCCGCGCGCGAGTACGCCGGATAGAACGCCGCATCCACATCGCCCATCTTGTAGTCGAGCCGGGGATGTAGATAGAACATTCCCGCCTTGCCGTTGATACCCACACGAAGCCCCGGCACGCTCGACTCTTCGATCAAGAGCGATGCCTTGAAGTGATAACACTTCTCTGGATTGCCTCCGAGCGAGAACACTATCGTTCGTGGGGCCGCCGCTCCCTCTGCGGCTTTCCCTGCAAAGGTCACAGGTTGATATCGGTACCAGCTCGTCTCCGGCTTGTCTCTTCCAACCTCGAAGGTTACATTTCCGTGCGGCTCGCTTCCGGAGAACTCGCCCGACGAACCGTCGAACTGGCCCAGGCGCCACACGAGATTGCTCTGTGCTGCGCTGACATTCCCAATCCAGAGCCCGGCAAGTATTGCCGCTGTTACCAATCTCTTCAACATATGTTTTTGCCGCCTCCGGGAATGGCATCGATTCCATCCCCAGCATTCTACGCCGAACTCGTGGCGTCATCGGTTTGACAATCGCCCATCCCCTTCATACAGTCAAGGGTGACTGCGCAGCCCGTTCAGCGAGCGTTCGCAGCGGGGCTTTATCTTTTCCGGGAGTTGTTTGCATGGCTCCAACTGCGTCCGGATGGGCGCTCCTCATCGCGGCCGGCGCCGCAAACGCCACCTTCGGCCTTCCCATGAAGTTCGTTCGTCGCTGGCAGTGGGAAAACACCTGGATCGCCTGGACGCTCCTGGCCCTCGTCATCTTGCCGGTCGGCTTTGCCGGCGTTTTTGTGCCTTCCTGGCTTTCCATCTATAGTGGAACGGCTCTGCACGTCGCCGCCATCGTCTGCCTGCTCGGCGTCGGCTGGGGACTTGCCCAGGTCCTTTTCGGCAAGGCCATCGATTCCATCGGAATTGGCCTCGCATTTTCCATCGTGCTCGGCATCTCCGCCGCCGGCGGAACATTGCTGCCCCTCCTTACCCTGCAAGCCGGCGCCGCCACTCCCGGCCTCACCCTACGCATTGTTGTCGGACTTCTGCTCGTAATCTTCGGCGTCGCCGTTTGCACCATTGCCGGGCGGCGCCGCGAAGTTGCGCAATCGGCCCGCATTACAGCAGGGCATTCCTTCACACCTGGCTTGATCATGGCCCTCGTCAGCGGTGTGCTTGCGTCGTTCATGAATGTTGGCCTCTCCTTCGCGGGGCCGTTACTTGCACGCGCTTCCGCACAGGGGCTTGGTCCAACGCGCAGCATGTTCGCTGTCTGGCTCCCACTCCTGCTCGGCGGCGCTCTGCCGAATCTGCTCTACTGCACACTCTTGCTTCACCGCCGCAAGACAGCGAGTCTCTTTCGCGAATCCGGCCAATTCCGCAATCTCGGTCTCGCGACCCTCATGGCCTTGCTATGGTTCCTGAGCACCGTCCTTTATGGAGTCGCCACGCAATGGCTCGGTGAATGGGGCGTCGTACTCGGCTGGCCGGCTTTCATGTCCGTCATTGTCATCACCGCCGGTTTCATCGGCATCGCCTCAGGCGAGTGGATGCACTCCGGCCAAACCCCCATCTTCCTCCAGATCGCAGGTATCTTTCTGCTCATCCTCGCCATCATCGCCTTCTCGCTCGCTCACGACGCCCTCGCACCTTCCCAACAGGCTCATGCACTCAGCCAGAGCATTCTGCCCGGCATGTATGTACGATAAATTTCCTTTTGTCGCCGCCAGCAGCGACGATGCACTGTGCAAACTCGGCTGGTCTGAGATCGGCACAGCCCTGCGCGCATGTGCCAACCTGTCAAACGCCGTAGTCTGCGTCGAGTGCTACCCCGGCACGATCCTGCCGCCGCTGCTGAGTGGAATCTCCACAGCGCTCTCTCCCGATCACACTCTACTGGCCGGCGCATGCTACCTCGCGCCCACCGAAATCGAATCCAGATTCGGGGCCTTGCTCACCACCGATCCCGTCTTCGCCCGGATGAACCCTGCCACGATTGCGGATTTCCTCGATCCCGTCAAGGTGGAACAAGTCCGCGCGTCCATCACCGGCCCTGGACTTCATCTCATAGTCGGTACCGGCGCATCCTTGATTGCCACGCATCCCGACATTCTGATCTACGCCGACCTTGCCCGATGGGAAATTCAGCAGCGCTACCGCAGCGGACTCATCGGCAATCTCGGTGTCGACAACCGTACCGAAAATGCCTCGCTCAAATACAAGCGCGGCTACTTCCTCGACTGGCGCGCCGCCGACCGTCTGAAAATCGAACTCCTGCCAAAGATCGACTTTCTTCTCGATTGCAATCGGCCCGACATCCCCAAAATGATTCGTGGAACCGACTTCCACGCCGCACTCCATGCCGCAGCTCATCGCCCCTTTCGTGTCGTCCCGTTTTTCGATCCCGGTCCATGGGGTGGTCATTGGATGGAAACCGTGTGCGACTTGCCACGCGACAAGCCCAACTACGCGTGGTGTTTCGATTGCGTGCCGGAAGAGAACAGTCTGCTTCTTGGATTTGGTGCGCGCCGCATCGAGATCCCCGCCCTCGACCTCGTTCTCATGCAGCCGCGCGCGCTGCTGGGCGAGTTCATTGAACGCACTTTCGGCGCGGAGTTTCCCATCCGCTTCGATTTCCTCGATACCATGGGCGGCGGCAATCTATCTCTCCAGGTCCACCCTCTTACCGCTTACATCCGTGCCCATTTCGGCATGAATTACACCCAGGATGAAAGCTACTATCTACTCGATGCCGCGCCCGATGCCTGTGTCTATCTCGGCCTGCGCGAATCCATCAACCCCGCCGCAATGATCAGCGATCTCCGCGCCGCATCCACATCGGCGCTTCCCCAATTCGATGCCGAGAAGCACGTCAACAAATTTCCGGCACGCAAGCACGACCACTTCCTCATCCCCGCGGGAACAGTCCACTGCTCAGGCCGCAACTCCATGGTGCTCGAGATCAGCGCTACCCCTTACATTTTCACCTTTAAGCTCTGGGATTGGGCGCGCATGGGCCTCGATGGCAGCCCCCGCCCGCTCCACCTCGATCACGGCTTTGCGAATATCTGCTGGGATCGCCGCACCGCCTGGGTTCAGAAAAACCTGGTCAACCATATCGAGTCCCTTGACTCGGCCCCTGGCTGGCGCGAAGAACGCACCGGCCTTCATGCTCTCGAATTCATCGAGACCCGCCGCCACTGGTTCACCGGCACCGTCCCTCACTACACCCACGGCACCGTCAACGTCCTCAATCTCGTTGAGGGAGACGAAGCCGTCGTCGAGAGCCCATCCGGCGCGTTTGCGCCCTTCGAAATCCACTATGCAGAGACGTTCATTGTGCCGGCATCGGTCGGACCCTATACCATTCGCCCCTGCGCCAATTCTCCGCAAGCTGAGTTCGCCACCATCAAGGCATTCGTTCGATCCGGATTCCCGTTCGAACCCCACACCGATAGCAATCAATTAGCAAGGGCGGCTTGCATCCCGAGCCCGCAAACGACAAGGCTGTATCGCCGATTTCAACTGTTTGCTGCCTTTGTTGCCTGCGCTGCATCTAAAATGCAGTTATGACCTCTCCACTTTCCTCACGCCGGCGTTCCAAAGCGCCCCCGCCAGGTGATACCGGCCAGGAAGCACTCTACTTGCGCTCCCTCAGCGATCGCCAGGTCGTGGTCACCGTCAAGCTGCGCGATGGGGAATCCGTGCGTGGCTGGATTGAGTACTTCGACGACGCCATGCTTCGACTAACTCGCGAGGGCGCGCCGAACCTGTTTATCTATAAACACCAGATCCGCAGTATTACCGAGGTAGCACAGCGCGGGCCTCGCGCGGAGACGCAAGCGCGGCATGTCGCCAGCAAGGTTGCTCCCAACGGAAGCGCCTCTTGAGCCCGGAAACCCAGATGGTGTGGACGCCGAAGGCGGCCGCGATTGCGCGTGAGGCAGGCGCGCGTTTGCGCGAGTTCTTTGCCCAGGGTGTCGAAACCGAGTACAAGGGCGATGTCGACCTCGTCACCGTTGCCGATCGCACGGTTGAAAAGTTGATTCGCGGTCGGCTAGCCGAGGTTTTCCCGGAGCACGGCGTCTACGGCGAAGAGGGAACTCGGGAGCGCATGGAAGGCGAGTTCCGCTGGTACGTTGATCCGCTCGACGGCACCACCAACTTTGCCCATGGGTTTCCGCAGTTTTGCGTTTCCATGGGACTCGAGCAGCGGCCTCAAGGGACTTCGGCGACCGGCGACGGACACATTGTAGCCGGCGTCATCTACGACCCACTTCGCGATGAGCTCTACACTGCCGAACGAAACCTCGGCGCCTGGCTCAATGGCAAGCGCCTGCATGTTTCGCGGACTAAAGAACTCGCCGAGTCGCTCGTGTCGACGGGGTTTCCAAGCCGCAAGCGTCACGAAAGCCCAAACATTCACTTCTACCACGAGTTCACCCTCCGCTCGCACGGTGTTCGCAGGGCTGGCTCGGCAGCGCTCGATCTGGCATTCGTAGCAGCTGGCCGCCTCGAGGCTTTCTGGGAGTTCAATCTGAACCCGTGGGATACTGCTGCCGGAATTCTGCTTGTGGAAGAGGCTGGCGGCCGCATAACGGATTTTGCCGGACGGCCGTTCCAACTCAATTCGCGCGAAGTTCTCGCCTCCAACGGGCTCATTCACGCCGAACTCGTGGGACTCTTCGAAGATCTGTTTGCCGGCCGCAACCTCGCGCCCATTCCCACCCCGCGAGAATTCGCGGAGCGCCGCGCCGAACAGGCAGCTGCCAAAGGCTAGACCAACTTGCCCGGAAGGGCTTATCAACCTCTAGGGAAATCAGCCCTCTTTCCCCGCTTGCATTCCCGGCTTCTCCTTCTTATCGAATGTTCTGGATCATCTGCGCCGTGAACTGAACTGTCTTGAGATATTTCTCGGGCGCGATACGCTCGTTAAGGCCGTGAATCATGGCCAGCACCGAAGGGTCCGACTCAACAGCAAGGAATCGATAAACGTTCGGTGTGAGCGCCGTGTAGAAAGACGAATCTGTCGCCGCGGTCAGCAGGAACGGCGAGACAATAACGTCTGGGAAGACCTGCCGAATGCTGGTCGACAAGGTGCGATAGCCGTCCGAGTCGATAGGCGAGATTGGACTCGGGTCGCGCGTCTCCGCTACGTCGGGAGCGGAAACGGAAACAGCAGGATCGTTGACAATGTTCCGCACCCGATCAAGAACCGAAGCGGCAGTTTCGCCGGGAAGAATGCGGAAGTTGACGATGGCCTTTGCGCTCGGCGGAAGCGCGTTGCTCTTGAAGCCACCGCTGATCATCGTTTCCGCCGTGGTGGTGTGAAAACTGCCGGCCAGCTCATGATCCTTCATTCCCGTATGTACCAGCAGCGGACCGAACAGCCAGAGATTCGCAAGCACCAGGCGCTTCGAAAACGGCATGTACGGCGCGATCGCGGCGTACTCTTCGCGCCCTGCAGGTGTGATTGAACTGGGAAACGGATGTGCTTCAAGACGGGCCAGCGCGGCGCTCAACTGGCCGATCGCCGTGTGACGTGGGGGCGCGGAAGAATGACCTCCGACGCCCGTTGTCGTGAGTTCCACATCCACGATGCCTTTCTCTGCTATGCCGATGAGCGCGAGCGGCCGGGTGATGCCGGGAATCATTCCGGAGATAATGATGCCACCTTCATCGACAACAAAGTCCGGGTGCACGCCTCGGTCGCGAAGGAGTTTCACGATCTTCTGCGCCCCGAACTTGCCGCCGTTTTCTTCGTCATCACCGAAGGCCAAAAGGATGGTGCGCGGGGGCGTGAAACCGCGGCCGATCAGCGTCTCGGCTGCCTCCAGAAGCGAGAGCACGTGGATCTTGTCGTCAAGCGTTCCGCGGCCCCAGATGAAGCCGTCGGCGGTATCCCCGGCGTAGGGCTGGTGCTTCCACAGTGGCAACGCTTCCGCCGGAACTGGCACCACGTCCATGTGTCCCATCAGAATCACCGGTGCAAGTGAGGGGTCGCGTCCTTTCCATGTGAACAGAAGGCCGCCATCCGGAAGCACTTCGCGCTGCATCGTTGCGTGGACCCGCGGA
>Ga0182013_10005037_pt1 | contig 15578 bp, 11 predicted proteins | sample 612S2MmetaG_FD_120487 | JGI IMG/M metagenome (GOLD analysis project Ga0182013, IMG submission 120487) | Permafrost microbial communities from Stordalen Mire, Sweden - 612S2M metaG | ecosystem: Environmental > Terrestrial > Soil > Wetlands > Permafrost | place: Sweden: Stordalen | collected...
AGAGCAAGCGACGCCAGCCGGTGGTGGTTTGCGAGAGCAGAACGATGTCGCGGCGGTAGTCCAGCCAGATCTCGAAGACCAGGACAGCCATGAGGTACCAAAGGTAGACGAAGCCGAACATGGCCATGGCCGAGGTGGCGTGGGGGGTGAAGTACATCTCGGGCGAGCGCTCCGGATGGCCGAGGTGCAACTGCAAGGGCAGCGGCGCAACGATAAGGAAAGAAAGCGCGGTGAGCAGAGCCAGCCGGTAGGTAGGCGCGACGGCCTTGACATTGAAGATGCGCACCAGCGATGCCAGGATAAAGGCGCCCGCGACCAGCCCCGTGATGTAGGGGTAGAGAACAATCAGCACACTCCAGAGGAGGTTGATCTCGTTGGGGTACATGTAGCCTTCAACACCGCTCATCTTGTTCTCCGTTAATACTTCGAGCCTTGAATCAAAATTCCCTCAGGGGGCTAAAGCCCCGTCGGTTGGGTGCCTTTTTGCGGCACGGCTGAAGCCGTGCCCTTAAGCGAAACGTCTAGAACCACGGCACAGCTGAAGCCATGTTCATAAGCGAAACTTCAGCGGACGGCGCCGTCCAACTGGTTGTAGAAGACCTTGGCGCCGGTTGCCATCTGCGGCTTGAGCACCTGCACGTGGTGGGTCTTCAGGAATGCGTGGATGGGGTCGTTGGGGTCTTTCAAGTCGACCAGTTGCCGCGCGCCTGTGGGACAGTTCTCGCAGCACGCGGTGGTGAGCCCCTTGGTGATGCGGTGATAGCACAGCGTGCATTTGTCGGCGACTCTTTTCGCGGGGTGGATGTAGCGGCAGCCATAGGGGCAGGCCTGCACGCAGTAAGCGCAGCCCAGGCAGTAGGTCTGGTCCACCAGGACCACGCCGTCGGGGGTGATAAATGTGGCGCCGACGGGGCAGACCTGAGTGCAGGGCGAGTCCGCGCAGTGATTGCACATTTTGGGGACGAAGAAGTACTTGCCGGCGTCCTCCTGGGCGACGGGAAAGCCTTCCTTGCCGCCATCGGGCGAGATGACCTCGGGGTTCTCCATGTGGTAATCATCGACGTGGTAGCGCTCGACCCAGGTGCGGAAGTAGCCGTCGGGAACGTCGTTCTCCGCCGCGCAGGCGCGCACACAGTTGCCGCAGCCGATGCACTTGGGGATGTCGATCAACATGCTCCACCAGTGGTCGGTCATCTTGTAGTTCGGGGACTCTTCGGGAGTTCCCGCGAGCACGTACTTCCACGCGATTGCCGCCGCGGGGAGCATTACCAGGAAATGACGCCGGTCGATCCTCATTTGGCTCCTCCGGCCTGATTACAGGCCGTTATGCGGTTTGTGGCAGGTCTCGCAGGCGAGGCCGCCGGCGTGCTGGTCGGGGTCGATCTGCGGGAAACCGCCAGGTTTAGCGGCGCTGGCCGCATGACAGCGGACGCAGACCACGGTGGTGTCGAGCTTGGCGGGCTGGATGGAAGGGTCGTCGGCGTGATTCTGCAGCGGGCCGTGGCAGGCCTCGCAGTTGACATGCTCATGCTTGCCTGCCTGCTTGGCTTCGGCGATGTCGGCGTGGCAGGTCTCGCAGGTGGCGTGGCCACCGTAGTGGAGGGGCTTGGCGGCGATCTCGGCGATGGCGGCCCCGCGATAGTGGCCGTACTCGCCGAAGCTCTTGGGCACGACGAAGTGGCGAATCACCAGAAACAGCACGAAGGCGATGACGAACAGGAAGGCAAAGCGGAAGAGATGTCCTGCATCCTTGAACCAACTCATCGAACAGATTTCCTTCCGCAGATAAAGGGTGGGCCGAAACAACGCTGCAAAGCAGAAGCAGCAGACAATTCATTGATATGGGTTTGCCCATGGGCCTGTCTGTGACCCAGATCACTGCCTTGAAGTACATGTGGGCCGAGCGGCCCGGAAAAGGTCAGAGAGGCTTGATCCGGCTGGTCTGGAGCGAGGCGATGCGGTGAAGGGTGCAACTTGGTGAGGGACCGTGCAAATTGTGGTGATTGGCGAGGGAACCCCCATTCGTAGGGTTCGAGACCTCTTATCCACAAGATGTTGGGTTTAGGTTGTTGATACCGCGGTTCGCGGCGAATAGATTAGAACCATCGCGCCGCGTCTATCCGTTACCGGCGATGCGCGAATGTTAATGTGCGCGATGCAGGATCGTAAAGTGCGGCCGCGGTTCGGGAGGTGTGGTTTTGCTCAAGCTCAAGAGGGTCCAGCTACTGGGGTTCAAGTCGTTCTGCGACCGGACGGAGATCCAGCTCGCGGGAGACGGGATTGCGGCTGTGGTCGGGCCCAACGGATGCGGCAAATCCAATATCGCGGACGCGGTGATGTGGGTGCTGGGCGAGCAGTCGGCCAAGAGCCTGCGCGGCGGGAAGATGGAGGACGTGATCTTCGCGGGCACGCGCGACCGCAAGCCGACGGGGATGGCGGAAGTCTCGCTGACGCTGGTGGACCCCGAGGTCTACGATGGCGCCTCGCTGGGCGGCGATGGCTTGCTGGGCGAGGGTGATTGGTCGAGCGATGGCAGCAGCGAGCGGGCGCTGGATCTGGCGGGAGACTGGGACGAGGCGCAACTGCGCGCGCATCAGGCCGAGGAGACCGAAGAGGCGGTGCGCGAGGCGCAGCCGGGCGTGGTGGTGGGGATCGACGAACAGGGAACAGGGAATAGTCACCCCAGCGAGCAGAGACCGCTCGCCGGGGACCCCGACAGGGAACAGGGAACAGAGAACCACGAACAGGGAACAGGGAATAGGGAACAGGGGGCGTCGCCCGAGGCTTCGCCGGGGGTGGTGCTGAAGATTCGTCGAAGGAAGTTTGGCCGGTCGCCGGTGCGCGCGGGAGAGGTGACGGTGACGCGGCGGCTGTTCCGCTCGGGCGACTCGGAGTATTTGCTGAATGGGAAGATCTGCCGGCTGCGGGATATCCAGGACATCTTTATGGGGACGGGCCTGGGCGGCGAGACCTACGCCATCATCGGGCAGGAACGGATTGGGCAGATCCTGAGCTCGAAGCCGACGGACCGGCGCGCGATTCTGGAAGAGGCGGCGGGAATTACGCGCTTCAAGACCAAGAAGCGGCTGGCCGAGCTGCGGCTGGAATCGGCGAAGGTGAACCTGTCGCGGGTGAACGACATTTTTGAGGAAGTGACGCGGCAGATGGGCTCGCTGAAGCGGCAGGCGGCGAAGGCGGAGCGCTATGGCCTGCTGCGCGATGAGTTGCGCGGACGGTTGCGGGTGGTGCTGGCGAGCCGGATGCAGCAACTCGACGCGGAACGGGCGCAGGTGGAGTCGCAGATTGGCGTGCTGACGGCACAGATTGAGCTACAGGCGGCTGAAGTGGAGGCGATGGACGCCGAGCATACCGCGGGCGTGAGCCTGGGCTATGAGTTCGACCAGCAGATCCGTGAGGCGGGTGCGCAGGCGAACCACTGTGCGGTGGAGCTGGAGCGGGTGACGGCGCGCATGGCTGCCAATACCGACCGCGTGGCCGAGCTGACTGCACGCATCGCGGCCGGCGGCGACGATCTGGAGCAGGCGCGGGAGCAGCTTCGCGTCGTGTCGGGTGAATTGGAGGCCCAGCGGAGTTTTCTGGAGAATGCGACGGCGGAGGCATCTGGATCGCGCGAGGCGGCGCAGGCCGAGCAGCAACGGGCGCAGGAGGCAGTGCGTGCGGTTGCGGCGGCGGAGCAGCAGGCGGAGCAGAATCGGCGCGGAGCAATGCAGTTGATGCAGCGCGCGGCGGCAAGCAAGAACGAGCAGGCACAGGCTGAGGCCGCGCGGGCCGCACTGGAGGGCGAATCGGAGCGGTTGCTTGCGGAGTCGGAGACAGCGCGGCGCGAGCTGGCGGAGCTGGGATTGCAGCGTGGCCAGGTGGAGATGACCTTCGGCGACGTGACCGAGCGGCTGAAGACGCTGGAGGCGGGGATTGCGGAGCTGCGACAAAAGATCGATGCGGCGCGGACGGACGAGGTTACTATGCGGCGGCGGGGCGATATGCTGCGCGCGGAGCGGGCCACCTTGCAGGGACGGCGGAGTTCGCTGGATGCGCTGATCCGGGAGCACAGCTACTCGACCGACACGGTGCGGAATATCTTCAAGGCAAATGCCAGAAACGTTGCGAACGGATTGTCGCCGGTGGGGACGCTGGCGGACTTTCTGGAGGTGGATGGGCAATATGAAGGCGTGGTGGATGAGTTCCTGCGCGATGAGCTGAACTATGTGGTGGTGAAGAGCTGGGACGCGGCGGATGCCGGCGTGCGCATGTTGGAGACGGATGTTGCGGGGCGAGCGACGTTTCTGGTGCACGAAGGCAGGGAACAGGGATCAGGGAGTAGTCACCCCAGCGAGCTAAGACCGCTCGCCGGGGACCCCGACAGGGAACAGGGAGAACCACGAGCGGAAGTTGAAGGGGCGGTTGCGCTGAAGGATTGCGTGCGGGTGCTGAATGGGTTTGGCAGGTCGCTGGAAGGCGTGCTGCCGAAGCTGCGCGACGGATTTATCGCGCAGGATACGGAGACCGCGCGCAGGCTGGCGAACGAGCACCCGCGCGGCTTCTTCCTGAGCCCCAGCGGCGAGGCGTTCCACAACACGACGGTGACCGGCGGACGGGTGCGCGAGCAAGGGCCGCTGGCGCTGAAGCGCGAGCTGAGCGAGGTGCAGCAGAAGCTGGACACTACCGAGCAGGAGCTGGCGCAGACCGAGCTGGATGCGGCCGGGCTGGAGCGCGATCTGCGGGAGCTGACGGCGGTGCTGGACCGGAAGACGCAGGAGCGCAGCGATGCGCAGCGTGAGTCGGCGAACTCGGGCGCGGCGCTGCGGCAGATGGAGCAGGAGACCGCACGCATCGAGCGGCGACTGCAGGAGTGGGCGCTGGCCAGTGAGCGCAACCGCGACGCGCGCACGCAGAAGCAGGAGCTAATTGCACACAGCCAACAGCAGGCGGCGGCGTTTGAGACGGAGCGCGAGGCGCTGGAGACGCAACTGGTTGAGTTGCAGTCGCAGCTGGACGGACTGCGCGGGCAGCGTGAGGCGTTGCAGCAGGCGGCGGCGGAGGCTTCGGCCGCGCTGGCGGGGCTGGAAGAGCGGCGGCGCAACGCGGCGGCGAACTTTGAGCAGACACGGCGCATCTTCGAGACACAGAGCGCGCGCATTGCCCAGATTGAACAGCAGATGCAGTCGGCGGGAACGGAGAAGGTGCGGCGCGAGCAGGAGACGGCGGAGCTGGCGGCGCAGCATGTGTCGCTGGAGGAGACGCGGACGACCGCACTGGCTGAAGGCGCTCGCCTGACCGCGGCGGCGACCGAGTTGCGCACACGCATGACGGAGCTGGACGCGAAGCTGCGGGCGCTGCGCCACGAGACCGAGGCGGTCCGCGAGGAGCGGGCGAGCCTGGCGGCAAGCGCGGCGAAGCTGGTGTCGGACATTGAGCACATGGAGTCGACGTGCCTGAACGATCTGGGCACGCTGGCCGCGGTGCTGCGCGAGGATGCAACCATTGCGCGCATTGACTGCGCGGAGGATGGGGGCGCGGCGCTGACGGCGGAGGAGGACGCGGTGCGCGCTCTGAAGCAGCGGCTGGAGGCGATGGGGCCGGTGAACATGATGGCGCTGGAGGAGTACAACGAGACGGCGTCGCGGCACGGCTTCCTGGAGGCGCAGCGCAAGGACCTGCTGGAGTCTATCGAGAACACGCAGGCTTCGATCAAGGAGATCGACGATGTGTCGCGGCTGAAGTTCGACCAGGCGTTCAAGGTGATCAACGAGAACTTCGGGGTGACGTTTGCGAAGCTGTTTGGCGGCGGCCAGGCCTTCATGAAGCTGACGGATGAGGAGAATGCGGCCGAGTCGGGGATTGACATCGTGGCTTCGCCGCCGGGCAAGAAGCTGCAGAACATTCTGCTGCTCTCGGGCGGAGAGAAGGCGCTGACCGCGCTCTCCTTGCTGGTGGGAATCTTCCAGTACCAGCCCGCGCCGTTCTGCGTGCTGGACGAGGTGGACGCGCCGCTGGATGAGACCAACGTGGGCCGCTTCGCCAAGCTGATCGCGGAGATGAGCGCGACGACGCAGTTCGTGGTCATCACCCACAGCAAACGGACCATGCAGCAGGCCGACGTGATCTATGGCGTGACCATGCAGGAGCCGGGCGTGTCCAAGGTGGTGAGCGTGAATCTGGCAGGCCGCAATAGCGGACGCGAGAGCGAGCGGGAGCGGAGAGCAGTCGCATAGGAGCGACTTACAGAGGACACAGAGAATATAGCTCGGTGGGTAGAATTGGCGGCATTATGACGCACATGTATTGGACGGCCCGCTGCAACGGCCCAGATTGCGGTGCTCTAATCGAATATTCGTATGCCGGAGACCTCCCGCACGATCAGAAGATCGCAAAGCGTGAGTGTCTGGGCTCTGTGGATATTCCTTGCCCAGCTTGCGGCAAGACGTACACATATACGGATGACGAAATAAAACTTTCTCCGATGCATTAATCCTAGTTCCCGGTTACCGTATCGAGGTCTGGCGTACGGGGGTGAGACGATGAGCAAGGTTTTCCTGTCAGTTGTCGTGTTCTCGTTGTTGTCGGCCCACGCCATCGCCCAGAAGGCTTTAGTCTGCAAGTACCACACCCACGAGGATTACGACAAAGTCTATGTCGAGACGCTGCAAGCGGTCTCTGAGGCGAAGTTTATCGTTAGGCAGGAAAACAAAGAGCAGGGGACGATTAATGCTCAGTTGATGAGCTGGGGCGGGTTCGGCGAATATGCAGCAGCCTTCGTCATCGTAGGCAAGGACAAGGATGGAGTTTTCATCAGGGCTATGTTTACGAGGCGTACTGGCGATATTGGCACCGGTGCCAGGAATTGGAAGAAGAAGTTTGAAGGGTCGCTAAAAAGCGCTCCCAGACCTAACCGAGGACAGCCCCGATTGACAGCGTAGGGAACCATGAAGCATCCAGGATCCTATGGTTTGTGGTTGCACCTTGTGTCGGGCCTTCAGCCCTCTGGGTCCCTCTTCTGCCCAACCTAGGCCTTCTCCACCCCAGCGAGCAAGCTCGCCGGGGACCCCGGCTTCGGCCTAGGCTGGTATGTGTCGCGCTTTCAGCGCTGAGTGCAAGGACCAAGGCGAAATACGCGAGAGAATGATTGGTTTCGCCTGAGGTAACTTAATTCGCATTTCGAGATTCAGCTTTCAGCGATCGGCTGTCGGCGGTCAGCGTGCCTGGCGGCTTAGAGGCGGCCGATGGCCATGCCGATGGCGTAGGTGACGACGCCTTCGATGGCGCCGACCAGCGTCATCTCGAGGCCGCTGGACCACCAGGAGCGGATGGTGATGAGCGATTTGGAGGCACCCACCGCGAAGTGGGCGGCGAGCGAGATGACGGCGGCCCAGAGGATGGCCGGAGTCCCGCTGAGAAAGAAGAAGGGGACGATGGGGATGGTGGCCCCGATGGCGGTGGAGAGCGCGCCGGAGATGGCCGAGTTCCAGGGGCGGCGCAGCCTGCCTTCGGTGGTGTTGAGCCGCTCCAGCGCGAGGGTGCGGATGAAGGTCTCTTTATCGCGCGCGAGGTACTCGACGAAGCGGTCGGCCTCGTTGGCGGGCAGGCCGCGGACCTGGTAGCTGAGGGAGAGGATCTGCTGCGCCTCGGCTTCGTTGTACTCGACGGCGGCGCGCTCGCGGGCAAACTCTGCGGCGAAGATCTCGCGTTCGCTTTTGGCGGAGAGATAGGCGCCCGAGCCCATGGACAAGGCGCTGGCGATCATTCCCGCCACTCCGGCGAGCAGGACAAAGTGGCTGTTGCCGAGGGTGGCCCCGGAGACGCCGGAGACGATGCCGAAGATCGCGCCCAGGCCGTCGTTGACGCCATAGATGGCATCGCCGATCCAGTCGGGAGTGTTGGGGCGCTCTCCCTGGCGGGCGGACATGAGCTGGTTGAGCTGGGCCTGCGCCTCCTCGGGAAATGCGGGCGCGAGGGGACGGCGATCGCGGATCAATTCGAGCAGCATCTGATGATGCTCCTGAACGCTGGCGACGACTTCCTTCAGGATGACGAGGCTTTGCTCGTCGTGCAGTTTCTTTAGTTGTTCGGAGTAGCGCTCGGCTTCAGCCATCTCGTCGCGCTCGATGCGGCGCAGCACCAGGTCGTCGCCGCCGACGCGGTTGACGAAGGTGTCCGCGATTCCGCTGTCCGAACCGGTGTAGGTGGGTTCGGCCTCGCCCAGGTCGCGGATGCGCTTGGCCCATAGCTGGGCGTGATACTGTTCCGCGGTGGCGAGCAGGTGCAGCGCGCGCTGGCGGTGGGGGTCGGGCTCGCGCTCGGCGAGCGTCTTGTAGGTGTAGTGATTGCGGATCTCGGCGTTCCAGTTACCCGCCAGGATTTCCAGCAGACGTTCGCGAGTGTCCTCGGCGATCGAGACAGCCATCGGGGTGTACGCTTTCTACCTCGGTGTATTTAAGAGAGGTCTGAACAAGTATTCAGCGTTCCCTCAGGGGCTAAAGCCCATTCTATTTGTTGGAGCCTACGGACGGGATGAATCCCGTCCCCTTCAAAAGGCCCACTTGATCAGACGTTCCTTAAGAAGCGCGGGACGGCTTCAGTCCGCCGCGACGCTCCCGTCTTAGTATGCACCGGCAAGAATCTTCTGCGCGGCCTCGCTCTCCGCGTGAGATGCGGCAGCGGCGCGGGGCTCGTAGGCGCAGAAGGGGTCGCTGGCGAGGGCGTCGCCAGTATAGGCGAAGGCGCGCGCGCGGGAGCCGCCGCACAGGGTGCGATATTCGCAGATTCCGCATTTTCCCTTGAAGGTGCTGGGATTATGCAGCGCGCGGAAGATAGGCGAGTCGCGATAGACATCGACCAGATTGTCGGCGCGCACATTGCCGGTGGCGAGCGGCAGGAAGCCGGCGGGATAGATGTCTCCCTGGTTGGAGACGAACATGATGCCATGGCCGTCGCGGATGCCGAAGCCGCGATAGACGGGGGTGCGCTCGATCTGGGCGCCGGTCCAGCCACTCTCGCGCATGTGGTTGAGTGCGACACGGCGATAGGAGGGGGCCTCGGTGGTCTTGATGGCGAAGGGCGCGGACTTGGTGAGCTCGTAGGTCCAGTGCATCAACCTCTCGCCGTGCTCTGGAGAGACGGGCTGAAGCTCTTTTCCGCGGCCGACGGCGATCAGGTAGAAGAGGCTCCAGCGCATGATCTTATGGGCCTTGAGGAGTTCGTAGATGGCGGGTAGGTCGTCGGCCGTCTCCTGGGAGACGAGGGTATTGACCTGGATGGGGAAGCCGAGCTGCGAGGCATTGCGGATGGCGTTCATGGTCCAGTCGAAGCAGCCTGCGACGCCGCGGATGGCTTCGTGGCGCTGGGCGGAGGAGCCATCGAGCGAAAGGCCGAGCGAGTCGATTCCGTGCGCCTTGAGCTTGGATAGAACCTCAACGGTGAGCTCGGCGGTGGCGGCGGGAGTGACGGAGACGGTGAGGTCGAGCCGGCGCGCCTCGTCGATGATCTCGTAGAGGTCGGCGCGCTGCATCGGATCGCCGCCGGTGAGAATGAGGTGCGGCTTGGTGTCGAAGGCGGCAATCTGGCGCAGCAGGTCCATGCTCTCGGCGTGGTTCAGCTCGTCGGGGTGCGCGGTGGATACGGCTTCGGCGCGGCAGTGGCGGCAGGCCAGGGCGCAGGCCTGGGTCATCTCCCAATAGACCAGCATGGGGTTCCTGGAGTAGTTGTGGTGGGCGGCGCCATGGCCGTGTGGGTGTCCGGGTGCTTTGGTGGCGATGGCCCTGATGTCGATGGCTAGCATTCTTGTTCTCCTAAGATCCGATGCAGACTGGCAGGTGGTCGTCCCGGAGCGGGTCGGAGGCGCGGGCCCGTTCCTCCAAGATCGATTGTGCGGCCTTGATTCCACTCTGAATGCAGTCGGGAATTCCTGAGCCACGGTAGGCGGCCCCGGCCAGATGCAAGCCGGGATAGCTGGCGAGGCTGCGTTCGATTTCGGCGACCCGCTGCTCGTGTCCGAGTTCGTACTGCGGATTAGCCCTGGGCCAGCGGTAGGCCTTGGCCAGGACCGGCGTCGCGGTGATGCCCATGATGGTCTCCAGCTCCTGGAGCGCGAGCGCGACGAGCGAAGTCTCATCGAGTTCGGCGAGGTGCTCGGCCAGCGCGCCGCCGATGAAGACGCGCAGCAGGACGCAGTCGTCGGGAGCGCGATGCTGAAACTTTGCCGACGACCAGGAGCAGGCGGTGATCTTGCGGCCCTCGCTCCGAGGCACGATGAAACCAGCGCCCTGCATGGGATGGGCGATGTCGCTCCGCCGGAAACCCAGCGAGACGGTGGCGGTGGAGACGTAGCGGATGGCGCGCAACTGGGTGGCGAGCATGGGATCGATCTGCTGCACTAGATCCGCGGTTACGTAGGAGGGTGTCGCGAAGACGATGTCGTTCGCCAGGATGGTGGTCCCATCGCACAGCACAACCTTGTACTGGCGGGCGTAGGGATGGACCGAGACCACGCAGCAGCCTGCGCGCAGCGCTTTCTGGGGCAGCCGCGCCACGATTGCGTCGGCGAGCTGCTGCAGGCCGCCACGCAGGGAGGTAAACATCGGTGCCCTGGAGCCGGAGCCGTTGGTGGAGTTGCTGGATGCGCGCAGCCTGGCTCGCTTGATCATTCCGCGCAGCAGGCTGCCATGCTTCTGCTCCATCTCGATGAACATCGGGAAGGTGCTCTTGAGGCTAAGGGTCTCAGGATCGGCTGCGTGGATGCCTCCCATCAGGGGGCCGGCGATCTTGTTCAGGGCCTCGGCGCCCAGCCGCCGGCGGACAAATCCGGCCAGGCTTTCATCCTCGTTGCCGGAGGCTTTGGGAACGAACATCTCCATGCCCATGCGCAGCTTGCCTGGCCAGGAGATGAGATTTGAACGCAGGAACGGGAGCGCCATGGTGGGGGTCATCAGCATCATGCCCTCGGGTAGGGCACGGAGGCGTCCCCTGCTCCACACATAGGTGGTGGCGCTTTTGCCGCCGTTGGAGCCGGACAGCTGACCATCCAGGCCCAGCTTGCTGCAGAGATCGAGTGCGGCGGTCTTCTGGGTAAGGAATGAATCGGGGCCACCCTCGATCAGAAAGCCGTCCTGCTGCACGGAGGCGATCTTTCCGCCCCAGCGCGGGGAGCACTCGATGAGGGTGAAGTCGTCCGCGCCGGACTCGTGCAGGGAGTACGCAGCCGCCAACCCCGCGATGCCGCCGCCGACGATCACCGTCTTGTTGATTGCGCCATCCCTCATTCGGTCAAACGCTCCTCCGCGATGATTGCGCGGCCGCCCGAACTCTTCTCCGCGGCGTTGGCCCCTAAGGCGAATGCTAATGCAGGATCAGATTACCGGTTGCCGGGAGTCCTCGCCGTGACGTACATCACATCGGACTTGTGAGCGGCCTGTCAGCATGGTTATTAAGAGCTTCCCGGAATGGTCGCTATGTCAGGAAGGTTACAAAACTAATACGATTGACGATCTCTACCAGGCGAATAATTTAACTATGAGCAATCCCATCATAATTCAGGGTGGAATGGGTACGGGTGTATCGAATTGGCGGCTCGCGCAAGCCGTCTCGCGAATGGGGCAGCTTGGCGTGGTATCGGGCACGGCGCTGGACCAGGTAATGGCGCGGCGTCTGCAGGATGGCGATCCCGGTGGCCATATGCGGCGGGGGCTGGATGAGTTTCCCGACCGGGCGATGGCCGAGCGGGTGTGGGAGCGGTACTTCATTCCTGGGGGTAGAGGCGAACGGACACCCTATAAGGCGGTGCCTCCGCTGTGCAAAGACAATCCGCGGGAGCTGGTGGAGCTGTGCATCGTCAGCAACTTTGTGGAGGTGTTTCTGGCGCGCCAGGGGCACCGCAATCCGGTGGGCATCAATTATCTGGAGAAGATCCAATCCGCGCACCTGCCGTGCATCTATGGGTCGATGCTGGCCGGGGTGGGCACGATCATCATGGGCGCGGGGATTCCGCTGAAGATTCCCGGCGTGATCGACAACTATGTGGAGCATCGGGCAGCTGAGTATGCGATCCATGTCTACGGTGCGCAGGAGGACGACGACAACATCGCGCACTTCGATCCGCGCGGGTACATGGAGGCCGGGACTGAACCGCTGAGCCGGCCGAAGTTTCTGGCCATCGTCTCCTCGAACACCCTGGCCGTCACGATGCTGAAGAAGGCCAACGGACGCGTGGACGGGCTGGTGATCGAGACCAGGACAGCGGGAGGGCACAATGCGCCGCCGCGCGGCAAGCTGCAACTCTCCGATGAGGGCGAGCCGATCTATGGAGAACGCGACGCGATCGACATTGCGAAGCTGCGCGAACTGGGCGTGCCGTTCTGGCTGGCGGGAGGGTATGGCCATCCGGAGAAGGTGAGGGAGGCGCTGGCGCTGGGCGCCGCAGGAGTGCAGGTGGGGACGGCGTTTGAGTTTGCCACGGAGTCCGGCCTGCGCGAGGACTACAAGGACGCACTGCTGGCGAAGGTGGTTGCGGGCAGGGCGCAGGTTTTCACCGATCCGCTGGCATCGCCCACCGGGTTCCCATTCAAGGTGGCGCGACTGAAAGGGACCTGCTCGGAGGCCGATGTCTATGCCGAGCGGCCACGCATCTGCGACCTCGGCTTCTTGCGCGAGGCCTACCGGACACCCGAGGGCGGTATTGGCTATCGCTGCGCCGCCGAGCCGGTAAGCGTGTACCTCTCGAAGGGTGGCAAGGCGGAAGATACGGTGGGCAGAAAGTGCGTATGCAACGGGCTGCTGGCCAACATCGGTTATGCGCAGGTGAGAAATGGCCGACGGGTGGAGCATGGCCTGATTACCGCGGGCGACGACCTGACAACGGTCGCGCGCTTCCTGAAGCCGGGTCGCACCGACTACAGCGCCGCCGACGTGGTGAACCAACTACTGACGGGTTGCGCCGGTGTACAGGCTGCGAGTCAATCTGAGGAGATGTGTTTCGCGTAAGGCCTCGCTACGAGGGAAACAGCTTCTCGATGGTTGCCATGGGCAGGAACAGCCGATCGGGGTGCGATGTCAATGCGATGAAGTCGTGCTTCAAATAGAAGTTGCGCGCGCCCGCTTTGGTGTCCACCACGACTGCCCAGGATGCAACCTGCTTCGAGCCGATCAAGGCGCGCTCCAGCGCGTGCAGCAGCAGGAACTCTCCTAGTCGCCGACCCTGCAACTCCTGGCTGACAGCCATTCTGCCCAACAGCGTGACGGGCAACGGGAACCGCGGCAGCCTCTTGGCCTGAGTCTCCGGCAGATCGACCGCGAGGACCGAATGTGCGGAGAGCGTATAGAAGCCGGCGATGGTCTTGCTATCCGGCGTCAGGACAAAGACCGCTGCCAGCTTCCGCTCCAGGTCCTGCCGCGCCTGGCGGTGCAGGTAGGTATCCAGCGCCGGGACGCCACAAAAGAAGGCTGCTCGATCATGACGAGAGTTCAGAGGCTCAATCTTGTAGTCGATTGTTGACGCCTTGAGGGTCACTTGCCCGTAGCCATGCGTTCCCTGTACCGCCTGGCAGCAAGTCGTAAGCGCGCGCTTGGTTCAGCGGGATGGAGCAACGCGCGCAAGAAGATGTCGCGGTCTCTGGAATCCAGTGTCCAGCGCTCGTGTTGCTCAATCGTCCGGACTGCAGCCTCGTCCGCATTCTGAACGATAAAGTCCGAGAGAGACACTCCCTTGATGCGGGCGGCCCGCTCAATGCGCTTCTTTTGATCTGGAAGAAGACGGGCTTCGGTCCGTTTTGTGCGGTATGCAAGGGCCATCGGATCACCTCTCATGGTGTACGGGGAAATCCCGTACATCTATCTAGATCATATAGCCACCGTGGGGGGCTGTCATTCCTATTAGCTGGCTAGCCCGATTTACCAAGATCGCCGAAGTGGATCAGTTTGGGTGGATTGGCTGCGCGGAGGAGTGCGGGCACTTCGTTGAGCAGAGCTTCGCGCTCGAGGTTGCGCTGGACACGCAGCCGGGTGACGACGCGGTCGAGATCGGCGTCGTTGTAGCCGGGGTGGCAGCATAGCTCGTAGGTTCCATCGGATGGAAGCGCCTGGAGGATTTGGCCCAGCGTTCCGGCGGCCAAGATGCCGGTAGCGGAGATGGCCATGGTGCCGTCGGTGGTGATGATGTGACCCTGATGGAGTTGAAGGCTGGCTTCGAAGTTGGGACGCAGGCGGCCGACCAGCTTGATGGCGATGCGGCGGCCGGGGCGGCCTTGATTGAGGGCGAGACTCCAGACGGGTTCGAACGGGTTGCGAATGGCGCAGACGCCGCGCGCCTCGGCGACGCGCAGCAGCGGCCGGACGATGGCAGGGAACAGGTGAGTGTGCTTGTGGCTGTCGATGTGAGTGACCTGGATGCCGGCGCGCTGCAACTTCTCTATCTGGGCTGATGCTTCGCGAGTAATGTCTTGCTCGCGGATGCGGCCGAGGAAGAGTGCGCGGAGAAAGCCAGTGAGGGTGGGGCGGAAGCATCTGCCATCGGGGCCGAGCAGGCTGGGGATGGTCTCGGGCGGCGACACAGGTATGCCGTCGGTGAGGACGATGTGGCAGCCGACGCCGAGAGTGGGGTGCGCGTGAGCGACCGCGACGGCGTCGTCGAAGGCGGCGCCGTTGGCCATCAGCGTGGCCGAGGTGAGGGCTCTACCGCCGCTGAGGGCTCCTGCCGAATGCAGTTCGGCGATGGCGCGGTTGATGCCGGGGGTGAGGCCGAAGTCGTCGGCGTTGAGGATGAGGCGGGCGGGCATGGCTCCATCGATTCTAGATGGCGCTGGGCGTGATCGCGGCGAATGCTATGGGTTGGGAGCCAGCTCGGGTTCGAGTGGCGGCAGAGAAGCGTCCGCGTGTTTGGCGCCGGCCAGATACCGCTCCAGGTTATAGCCGGCAAGCGCAGCGGCCTCGCGCGCCGCCGCGACGGCGGCTTCCACCTTCGCAAGGCCGGATTTCTGTTCCACCGGCTGGGCGGCTGCGATCTCGATAAGCGCAGGGAGTTGCAGCCAGGTAAGCAACTCCTCGAACTGCTCCTTATTGAACCAGGTCACGCCGTCGGAGAGATTCGCGCCGGTGAGCCAGCGCACATCGGGATCTGCCCAGAACGCGGCGGAGTGGATCGCTTCCGGTGCCGCGGCTGCCTCGGTGAGCAGCACGCGCACCTGCGCGGCGCCCTGCCATCGGGACTCGCCCTCCATCCCCAGGGATTGGAAGATGTCGGCCAACGTCGAGCGCAGCATGATGCGGTCGAAGAGCTCGGCACGGTCGCCATGCGCGGCGAGGTGGGCGGGCAGGCTGCGCAGTACGATCCAGGCCAGGATTGGCGCCCAGGTGCGTGGCTGGCGACTCGCCGCAACTTCGCCGGGAAGGACCGGGCGCGATTCCGCGGCCCAATCGGCGGAGTAGGTCTTCGCGAGAGCGGGCAGATGCGCGGCGGCATGCAGTCTCGCACGCAGCGTATCCGCGTAGTTGGGTTGGGGAGTTGGCGCTGCTTCGGGCGTCGTGTTGACTTCGGCAGCAGAAGCAGGTGGATTGCTGGGAGCCGGGCTGCT
>Ga0182013_10005038_pt1 | contig 15578 bp, 10 predicted proteins | sample 612S2MmetaG_FD_120487 | JGI IMG/M metagenome (GOLD analysis project Ga0182013, IMG submission 120487) | Permafrost microbial communities from Stordalen Mire, Sweden - 612S2M metaG | ecosystem: Environmental > Terrestrial > Soil > Wetlands > Permafrost | place: Sweden: Stordalen | collected...
CCAGGGCGACGATGCGGCCCTCGGCGTTGCGCTCGGCCACCAGACGGGTGATGCTGGAGCCCTGTGGATAGAACAGCACGGTGGGCGACTCGGCGGCCACTTCGTCGATTTCGCCGTAGCGGTCTTTGAGGTAGAGCCGGTCGCCCTGCCAGAAGATAGTGGCGTCGATGTTGCCCCTGGCGTCGAAGTACTCGCCGGCAAGATTTTCGATTTGCGCCTGCGTGAGCCGGATGGCCGGCGGATGGAGTGGGATCAGGAGGCGCTCGGAGAACGGGGGCGGTTCGGGTGCATTCGCGGCAGAATGTCCCGGTTTTGTGCTCGGCTGCGGGGCCGGGAGATGGTTTTCAAGCAGCCAGCGCGGCAGCTCCGGCTCGTCATAGGCGCGCGTCCAGCAGTCGTGCTTCAGCCCCTGGTAGATCCATAGACGAATGCGCCCGCCAGACTCCTTGAAGGCTTCGTACATCACTTCGCTTTGCCGGAGCTTGACCACAGGATCGTCGTAGCCATGGAAGAGCCAGATGGGCGTGCGGCCAATGGCGCGGGTGTACTCCGCGGGCAGAGTGGATACCTTTTCCCAGCGATCCGGTGCGTAGCTCCAAAAGATGCCGCCGGCGGCGATAGCTACGGCAGCCCAGCGATGCGGATTCAGGCGCGCCAGCTCCCAGGCTCCGTATCCGCCCAGGGAGAGGCCGCTCAGATAGGTGCGGTCGGGATCTCCGTGGAATTCTTCCGTCTCCCGGTCGAGTGAGGCCATGGCCAGGGCCAGGTTGGCCGGGTCGGTCCAAAAGCTGCCGAAGGGGCACTGCGGCATAACGATGACAAAAGGCCAGCGGTCGGGGTGGTCGCGGACAGCCTGCGGCAGGCCGACCTGCGTTTGCCACATGCCTTCGCTGCCGCGCTCGCCGCGTCCGTGCAGAAACAGGATGATGGGCCAGAGTTTACGATCGTCGCGCCGCCACTCCTCGGGCAGGTAGACCTGGTAGCGATAGGTAACGCCGTGCAACACGATGCTTCGATTCAGGAAGCCGGTCTCCTGTGGCGGCTCGTACCGCGACCGGCCAGCAGCAAGGGCTGCCGGGGCCAGGGCCAGCAAAAGCAAGGCCGCGAGTGAAATCGCGCGAATAGGGTGCGCAAAAGTCATACAGGAATCCAATTCACAACTATATAGCCCGAAACGCGCTTGGCAAGTGCGGGCCGACTCAGTTTATCGGTCGCCGGCGCTAAACCAGGGGGCGGCCGGGGTTTATTGCGCCGGCAGGATTTCCGCCGGATCGAGCGGGAATTTGACCCATCCACCCCGCGCAGTTGACCATGGAACCTATGCAAATCCCTTGCAGCTTTCTTATGCCTGCCATGCCAGACTTGGGATTGCTATGCGAACGGCTCTGATGACCATACTTGAAACCGGAGATAGGCTGGACCACTACCGTCTGGAAGCGACGGTTGCGCGCGGGGGCATGTCGACGCTCTACCGGGCGACGGATATGCACACGGGCTTGCAGGTTGCGGTCAAGGTCCCGCACCCAGAGATGGAGTCGGACCCGATTCTGCTGGAGCGGTTTAAGCGCGAGCAGGAGATTGGCCGCGAGCTCGACCATCCGGGCATTGTAAAGACGTTTGGCAGCCAGGAGCGCAGCCGGCTCTACATGGTGATTGAGTGGGTAGACGGGCGGCTGCTGCGCAAGGTGCTGAATGAGGACGGCGTGGGCAAGGAGCGCAGGTTGCCCATAGACCGTGCGGTAAAGATCATTCTGGGCATTTGCGATGCGCTCGATTACATGCACAAGCGCGGCGTGGTGCATCGCGATCTGAAGCCGGAAAACGTGATGGTGGGCGAAGGCGACAGCATCAAGCTGATCGACTTTGGCATCGCCATGAAAGAGGACGCGCGGCGCATTACCTATGCCGGCCCATCGCCGCTGCTGGGCACGCCGGACTATATCTCGCCCGAGCAGGTGAAGGGGCAGCGCGGCGATCAGCGCAGCGACATTTACGCGCTGGGCGCAATGTTCTACGAGATGCTTACAGGACAACCGCCGTTTACCGGATCTAACCCGCTGGCGGTGATGAATGAGCGCGTGCTGAATGATCCCGAGCCAGCGCGGAAACTGAATCCAGAGGTTTCACCGCAGTTGCAGGAGATTCTTTATCGCGCCATGGAGCGCGACCCGCGCCACCGCTACGCCACCGCTCTGGAGATGGCATGGGACTTGCAAAACCAGGAGCAGGTGGGGGTGGACGACGGCGCGCATCGGCCGGCGCTACGCTACCGCATGGCCGCCAACTGGCGCAAAATGATGCTCTACGCGGGGCTGGTGCTGGTGCCGATTATCATCTTTGCGCTGATGGTGATTCTGGCGAAATATTAGGCCAGCTTGCCTGGTCGGCGGGCACAATCGCCGGCTGTGTGTGCGGGGTTGTAGTGCCGTTCTCAAATGCCGACAGCCACTCCGCGATCTCCGCACGCAGCGGCGCTAGCGCGATTCCGCCAAAGTTGGGCGGGAGCTGCGAAAGCCGGCGGCCCGCTCTGCCCAGCAGCGACATTGCTCCATCGCGATTGCCGGCGTGAAGATGATGAAAGGCCGCGGCCATCTGAATCAGCGCCTGCACAAAGCCCTTCTCCGGCTCTTCGAGCGCAAGCCATGCCGTCTCCCAATGCTCGTGTGCTTCAAAGAACTTAGCCCCGCTGTAACAGGCAAGCCCCTGGGCGAGCGCGCCGGAATTCCAGTCAAGCTTCACCCTCCAAGCATACGTTCACTTGGGCGCGCAGGCTTTGCATGTGTGTCTCGATATTCCGGTATGATTGCTGGCGGAAAGGGAGCATTTGCGGACTGCCGGGATGTGCCCAGCGCTCCCTGCCGCGCTGTGCGGCCGGGCTTGCATTGTAGAATTCCCACACTTGCCAAGGCGGGCCGGCGGGCCATCGAAGGATGAAAGATGACCCGTGTAGAGATTTGCGCAAGAATCAACGAAATCGGCATTGTGCCTTGCGCGCGCGTTCAGGTTCCAGGGCATGCGCTCTTTGCTGCGGAGACACTCTATCGCTCCTGCATTCCCATTCTTGAGATTTCGCTGACTCTCCACGAGGCTCCGGCGGTGATTGAGGAACTGGTGAAGCGTCATCCGGATATGGTGGTGGGCGCGGGAACGGTTCTGGACGCGGAAGAGGCGCGGCGGGCCATCGACGCCGGTGCGATGTTCATCACCAGCCCAGGGTATGTTCCGGAGGTGGTAGAGTGCGCTGAAAAGGCTGACGTCACCGTGTTCCCAGGGGCAATTACTCCGAGCGAAGTGATCGCGGCATGGAAGGCGGGCGCAGACTTTGTAAAGATATTTCCGGCAGCAACCGCGGGCGGGCCGCAATATGTGCGCGCTCTCAAAGTCTCGCTGACCCATATTCCTCTGATCGTGACCGGGGGAGTCAATCAACTCACCGCGTTCGACTACATTCTGGCCGGAGCCACGGCCATCGGAATTGGAAGCGAACTTCTGCCGGCATTGGCGCTCCAGAACAAGCAAACCGGGCGCATCCAGGAGCTGGCGAGGAGATTCACCAAACTTGTGCAGGAAGCGCGCGAGCAACTTCTCTCAATGCAATGAGCCAGCTCCTGTGCTATTCATTCAGCCTGGGAATATTTGGATGCTCCCACCGCGAATTCCCGCGATGCGCGTCTCATTACGCAAGTAATGAAAGGGCACATTTTAATTTGCTTTTGCTCTATGTCTCCGCTAACCTCGAAAACTAATCCGCTGTAGTTCTTTTGCGCCGCAGGTCATCGCATTGCGCACTCATTTGCCTTGGATTTCCCCTATCTAGGAGCACTTATGCGAGCCGTGCGTTTGCGCGATCCTTTGCAGAGGACTGCGCTTTTTTGCGTCCCTTTCTTCGTTATCGCACTGATGATCTCCGGGTGCGGCGGCGCTTCGATCGCAGTCGATCTGAACACGATTGCGGCCATCTCCGCGACAACGAACACGCTCCGCGTAAACCAGACTTTACAACTAAGCTCAAAGTACATGGACGCAAAGCTGCCGATGGTCTTTTCTGTGAATGGGATTGAAGGCGGCAACTCCGAGGTGGGCACCATTACCAGCGCGGGCCTTTACACTGCGCCCGCGGCCGTTCCCACGCCAACCAGCGTCACGATTACCAGCTCAATCGCCAAGTATCCAAATGCGGTTCCAGGGTCGGTTTCGGTGCAGATATGGAATCCGATTCCTGTTCTTAACGCTGCAACCCCCAATGGATTTGCGGAGGGAGTTACACCAGTTACCGTAAGCGGCTCGCAGTTTGTCTTCGGCTCGCAGGTCAGCTGGAACGGCGCGTTGATCCCGACGACTTATGTCTCCAGCACGGAGTTAGTGGCGGACATCAGCGAACTCACTCCTGGAACTTATCCGCTGACGGTGACCAATCCTGACCCCGGCTCGGCGAGCGCAACTCCGCTTTCACTGAAGGTCGGTCCCGGCCAGGTCGTTCTGCAACTACAGGCTTATTCGGGGACGGATGTGCGCGTTTCGAACAAGCTGAATCTAGGGCTGACGGTGAATGGAACCGACAACCCCGCGGTTACGCTGCAAGTGAATGGCACTCCTGGAGGTAATTCGACAGTCGGAACCGCGGTGTCGAACACCGATGGATCGATTACTTACACCGCGCCCCCGGTAGTGCCAACGCCGAGTAACGTGGTGCAGCTCACTATTACCAGCGTCGATAACCCGGCGGTATCGATTGCGCAGAATATTTCGGTGATGAATCCGATTCCGATTCTCACCTCGGCCACGCCTATGAATTTCAATACCGGCCCGGCGACGATTGTGCTTACAGGCTCGAAGTTTATTACCGGTGCGACGGTATTGGTGAATGGATCGCCCGCGACGTCGACGACTTACGACAGCGGAACGCAATTAATGGCGAATGTAAACCTGTCCGAGCCGGGCAATCTCGATTTGCAGGTATTGAATCCTGCGCCCGGCCCTGCAACTTCAGCCGATCTGATTGCGACCGTGAATGGCACGCCACCGATTCCCATCGTCAATCCGCAGGATGCGTCGCGGTTTCTGGAGCAGGCGACATTTGGAGCGACGGACGCCGACATTCATCACCTGGGTTTGATCGGCTATCAGGCGTGGCTTACTGAGCAATTCAATATGCTGGCCACTCCATCTGAGCCAGCGGTGGAGCAGGCGATCGTCGAGAACAATCCGCCCTGCGCGGCGGGCGACCTGAAGTGCAATGCGGCGCTGTTTGTGCAGAACAATCAGAATGAAAACCTGGTGCAGGAGGCATTCTGGCAGCAATCGCTGACGGCAAACGACCAGCTGCGGCAGCGGGTGAAGTACGCACTGTCGCAGTTATTCGTTATCTCCGGCAATAACTCCACCGCAATCCAGAACATGCCGCGCGGCGATGCGAGTTACTACGACATGCTGGGCAACGATGCGTTCGGTAACTTCCGCATCCTTCTGCAAGATGTAACTCTGAGTCCGATGATGGGGCAGTTCTTGTCGATGCTCGGCAATGACAAGGGCAATGCCACCACCGATCCAGACGAGAACTACGCGCGCGAGGTGATGCAGCTATTCACTATCGGCCTGTGGCAGTTGAAAGACGACGGCACGCAGCAGCCTGGTGCGAACGGACAGCCGAGTGCCACTTACACAAATAGCGATGTAATGGGATTAGCCGCAGTATTTACCGGGTTTGGCTGGAATATTCCCGGCGATAGCAGCGACAATGCATGGCAAAACTGCTGCGTGTATGTCGGCCCGGGTTATGGCGAGGAATTATTGCCGATGCAGGCGTTTCCTAGCCATCACTCTACGGTCCAAAAGCAATTTCTCGGTGTCACGATTCCGGCTTCGGGTTCGCCGGATCCGAACGGCGACCTGCAGACGGCGCTCGACACGCTGTTCAATCATCCCAACCTGCCGGCGTTCTTCTCGAAACAGATGATTCAGCATCTGGTGACGAGTAACCCAAGCCCCGCCTACGTGAGCCGCGTTGCAAAGGTGTTTGAGAACGATGGAACGGGCGTGCGCGGCAACTTACAGGCAGTTATCGCGGCGATTCTGCTTGACACCGAAGCTCGTAGCTCGGCAACCGATATTGCGAACCCACAATACGGCAAGGTGCGCGAGGCTCTGCTGCGTTATACAGAATGGGCTCGCGCATTTACTGCGCAATCGCGCACGGGTTCGTTCGATCTCGGTAGCACCGAAGATCCCATCTATGGGCTCGGCGAGATGTGGCTGCGCTCGCCTACGGTCTTTAACTGGTTCAGCCCCGGATATACGCCTCCCGGAACCACGCTTGCAATAGACAATCTGCTCGCGCCTGAAGTGCAGATGACAAATGTGTCAACGGTGGTTGGCTATATCAACTATCTGCAAAACGCCATTGGCTCCAATGCTACAGGCGGACCCGATGTCTTCTCATCGTATGCGACGGAGATTAGCCTGGCGTCGACGCCCGACCAACTGCTGGACCGCATCAATCTGCTGCTGATTGCCGGCCAGATGAACAGCAATCTCTACAACCAGATTCTTGGCGCAGTCACCGCGATTCCGATTCCCAGCGGCGACCAGAACGCGATAAACGCTGCGCTGCTTGCGCGGGTTGAAACGGCAATTTATCTCACCGTGGCGTCGCCAGACTTCGCCGCGCAGCAATAGGAGCCGAAAATGAGCAAACTCAATTCATCGCGGCGGCATTTTCTGCGCACCGCCTCCATGGCGTCAATGGCCGGCTTTTATGTGAGCCCGTTCTTTCTCGAACTGAATTCCGTCGCGGCGATGGCGCAGGAGAGCAGCGGGACGGACTATCGCGCGCTAGTTTGCGTGTATCTGCAGGGCGGCAACGATGGGCACGGAACGGTGATCGCCACCGATAACGACTCATACGCTGCGTTTACGCAGGCGCGGTCGGGCGCGCCGGGACTGGCTTATCCGCTGGGCAATCTGCTGCCCATCACGCTGCAAACTCCGCAAAGCGGCCGCACGTTCGCACTCAACCCTTACCTCACCGGCGTGCAGAACCTGTTTAACACCGGGCGCGCAGCGATTGTGGCCAATACGGGCACGCTGATTGAGCCGGCGACCAAGGCGCAGATCAGCGCCAACTCGGTTCCGCTGCCCGATAGCTTGTTTTCGCACTTCGATCAGACCGCGGCGTGGCAGGCGACCGCCAGCAACTTGGGCAGTGGCGAGCATATAGGTTGGGGCGGTGCGGTTGCCGACGCGATTGAAGCCATGAACATGAATTCGAATTCGATGTTCACATGCATTTCAACGGCGGGCAACGCACTGTTTCTCGCCGGGCAATCATCGTTTCAGCTCAACGTAACATCGGCGGGCCCCATTCCCATTTATGGCCTGGCGCAGCCGCCGTTTGGCGCGCCAGCATCCGGCAATCCGCTCAGCGCGATACTCACGGCCGACGAGACGAATCTGTTTGCGCAGGAGTATGAGATTGTCGTGAACCGCTCAATGCATGCGCAGTCGATGCTGGTTAGCGCAATGGCTCCGGCGGGCTCGGGAGGAGTCGCAAATCCGCCGCAGTATCTTGACCCGGTCACAAACAAGCTGATGGATAATCCGCTGGCAGCTTCATTGCAAACTGTAGCGCGCATCATTGCCGGGCGCGGCAGCCTTGGAGTTACTCGGCAGATATTCTACGTGCAGCTTGGCAGCTTTGACACGCATAACAACCAGGCGCAGATACACTCGCAGTTACTTACTCAACTGGGCGCCGCCTTTGAATACTTTGACGGAGTTATGGTGAGCATGGGGTTGGGCAACCAGGTAACTTCGTTTACTGTCTCTGACTTTGGCCGCACACTTACCTGCAACAGCAATGGAACCGACCATGGATGGGGAAGCCACCACTTTGTTGTGGGCGGCGCGGTTCTGGGGCAAAACATGTACGGACAGTATCCGGTGATCGGCGTGAATCAGGCGAACGATCTGGGCGCGGGCCGGCTTATTCCCACTACTTCGGTGGAGCAGTACGCAGGCACGCTCGCCAAATGGTTCGGCCTCTCCGACAGCCAGGTGCGCGCCGTCTTTCTTAACTTTGGAAAGTTTGGATCAAGTCCATACCTTGGATTTATGGGCGTGTAAGTCAACCGCAAGTATCGCTTTGCGAGACTTGAACTACTCAAGCCAGATGTAGTGAGTAAGGATATCGTCGCATAAGTTCCGAAGTGCAACCGCAGGTCCTTCGACTCCGTTTGGCGCAAGAAACGCGCCAAACTCCGCTCAGGATGACAGGCTTATTATGTGGGGAATCAATGACTCACCACACAATAAGTTATCGACCTAACGTCCGGAATGGTCGTGCGAGATCGATTCCGCGCCGGCCGTAGCCAGCACGGGGGGACTCACGGCAAACTCGTCGAGGACAGCCTGCATTTCGACGAGAAGCTCTTCGGCCATTTGCCAGGTAAAGCCGTGGCGGATAAGAATGCGCTGGATCACGAGATCTTCGCGGTTAGGCGGCATGGAATAAGCAGGAACCAGCCAGCCTTTTTCGCGCAAGCGGTCGGCATATTGGTAGAGGGTGAAGCTTGAGGACGTTGCGTCCTTCAACTCCCAGCAGAGCCCCGGAATTCCGCCATTGCCGTCATAGATGACTTTGAAGGGCCCGAGCGCGGCGATTTTTTGCGCAAGGTGGCGGCCCATGGCGTTGCATTCTGACTGTATTTCGCGATAGCCCTCTTTGCCGAGACGCAGAAAGTTGTAATACTGGCAGATAATTTCGCCGCCAGGCCGCGAGAAGTTGAGCGCAAACGTGGGCATGTTGCCGCCGAGATAATTTACATCGAAGATGAGTTCCTCGGGCAGGTCGTGCTTCTCGCGCCATAAAGCCCAGCCAACGCCCAGCGGAGCGAGACCGAATTTGTGGCCGGAGGCGTTGATGGACTTTACGCGCGGCAGGCGGAAATCCCACAGCAGGTCGGGTTGCGTGAAGGGCGCGAGGAATGCACCGCTGGCTCCGTCGACGTGGATGGGGATGTCGAGGCCGGTCTCGGCCTGGAGCTTATCGAGGGAAAGTGATATTTCGTGCACCGGTTCGAACTGGAGCGTGAAGGTGACACCGAGGGTGACGATGACGCCGATGGTGTTTTCGTCGCAGCGTTTCAGTACCTCCTCTGGAGTGAGCAGCAGGCGATCGCCCTCCATGGGAACCTCGCGGATTTCAACGTCGAAGTAGCGGCAGAACTTGTGCCAGCAGACCTGAACCGGTCCCATGATGAGGTTGGGCGTGGCTGTCGATTGGCCTTTGGCGCTGCGGCGCTTGCGCCAGTTCCACTTGAGCGCAAGCCCGCCGAGCATGGCCGCCTCGCTGGAGCCGGTGGTGGAGCAGCCGATGGTGGTGGCGGTCTCAGGCGAGTTCCATAAGTCGGCGAGCATGTGGACGCAGCGCTCCTCAATGGCGGCGGTCTGCGGATACTCATCCTTGTCGATCATGTTTTTGTCGGCAGACTCGTCCATAAGCTGCTTGACCTCAGGCTCGATCCAAGTGGTGCAGAAGGTGGCAAGGTTCTGCTGCGAGTTGCCGTCGAGGACCAGTTGATTGTGGATGGTCTCATAGACGACTTGCGGCTCCAGCTTGTTTTGGGGGAACACGTAGGTTTGTGCGTCCTGGTCATGGACAAGGGACTCGACCGGGCAAGAAGGGGCGGCTTTGAGCTGTTCGGTGTTGTGCAGAGGCATTGCTTCTCCCGTTTGTCTGGAATCGAAGTGTATTTGGCTGACGCCGGATTTGGGAAGAAAAGACGGTGAATCCGCATGGTGATACGCCGGTCGTGCGTAAGTTACACAGTTTGCGCGGCCTGCGGTAAATAAGTGATTGAAGTCACGTCGCGTTGCATCTCGGCAGGTTAGGCTATGTGCAAGCCAGTATGCGGAATGGCGTCCCGGCTGTAAAGGAGAAAGCATGGATCTGGGGTTCATTGAAAGCAAAACATTCGACGAGATTGCGATTGGCGATACGGCCGGAACGGAACACGTTCTGACGACCGATGACGCGATGGCCTTCGCATCTATCTCCGGTTTCACCTCCGTTCTCAATTCGGAGGAGATTATCGAGCGCGCGGGGGGCATCCCTCCCACCGGTCCGAACATGTGGTGCGCAAGCCTGGTTTCGGGACTCTTCAGTATGCATATTCCCGGGCCGGGTGTGACTTTGACAAACATAAACTTGTCGTTTCACAACCGCATCCGCGTGGGTGACCGCATTCTTGTTAGCGTAAAGGTGACGGGCAAGGAAGAAGCCGCAAAGATCATTACGTTCGATTGCGAGGCGCGCAACGGAAGCGGCGTATCTATCTTTAACGGCACAGCCCAGGTAACGGCACCCGTGAAGAAGCTGCGCTGGTCAACCATGCCGGTGCCGCAGGTGATTGTTTCCAATCCCTATCGCCGATATCACGAAATGATTGCCCGTGCTACGTCAAAGCCGGCTGTGCGTACGGCGATTGTATGGCCCTGCGATGAGGTGTCGCTCGGCGGCGCAATGCAGGCATTCAAAGACAAGCTGATTATCCCGGTGCTGGTTGGCTCAGAAGAAAAGATTCGCAGCGTTGCCAAGACGCTTGAGATCGATCTGGGCGAGACGCTTATTGTCGACGTAGCCGACAGCCGCACGTCGGCCACGCGCGCGGTAGAGCTGGCGCGCAAGGGCGAAGTGCAGATGCTGATGAAGGGCTCGCTGCACACCGACGAGCTGATGGGCGCAGTGGTTTCACGTGACGGCGGCATGCGCACTGGGCGGCGCATCAGCCACGTGTTCGCGCTGGATGTTCCGATGTATCACAAGACGCTGTATGTGACCGATGCGGCGATCAATATTCAGCCTGACTTGCCGACGAAGATCGATATTCTGCAGAACGCAATCGATATGATGTTGAAGCTGGAGATTGAAATGCCGAAGGTGGCAATTCTGTCTGCGGTTGAGTCGGTGAATCCGGCGATTCCTTCGACACTGGATGCGGCAGCGCTGTGCAAGATGGTTGACCGCGGTCAGATCTACGGCGCAATCGTGGATGGTCCACTGGCGTTTGACAATGCAATTTCAAGCGAGGCGGCAAAGATCAAGAAGATCAGCTCGAAGGTCTCCGGCGACGTGGATCTGCTGATGGTTCCGAATCTGGAAGCCGGCAACATTCTCTTCAAGGAACTGCAATACCTGGCCGGAGCATTGGCCGCTGGAGTGGTGATAGGGGCGAAGGTGCCGGTAGTGCTCACCAGCCGCGCGGATGGCGAACTTGCGCGCATGGCAAGTTGCGCTCTGGGCGTTCTGCTGGCCAAGCCTGCGCCCGTGGCTGTTGCCTGATTCAGAAACATAGCGAGCGGGTTGAGCAACACGCATAGGTAAGAACCGGAATGGCCGTACCCAGGGGGAATATCCCTGAGTATGGCCATTCTTTTTTGCTGCCGTAGTTGCCGGGTTGTTGCCGATGCTCGACGGACGCGACGGTTTGTTGCACTTATGAAGAAATGCATGGAACCGTGGATGCAACCGCAGCGTACATAACTTTTTACTCGTGTATACTTCTCCCGTTTATGAAATCACTGCTGGCGAATGCCGCTGGCAAGCGCAAACAATGCGCAGAAAGGCATTTTCTAAGATGAAAACGCAACGGACTGCATACGGTTTGAAGGCGCTGCCAAGGCTGGCGAGTTTTGCGGCAGTGGCGGCAATAGCGATATTGATGGCGGCTAATGGTGCGGCGGCGAGCGCGCAGGCAGCGGCGGCGCCCGCGGCGACCGCGAACCTGCAGGCCGTGGCGCAGGATGTTGTTGGCATTTGGCAGGGGACGCTGCACGCGGGCAAGGATCTGCGCTGCGTGGTGAAAATTTCAAAGTCGAGCACGGGTTATACGGCACAGTTTTACAGCATTGACCAAACACCGCAACCGATTCCGGTCACGAAGGCCACATTTGCAGATGGCACCCTCCAATTATCGATTGATGCCATCGGCGGAAAATACGAAGGCAAGATGTCGGCGGACGGAAAGACGATCGCAGGAAACTGGACTCAGGGGCCGAATCCTCTGGTGCTGAATTTGGAGCGCGCCACGCCCGACACGGCATGGCCGATTCCCGAGCCGCTGCATAAGATGGCCGCGGACGCCAATCCTGGATTCGATGTGGTGACAATCAAGCCGAGCGAACCGGGCAGCCCTGGTAAAGGATTCGGCTTTCAAGGAACCCACTTCAAGACCTTGCATACGAACATGAACGATCTGGTCGCCTTTGCCTACGGGATGCATGCCAAGCAGATTGTGGGCGCGCCGGATTGGTTTGGCACAGACTTATTCGATATCGACGGCGTGCCCGATGTACCGGGCGTGCCGACCCTGCATCAACAGGAACTGATGATGCAAAAGCTGCTCCCAGACCGCTTTCAACTCAAGTTCCATCACGAGCAGCGGGAGCTTGCTGTCTACATCATCACATTAGGAAGCGGCGGATCGAAGATGACCAAGACCTCGTTCGGTCCGAGTGACCCGCAGGGTTTTGGACTGAGAGGACTCGGCGATCTGGTTGTGACAAACATGAGCATGGCTGAGTTTGCCACATGGATGCAGACCGGTGTAATGGACAAGCCGGTGGTAGACCACACCGGGCTCACCGACAAATACGATTTCAATTTGAAGTGGACGCCCGACGAGTCGCAGTTTGCGCAATTCCGCGGAACGAATGGTCCGACGCCTCCGCCGGCGGGCGATAACCCGAATGCGCCGCCGGCTCTTTACACCGCGACTCAGGAGCAATTGGGAATAAAGTTTGAAGCAGGCAAAGCGATGGACGACGTAATTGTGATCGATCATGTGGAGAAGCCTTCGCCGAACTAAGTGCGGTCTGGGCACAGACTCAATCCTGAGCAGGCACAGGAACGGGAACAAATGCTAGTTGACCGGTGTCTAAGTTGTTGAGCAGTTAATGTTGGCGGGTGAGAAAAACTTTCCTCGGCCGCAAACGAAAACGGCTGTGCCTGCGTCTTATACACAAATCCTCTCCGATGCAATGGGCCCGGCAGCACATGGTTTGCTCCGCGTGTTGCCGATTTGACGATGAAGGATGTCGAACGTGCTCCGAGCCGCTGTGTGCCGATCCGGAACGACCCTCGCAGTAATTCTCCTTACATTGATAGGCATTGCGCTCGCGGCGGGCAGGCTATCCGCGCAGGCTGGTAGGGTGGCAAGCACGCCAGCTTCGCAGGCAACCGCGCCTGTGCCGCAAGCCGCCGCTGCATTGCCGGCGTTCGATGTGTCTACGGTCAAGCCCAGCAAGCCTGAGCAGATGGGCTCCATGCTGCAACTCACGGACGATGGCATTTCCATCACGCATTTCCCTCTGCATACCATCCTTTGCGGGGCGTTCGGAACGGAAGACGACCACATTTTGGATGAACCTGGCTGGAGCAGGTCGGCCATGTTCGACATCGAGGCGAAGGTTGCGCCCGAGGACGCGCCCAAGCTAAAGGGACTGTCGCGCGACCAGCGGTATCAGATGCTGGTGCCGCTTTTGGAAGAACGCTTTGGGCTGAAGTTTCATCATGAGACGCGCGAGTTGCCCGTATATACGCTGGTGGTTGCCAAGGGTGGAATAAAAATGCAGCAGTCCAAACCCGATGATTCGTCAGGGCCGGGCCGGAAGATGCTCATGGCGAGGAAGGGGCACATCGAGTCTGCGGACATGGACATAAGGGATCTGGCGCACGTGCTCTCGCAGCAACTGGGCCGCACGGTGGTGGATGAGACTGGGCTGACCGGCAAATACGACTACAAGCTGGACTGGACGCCGGATGATGCGCCTCCGCCGATGGCGGCGAGTGGGGCCGGTGGGCAGCAGCAGAGCACTTTGCCGGACGCGTCGGGGCCGTCGCTCTTTACGGCCTTGCAAGAGCAACTCGGATTGAAGCTCGAAACAAAGAAGGCTATGAGCGATGTGATCGTGATCGATCACATTGAGCAGCCCTCGGCGAATTAGTGATTGAATTCAGGAGCGAAGTTTGGGTTGGCAATGTGAGTTAGTGAGGAAGGCTTGAATGTTGAACAGATCTAAGCAGCGGAGCAACAACGGACGGCTCGCGGTGGTGTGGCTGGCCGTGGCGCTGATGATGTTTGTCTCCGGCGTGACGGCGCGGGCACAATCGCAGAGCAAGCCGGCAGACGCGCCGGCAACGCTGCCCAAGTTCGAGGTTGCGTCGATTCGAATTATTCCACTGAGTGAGATGAAACCAACGGCGGAGAGCCCGCTCAGTCCGCCGGGCGCGCTGCAGTTTACTGCGCGGAATGTCACGATGGATGTGCTGATTTCTTTGGCGTTTGGAGTCAATTCCATGAATCAGATTTCGGGAGTGCCCGCATGGAATAACTCGACTTTCTATCAAATCCAAGCCAAGCCGGAGGGCGATGTGGGTTTGAGCTACGAACAGCTCAAGCCGTACTTGCAGCAGCTTCTTCAGGAGCGGTTTCATCTGACCTATCACCGCGAGACGAAAAGCACCAAGGGCTATGCGCTGGTGGCCGCCAAGGGTGGGCCGAAGCTGACTGCGACGAAGGGCGGGGCCTCCTACGGTTACATCCTCCCCAACCGGATTCAAGTTCAGAATTCGCCATTGACGGGGCTTGCCGGAATGCTTGTAAGTCCGCTGGACCAACCGGTTGTGGATGAGACGGATCTGAAAGGAAGCTACGATATTATGCTCAACTTTGCGCCGATGTATTCGACCGATTCCGATCTGCCATCGATTTTCACGGCGATTGAGGAGCAGCTCGGTCTCAGGTTGGAAAAGCGGATGGTTCCAGTGGAAATGATTGTCGTCGATCGCGTGGACCGGGAACCGACGGAGAATTAAATTTCGCTGTTCGCATTGATTGCGAAAGCCGCATTCCATCTCTCCACTGCGAGCGATGGAGAACGAAAGGGAAGAGACAGAACCGATGGGGCGATTCCGGCATTATCTTTGTGTTGCTGCATTGCTGGCATTCTGCGGATACGCGGCGGCATCGCCGTACCGGGGAGTGGTGACGTTTGGCGGGCAGCCGTTGCCGGGGGCTACGGTGACGGCTACACAGGGCGCAAAAACACTGACTGCTGTCTCCGACCAGACGGGCGCGTTTGCGTTCGACGATCTTGCCGATGGGCAATGGGCGTTTGACGTGGAGATGCAGTGCTTTGAAAAACTCCACGCTGAGATTGCGGTTGCGCCAAATATGCCGCCTGGCGCATGGGCGCTGAAGCTGCTGTCTACAGACAAGCTGCTGGCGAGTGCGCAGATTGCCAAGCCGGGGGTTGAGCCGCCGCCTGCGCCTACGGTTGCCGCAGCGAACACGCCGGGCACACCGCAGACCGCGAAGGGAAATGCGCAGAAGCCGGGGCAGGCAAATGTTCCGGTAGAAATGCCAAAGCCGCCTGACGAGAATCCGCAGAGCGCGGATGGGTTCCTGGTTCAGGGGAGCGTGAACAACGCGGCCACCTCGCAGTATGCGACCAATGCGGCGTTTGGAAACACGCGCGCGGGCAGCAGAGCGTTGTATACGGGTGGATTCACTGCGACCGAG
>Ga0182013_10005039_pt1 | contig 15577 bp, 15 predicted proteins | sample 612S2MmetaG_FD_120487 | JGI IMG/M metagenome (GOLD analysis project Ga0182013, IMG submission 120487) | Permafrost microbial communities from Stordalen Mire, Sweden - 612S2M metaG | ecosystem: Environmental > Terrestrial > Soil > Wetlands > Permafrost | place: Sweden: Stordalen | collected...
CGCATCCAGGTCGCGATCATCGAGCGCAGGGCGGCAATCTGCCCCGCCTTGTATGGAATGAACAGGGCGCCCGGCAGAGTTCTTTCCCGTACCCATTCGCGGACGGAAAACGGCGCGGCCCTCTGGGCCTTCACGTACTCGAAAGCCGCAATGGCCGATCCCAGCACCGAACGGATCGAGCCGAACATCCGGCTGTTGTCAGGATCGAGAAAGGGCTGCGCGGGCGTCCCCTCGACGATCGGCCGTAACTCGTCCATCGATGCCATGGTCAGCAATCGCCAAAGATTGCCGGTGTCCCGCCAGCCGCGCAGATGGCAGCATCGGACCACCGCCGTCAGGAAAGTGCGGGCATAGCCGCGCCATTCGTTGGCCGATGCATCGTCGCTCGCGGGAATCAAGCCGCTCGCCAGCTGCTCGACGTCGTAGGCATTGCGGATCTCGGCGAACCAATCCCATTTGACCGAGTCGTGCTCGAAGGGATTGAGCACGATGTCGCCTCGACGGCGATCGAAGAATCGAGTCAAGTAGCCGCCGTCCGGATCGGCGAACACCGCGCGATCGCCGCGCGACAGTGCACCGCCGAGCAACTCGCGAATGGCCGTCGATTTTCCGGTCCCCGTCGTGCCGATGAGCTTGAAATGCTTGGTTTCATCCGCGCCCGGAATGGCGATTCCCGCCAGGGTCAACAGCTCCGCTGCCGAGCGCTTGAGCCGGGCGCTGCGCCGTTGGGCCGTCCGGCCGTCGATCAATAGAACGCCGCGACGGTGCGCATCCTGCGGACTGCGGCGCACCAGCCTCGAGCATGCGCCCATGACGAGGGCGGACACCGCGATGAATAGGGCCTGTCCGCTGTGCGCCCAGTGCAGGATGAACGGCCAGCTCATGGTCAATTCCCTGCCACGGTGTAGTAGTCGGCTTTCGCGCCGTAGGTGGGGGCCTTGCGATCCACGCGGACGCAAAGGCGTGCGGTCTCGCCGCAATGCCCCCACTCGATGCGTCCGCCTTGCCGCTCCAGTGCTGCGATGTTCGCCGCCAATCCATCGCGACGGGCCGACAGGGCCGCGATCTCGGGTCCGGACGGCAATGTCCATCGCGTGACGGCGATCGGAATGCCCGTCCCGAGGATGGCTGCCGTTATGCTCCAAAGCGCCGCACGGCCAGCAGAGACGCGTGCCAACCGCCGCAGCCGGTCGGCCGCGCGCTCGGTCTCCGCGGTCAGCATCTGCAATTCCTCGAGCAGCGTGCGCCGGATCTCGTCGCGTACCACGGCATCGAGGCCCGCGGTGTGAGTGCGAAGCTTCTCGAGGTGGGATTCGGCCAGCTGCTGATTGGCTTGGACGCCTTCCATGAGCAGACCGATTTTCAGGGTTGCCTCATCCATGGGTCCGGTCCGGCTGCTCATCGACGCGGCGCTCATTCTCTGTCTCGGACCCGGTCGCATTCCGGTGATTTTCCAGTCACCGCATCACCTGTTCGCCGATGCTCCCATTCGCGTACGGCGTCGAGGCGCACCTGTTGCCAGCGGGGATCGGATGCGTACTTCAAATAGCCCGTGAGGTCCGGAAGCTGTTCGACCTGGGAGGGAAGCACCGCCGATTCCACGCTCAGATGCTCGCTGTGCGTGACCGAGCCCAATAGTTCCGACAGCCTTCGGCTTTTGGAAACCGTAGTGCGCATCACTTCGCGCTCGCCGATGAGTTGCGAGGCAAACCGGGCGGTTCCCCCACCTTCGCTCGCCGAACAGCGCAGGATCAAGGTATTGCCGCAATTCTCGACGATGGTATGAGCTTCGCCCTGGCCGTAAGTACTGGACACCTGCGCGATCCGATTTGCCATGGCCATGCCGCCCAGAACCATGACCAGAATGATGGCGACCGGTGTCAACCAGGCCAGAAGATTGGTCTGCAACGCGGTCGCGCCGGTCATGAAAGGCGAGGCTTGGGCCATCGCCAAGTCAGGCGCACCCACCACCGTGAAGGCGAGCAGGAACGCAAGCACGGTGGGCCGCAAACAAAGACACTGTGAATGGGGATGATGCACGGCGGAATTCCTTTTCCGAAAGAACGGGCGCTTGAAATCAGCGGGTGTCGGCCGATCTTCGTCAGATCTCCGTTGCCAGCTCGCCTTCGCGCTCATCGCGCCGGGCGGCGAGCTCCTCGCGCTTGATCTTGCCCGGCGCGCCGAACCGGAAGCTCTGGATCACGTACGAATAGTCGTATTGTTTCTCGCCTTCCTTGTCCGTCCAATTGTTGGCGCGAATCTGTGCCGTGACGATGAGCTGATCGCCCTTGCGCGCATTGTTCGCTATGGCTTCGCCGAGGCTTTCGAACGCGACGAACCACAGGCTGGTGACGATCTCGCGGGGGTTCCCCTGCTCATCCTTGCCGGCATAGTCGTTGCCGACCAGGCAGATGCGCGTATATGTGGTGTCGCCCTTGACGGCGAGTTCGGGATCCCTTGCGAGGTTTCCGACGGCGGTGACTGTAAAGCTGTTCATGACCACTCCTTGGTTGGTTGTGCGACTCGGGATGACTCATCCGTCGCGTGGTAGGCAGTGTGCTCGGAGCAGGCGATAATTTGAATAAAAGTAAGTGACGATTTTGCGCAGAAACAGCCGCGACTGCGCCGCGCCCGTTGGACTACGCACCGCAGGCTGCGCATGTCCTGCCGACTCATCGCACGAAATGCCATAATGCTCGAGTGAATACTCCCGGCGCAAAAGCGAAATACGGAACACTGGTCGTCGGCGCGGGCGTCGCCGGACTCGCGGCGGCGCGCACGCTGGCGGAGGCCGGCCAGCAAGTCGCCATCGTCGAGGCGCGCGAGCGGCTGGGCGGTCGGATACTCACCGAGCATGTTCCCATCGAGAATGTCGGGCGGCGATTCCCGATCGAGCTGGGCGCGGAGTTCGTGCACGGCCTGCCTTACGTCAGCTGGAACCTCATCGGCGAGGCCGGGCTCGCAGCTTACGAACTCGGCGGCCCGCAGCTGTGCTTCGATGAGGGCATTCTAAAACCCTGTGCCGATGAAGAACGCCACGCCAACGAAGTCTTGGAAAAGATGATGCAATGGCTCGCGCAGCAGCCAGCCGGCACGGATCCGACCTTCGCGGAATATCTGGACCTTGCGGAAATCCACGGCCTCGCGCGGGAAGAGTCCGCGGCCTACGTCGAAGGATTCAACGCCGCAGATCATCATCTCATCGGCGTCGCGGCGCTGTGCCGGCAGCAACGGGCGGAGGATGAGATTCAGGGCGGCCGGATATTTCATGTCATGGAAGGCTATGACGCCGTGCCCAGATTTCTGGGCACGCGTTTCCTGCAGGCCGGCGGAACGGTGCACCTGCGACAGCGGGTGCGGAGCATTCGCTGGACGCGCGGGGCCGTGACCTTAATCTGTGAGAACGGCGCCGGCGAGGCCGTCGAATTGCACGCCGATCGCGCCGTAATCACGCTGCCGTTGGGCGTGCTGCAAGCCTCCTCGGTGACGTTCGATCCGCAGCCAAGGCGAATATTGAGCCAGGCGCAGCGCATGGCCATGGGTTCGGTGCGGCGCGCGACCCTGGTGTTCAAGTCGCGATTCTGGACCGAGTGCAGCTTCCTGTTCGCCTCCGAGGCGCTGCTGCCGACGTGGTGGACCCCGATGCCCGAAGCCGCGCCGGTGATCACCGCCTGGGTCGGCGGCCCGAAGGCGGCGGCGGTAGAAGAGAAGCTGCGGATGGCAGCGAATCCGAACGCACTGCGCGACTACTGCTTGCATGAACTCGCCGGGATATTCGGAACTCACGTGCGGGAGCTCGAGGACAATCTCGCGAGCTGGCATACCCACGACTGGGGAAGGGACGAGCATGCCTTGGGTGCGTACAGCTATGCTCCCGCCGGCGCGATCGATGCGTCGGAGAAAATGGCGGAACCCGTCGAGAAGACGCTCTATTTCGCCGGCGAGCACACCAACACCCAAGGACACTGGGGTACCGTGCATGGGGCGATCGACAGCGGCGTGCGGGCGGCAGCGCAGATTCTCGAAGAGCGGGGCTGAGAATCACGGGCATACACGTTCGCCCTTTGGCCGTGCGAATGATTGCTTCGTTGATTTGCCTGCCCAAGCCGTCTTTAGTCGCGACCGGCCCCAGCGTTCGTAATTAAGGTCTCGTTGATCGCCGGCACCAACGTTCGGTTATGCTAAGGCAGGTTTTGATGGTCGAAAGGACCTCGTAAAGACGGTTGGTCATGTCCGACCGGATTAGTCGTGACCAGCATTGTGGAGGGGGAGAACGGTGAGACATCGTCTATTGAGCTTTGCCGGAGCGGTCTTGCTGGTTTTCATTGCCGTGACCGGCCACGCGCAAAACTATACGCGGCCCAATGTCCGCGCGATTACCGCATTCATTCGCCTTGACCCCGATGCTCTCGATCGGCAGGTCGCCGACGCGCTGACTGTCTTGCGCGCCGCGCAGGGCGCTTTTGTCCAGCGTGGATACAAGACCGAGACCATTCGCATCGTGACCCAGCCGCTGGGAGAACTCATCGGCGGGCGATCCGATGACGACGCCCTCAGGCTCTTGAAGGCCTTCGATGATCTATCGGCGAAAGAAGGGTTCATTCCCAGCGTCGGGCCGGCGATGATGCGCGATTCGGACGATCCGCACGTCATGCGTCTGCTCGAGAAAGCTCTGTCAACGCTGCCCAATCTTCAAGCGAACAGCATCATTGCCGCTGACGACGGAATTCATTGGAAGGTCATCCACGAGAGCGCGGCATTGGTGCATTACTTGACGGATCATGCCCCACCGAGCCATGGCAATTTCAACTTCACGGCGACCGCGATGGTCAAGCCCTACGGGCCGTTTTATCCGGGCACATATCACACCGGCGCCGGCAGGCAATTCTCCATCGGCTTCGAAGGCGCGAACGTGGTTCAAGAGGTGTTCGCGCGCACCCATGGTGACTTCAAGAGCTCGGTCGCGGAACTCACCAAGCAATTGACGATTCACGCCAAAATGGCCGAAGCGGTCGGCGCTGAAGTGGCAGCCTCCACGGGATGGGCTTTCATGGGCGTCGATCCCACGCCGGCCCCGCTCGGCGATGTATCCATCGGTGCGGCAATTGAAACGTACACCGGCGCGAAGTTCGGATCGAGTGGCACCATGACGGCGGCTCTAATCATCACCACGGCGGTCAAGGCGGTGCCGGTCAAGCAAATCGGATACTCCGGTCTGATGGTTCCGGTTTTGGAGGACAAGCTCCTGGCGCAGCGTTGGGCCGAGGGGACCATCACCACCGACGCATTGCTCGCCTATTCTGCGGTTTGCGGCACCGGTCTCGATACGATTCCCTATCCCGGCGACATCGGCGTCGATCAGCTGGCGCGCATTTTCGGCGATGTCGCGTCGCTTGCGTGGAAGTGGAACAAACCCTTGTCGGCGCGTTTGCAGCCAGTCGCGGGGAAGAAAGCCGGAGACCGTACGCAGTTCAGCGGGCCCTTCTTGTTCAATACTACGCTGCACGAAGTGCCGTAAATGGGGTGAAGGGCCGCGCTACGGCCGGTGCCTCGCGTGCGAGCGCGCCGACAATCTAATCGTGATGCTCACTCTGCTCAGCATGGCCGAATCCTCCGCCAAGGCCGGCGCCGCCCAGCCCGAGATGCGAATGGTTCGATATCAATCCCGGCAGCGCGGTTCTTCCGGCGAGGCTGGTGACCGTGGCCGACGCCGGTATGTGCATTTCGCCATGTACGCCGACGGCAATGATTTTGTCACCCTGGATCAGAATGTCGGCGTGTTCGAGCGGCGTGCCGCCGTCGCCGTGGATGACGCGTAAATTGCTCAGCACGATCGTATTCGCCGTCGCGCTCGCGTGCGGATGTGAATGTGCGCGATTGGTCGGACCGGCCGTCCAGGCTGCGTCGAGGCGCAGCGGGGCGAGGTGCACTATAGCGAGGCTTTCCGCTATCCGCCGTGGCGGTCAATCGCGGATTGGCGCCAGCTCTTTCTTACGCGGCCGACGCTTCTTGTTCAACCCGCCGGCATCCGTCAACCGTTTGCGCACGGTCCGCAAGACTTCGCGGGACAGGGGTGAATCGCCGACCGCGCGCGCCATGGTCAAGGCGCCGTACAGCGTGCTCAGCATCACCAGCGCCTGCTCGCGCGAATCGGCGGCGGTGTTCGGGGGCAGGGCCTCGCTCAACGCCGCGATATTGCGCTCTATTTGCTCGCGGAACTGTGCCTGTACTTGGACACTCTTGCGCGGCGCGTCCCCCGCCAGTGCGGCCACCGCGCACCCGCCCGCCCGCCCATCGCGATGGGCCTCGTTGAGATAGAAATCGATAAATCCGGCCAGATCCGACTGGGTGCCGTCGCCCTTGGCGCCGTCGAACAGTCGCTCGCGCATGGTCTCGCCGCTGCGCGCCAGCGCCAGCGCCAAGGCTTCGGCAACCAGTTCGTCGCGCGAATCGAAGTGCCGGTAGAAGCCGCCGTGGGTCAGCTTCAACTCCTTCATCAAATCGGCGAGGCTGATGCCGTCGATGCCGCGCTCCTTGAACCGGGCGGCGGCGGCCTCCACGAGCCGCGCGTGCGTGTTTGCTTTGCTGGCCTTCGAGTAACCCATGGCTCCTATATATCACGCCGGGGCCCCCGGAGTCGCTATCTGGATGATACTTGACATCCAGTACGCCCGAGGACTAGGCTAATTCTGGATTTCATTCATCATCCACAATGACACACACCGAAGAGGCCTTTATGAGCACTGCAAGTCAATTGGGTACGGCTCTGATCACGGGCGCATCCAGCGGAATCGGCGCCGCTTATGCCGACCGGCTGGCGCGCCGCGGCTACGACCTGATCCTGGTCGCTCGCAACGAGCTGAAACTGGAAAAACTCGCCAAGACCTTGGGCCGGGAGACCGGCGTCCGCGTGCAAGTCCTGCCTGCGGACCTCACCGTCGAAGCCGACCTCGAGAGCGTGGAGCGAGTGCTTCAAGACGATACCAGCATTGGTTTACTGCTCAACAATGCCGGAGTCGCAACGCTCGGCGCCTTTGCGAAGGCGGACATCGCGCGCTTGGAGCGCGAAATAAAGCTCAACATCACCGCGCCCACGCGCCTCTCCCGCGCGGCGCTGCCGGGCCTGCTGGCGCGCAACCGAGGCAGCATCATCAACATCGCGTCGGTGATGTCGCAGATGGTTCAGCCCGGCAATTCGGTCTACGGCGCGACCAAGGCCTATCTGCTGCATTTCAGCGAGGTGCTGGCGCTCGAGGTGAGCGGCTCCGCGGTGCGTGTACAGGCGGTGATGCCCGGAGCGACCCGCACCGCCCTGTGGGATGGATCGGGCGTCGAGCTCAAGGACCTGCCGTCGGAGATCGTCATGGACGTCGACGAAATGGTCGATGCCGCGCTCGCGGGCTTCGATCAGGGAGAAGGCGTCACGCTGCCTTCGCTGCCCGATGCCGGCGACTGGCGGCGGCTCAACCAGGCGCGCGCCGACCTGCAGCCGAATCTGTCGCGCAAGCACGCCGCGTCGCGGTATAAAATCCCGCTCTCGGCAGCGATATGACGTCATCGCCGCCCACCATGGCAGCGAGGAATCGGCGATTACAATTTGGCCCACAGATACTTCTTCCCTCGACAATCCCATGTGGGCCGCCCTCAGCGGCCCACATCATCGGCTGGCCGAGCGGCTGGACGAGTTGATGTGGTATCCGCCGTCCGTCGCCCCCTTCGCGGCGATGCCGTCGGCGGATAAAGTGCCGGATTTGGAATCGGCGCATCGCCGCGGATTCACCAAACCCGCCTACTTCGTCGGCGTATGTCCGGATAACCTGCCGCCGGGCTGGCAAGTCGTCTCCCGCTCCCACATTCTGCAGCTGTTTCCCACCGCCGACGTCGACGATGCCGATGCGGACGCCGGCACCATCCTCGGCGAGGCCGACCGGGCCGGCATGCGCGAATTGACGCAAGCCGCCTTCCCTGATTTCTTTCGCGATCGGACCGCCGATCTCGGCCTCTACTTAGGCGTCCACGAAGGCGGCAAGCTCATCGCCATGGCCGGCGAGCGGCTCACCTTCGCCGGGCTGCAGGAAATCAGCGGCGTCTGCACGCATCCGGATTTCGGGGGCCGCGGCCATGCCCGGCGTCTCACCCGCGCGCTCCTGAGCCGGCACCGCCGGCGCGGCGTCCGCTCCTTTCTGCACGTGAGCGAGAGCAATAGCGCCGCGCGGCGTCTCTACGAATCCATGGGGTTCGTGGTGCGTGCGAGCCTGCCCATGTGCAAGATCGAGCGCGAGACTTGATGAAAATCGCCGTACTCGACGATTACCAAGGAGTCGCGCTGCGGCTCGCCGATTGGTCGGCCGTCGAGACACGCGCCGAGGTCGTGGTGTTCCACGATCACCTCGCCGACCCCGACGCAGTCGTCCGGCGTTTGCTGCCGTTCGATATCGTGTGCGTCATGCGGGAGCGCACGCCCCTGAGCGCGCCCATCATCGAGCGGCTGCCGAATCTGAAGCTGATCGCTTCCACCGCCAAGCGCAATGCCTCGATCGACGCGGCGGCGGCGGCCGCCCGCGGCATCGCCATCGTCCATACCTCGTATGTCTCATCGCCCACCGTCGAGCTGACATGGGCGCTGATTCTCGCGAGCGCGCGCCATTTGATCGAGGAAACCGCCTCGGTGCGCCATGGCGGCTGGCAGCTGTCCATCGGCGACGACCTCGCGGGCAGCACCCTCGGCATCGTGGGCCTCGGCAGCATTGGATCGCAGGTCGCGAGGATCGGGATTGCCTTCGGCATGAATGTCATCGCCTGGAGCCAGAACCTGACTCCCGAGGCCGCCGCCGCAGCGGGCGCGCGGCTCGTCTCCAAGGAGGAGTTGCTGCGCCAAGCGGATATCGTTTCCATCCACCAGGTGCTGAGCAGCCGCACCCTCGGCCTGATCGGCGCCGCCGAATTTCAGCTGATGAAGCCCTCCGCCCGGCTGATCAATACCTCGCGCGGGCCCATCGTCGTGGAGGCGGCTCTCATCGATGCGCTCGCGCGCCGGCAAATCGCCGGGGCGGCCATCGACGTGTTCGACGTTGAGCCGCTGCCGCGCGATCACCCGTTTCGGCGCAGCGAGCACTTGCTCGCCACGCCGCACATCGGCTATGTGTCGCGCGCTCTGTACCAACGGTTTTATCGCGACACCGTCGCGAACATCGTGAACTGGCTGGACATCAATGCAGCGGCGCCATAAACAGGAGTGGGATTTGATGTCATGTCCTCGACCTTTACCCGCCTGCGCGCTGTTGAGTTCACTATGGATCGCCGCGCACGCGGCAGCCGCGGCTCCGGCCGCCAGCGTCGAAGTGGATGCCCGGGAGGCGCCGCGGGGAATCGAACGGGTGCACCTGGTGCTGCCGGTGAAGCCGGGCAAGTTGACGCTGCTGTATCCGAAATGGCTGCCGGGCGACCATTCGCCGGACGGTCCCATCGGCGGGCTTTCCGGCCTCAAATTTTCGAGCAATGGACAAGCCATCGCCTGGCGGCGCGACGCCGATAACATGTATGCGTTTCATGTACAGGTTCCCGCGGGGAGCCCCTTTCTCGATGTGAACTTCGAGGTCGACGCGGTGGCGGGCGCCACCGACAACAATGCCTTGCGCACCAGCACCGAGTCGTTGTCTCTCATTCTTTGGAATCAATTGGTGCTGTATCCGGCGGGGGTTCAGTCCGATGACTTTCGGTACACCGCCAAGCTGCGCCTGCCCGCGGGCTTCAGCTTCGGCACGGCCCTGCCGCAGGTGAGCACCGCCGGCGATACCACGCAATTCGCCGAGGTGTCGCTGACCACGCTGATCGATTCGCCGGTACTCTCCGGCCGCCATTTCAAAACCATCGAGCTGGGCGGCACTCCCGCGGTCCATCTGCACCTCGCCGCCGACAGCGAGGCGGCGCTCGACGTGCCGGCGCCGAGCATTGCGCAGCTGCGCAAGCTGGTCCAGGAAGCGACCACGCTGTTCGGAGCCACTCACTACAACGAGTATCACTTTCTGTGGACCTTGAGCGACCAGATTGGATACGAGGGCATCGAGCATCACCAGTCGAGCGACAATCGCAGCGCCGAACGTTCGCTCATCGACGATGATCTGCGCCGCAGTACCGCGAACACTCTGCTGCCCCACGAATACACGCATTCATGGAACGGCAAGTTCCGCCGTCCCGTGGGGCTCGCGACCGGCAACTACGACTCGCCCATGCACGGCGACTTGTTGTGGGTGTACGAGGGACTCACCGAGTATCTGGGCATGGTCCTGAGCGCGCGCAGCGGCCTTGCCACGCCCGCGGATGCACTCGACGCCTGGGCCGATGCCGCGGCAGGGCTGCAGATGCGCAAGGGCCGCGACTGGCGGCCGCTGTCGGACACCGCGGTTGCGGCTCAATTCGGCTACACCCAGTCGAAGGGATGGATCCCGCGGACACGCGCCACCGACTTTTACACCGAGTCGGCTTTTTTGTGGCTCGAGGCGGACGTCCTGATCAGAACCCGGACCCATGGCGCGAAGAGTCTCGATGACTTCTGCCGGAGTTTTTATGGCCCTCCCAGCACCGCGCCGAAAGTGGTGCCCTACGATTTCGACGATGTGGTGAAGGCGCTCAATGGCGTGATGCCCTACGACTGGCGCGCATTTTGGACCGAACGGGTCAATCGCGTTCGGGCGGAGGCGCCGCTCGAAGGTCTCGCTGCCAGCGGCTGGCGGCTGGTCTTCGTCGAAGAACCCTCCGCCGCGGAGAAAGGCGACGCCGCGCTCGACAAGGAAACCGATTTGTACTATTCGCTCGGCATGAAGATCAAGGACGACGGCGCGGCCATCGTCGATGTGGTGCCGGGCACGCCCGCCGATGCCGCCGGTCTCGCGCCCGACTCCATCGTGGTCGCGGTCGACGGCCGCAAATACTCCAAGGACATACTGCAGGATGCACTAAAGGCCGGAGGCGACGGGTCGCGCACCATCGACCTGCTCATCCAGAAAGACGACATGTTCAGTACGGCCGCGCTGCACTACGCGGGAAAATCCCGCTATCCCAGGCTCGAACGCGACCCGGCCAGCGCCGATCTGCTGTCGGCGATACTCGGTGCGAGAACCCCCTAGTGCTGCACATCGACTTCGACGGCGTGCACCGGATGGCCACCGTCGGCAGTCTCGTGGCGCCGCTGCGCCGCGCGTTTCTCTCGCCGGGCGTCAGTCCCGAGCGTGCTCATCATGAAGTGCACGAGGGCGCGGTCGCGCGCGAAGGGGAAATGCCGCGCACCCTGCTGCTGATGTCGTCCTGGCAGCCCGAGCGCGGCATCGGCGTGAAGATCGCCACGGTGTTCCCGGAAAATGCCGCGCAGGGTTTGCCGTCCGTGAACGCCGCCTACGTGCTGCTGTCGTGGCAGACCGGAGCGCCGCGCGCCTGGATCGACGGGCGTGCGTTGACGTTGATGCGCACCGCGGCGGTATCGGCACTGGCGGCCGATCTGCTCGCGCCCGCAAAGCCCGACGTGCTGTTGATGGTGGGCACCGGCGCCCTTTCGCGCTATCTCATCGAAGGGCACTTGGCGGTCCGAGACTATCGATCCGTGCTCATATGGGGACGCGATGCCGCTAAAGCGGCCGCCGTGGCACGCGACTTCGGCCGCTCGCCCTGCCCCGTCAGCGCGGCGGGCGATTTGGAAACCGCTGCCCGTTCGGCCGACGTGATCAGCTGCGCCACGCTGGCGCAGAGTCCGCTGATCAAGGGCTCGTGGCTGAAGCGCAAACATCATCTGGACCTGGTCGGCAGCTTCAAGCCCTCGATGCGCGAAGCCGACGATGACTGCCTGCGCGGCGCGTTGATTGCCGTCGATACGCGCGGCGCCCTATCCGAGAGCGGCGATCTCGCCGGACCCATCGCCCGCGGTGTCATTCTGAAGGACGCCGTGTTCCTGCTCGGCCACCTCTTGGCGCGCAAAGCAACCGGCGAGCGTCCGGATGCCACCGTATTCAAATCCGTCGGGGTGGCACTGGCGGATCTGGCCGTGGCGGAGCACTTGGTCGAGCATTGCGTCATTCCCACCATGGTCCGCCGGGAGCCCCATGATGAGCATTGAGCGCTGATGAAAAAGTACGGGCGGTGACCGATCCGGTCGTCATCATCGGCGGCGGAGTCATGGGCTCCGCGCTGGCGTACTGGTTGACGCGGCTCGACCCTAAGCTCGCGGTCACCGTGGTGGAACGCGATCCTTCCTACGAGTTTGCCTCGTCGGCGCTGTCCGCCGCCTCCATCCGCCAGCAGTTCACGACCGCGGTGAATGTCCGCATATCACAGGCCAGCATCGAGTTCCTGCGCCGCGCCGCCGATGAACTCGCCCTGGGGGAGGAGAAGCCGGCGATCGCGCTGCGCGAGGAAGGGTATCTGTATCTCGCGGATGCGGGCGGAGCGGCCGCGCTGCGCGCTGCGCATTCGGTGCAGCGCGCGCACGGCGCCGACGTCGTGCTCATGGATGACGCCGAGCTTGCGGGCGCCTTTGCCTGGTTGAACACCTCCGATCTGGCCTTGGGCTCGCTCGGCCGCAGCGGCGAGGGATGGTTCGACGGCTACGCCCTGCTCATGGCATTCGCGCGCAAGGCACGTCAACAAGGCGCTCGCTATGTGAAGGCCGAGGTCTCCTCTCTCGAGGTCGACGGATCGCGCGTGACAGGCGTGCTGTTGTCCGATGGCTCGCGGCTCGCGTGCAGCTGCACCGTGAATGCCGCGGGACCGTGGGCGCGTCGCGTCGCGGCGATGGCGGGCGTGGATCTGCCGGTGTTCGCGCGCCGCCGCACGGTGTACGTCATCGACTGCCCGGTCGCGATGCAGCCCTTTCCGCTGATGATCGACCCGTCGGGATTTTGGATCCGTCCGGAAGGAGCGCGATACATTGCCGGGTTCGCTCCCCCCGACGATGCCGACGAGCCGCCGCTGCAGCCAGACTACGGCGCATTCGAGGCCGAACTCTGGCGGCTGCTGGCGCACCGCATTCCGGCTTTCGAAACCGCCAAGCTCGAGCGCGCCTGGGCGGGCTACTTCGAAATGAATCGCTTCGACCACAACGCCATCCTCGGCCTCCATTCCTCGCTCGAGAATCTTTTCTTCATGAATGGGTTCTCGGGCCACGGCATGCAGCAGGCGCCCATCGTGGGCCGCGCGGTCGCAGAACTGATATTGAACGGCCGATTCGTCACGGTCGACCTGGCGGAGCTCCTGTTTGCCCGAATCGAGGAAAATCGTCCGCTGCTCGAAGCCAACGTCATCGGCTGACCGCCGCCGGCTGCCCCGGCCGTCCGCTGTAGTTTTCCGCCGACAATTTGCCGCGCAATCTTCCGATGGACGATGCGCATGGGCGACTCCATTGTGGCGCCCAATGAACTCCCAATTTTCGTCGGTGGCGGACGCCGCAGCGGAGCTGGGCGGGCTCGATATCCTGGTGAACAACGCGGCCTCGGTCAACGCCTACGACCCGGAGGAAAGCATCTTGGATTACGCGTCGACCAAGGGTGCGATCACCATCTTTACCAAGGCACTCGCCAAGCAGGTGCTGCTGGCGACGAACGAGGCCAGCTATTCCACCGGGCAGGTATTCGGCGCCGTCGGCGGGAGAGGCGGACCTTACGTCATCGCCATCGGATGACGCTGCTCGCCCATCTCGTAGCCACCTCGCAGCGCGTCGGAGCCGCGTCCGCGCGCCGCGCCAAGGTGCGCGAACTGGCGGCATTCTTGAAGGAGTTGGCGCCGGGCGAAATCGAAATCGCCGTCCTTTACCTATCCGGCGACATTGCGCAGGGACGGATCGGCATCACTTTCAAGACTCTGCGGGCGGCAGCCGACAGCGACACGGCCGAGGGCGATGAGCAGCCGCTGTCCATCGGCGACGTCGATCGAAGTCTCGCCGCGATTGCCGGCATGCGCGGCGCAGGCTCGGCGGCGCGCCGTACCGAGGCGCTGCAGGCGCTATTCTCGAGGGCAAGTAATGACCAGCGCGAATTCCTGGCTCGGCTGGTGGTCGGAGAGCTCCGCCAAGGCGCCCTCATCGGCATCATGCTGGAAGCCATTGCTGCGGCCGCCGACATCCCGGTCGCGCAAATACGCCGCGCCGCGATGTACTCCAAGAGCCTCGGCGCCGTGGCACGGCTCGCGCTGCTGGAGGGCGCCGATTCCCTGGCGATATTCCAGATGGAATTGTTCGTGCCCGCTTCACCCATGCTGGCGCAAACCGCCGCCGATGTCGGCGAAGCGTTGAACGAACTGGGCGGCGAAGCCGCGTTCGAGTGGAAAATGGATGGCGCGCGAATTCAGGTGCACAAGGTCTTGGACGAGGTGCGCATTTACACGCGCTCGTTGAACGAGGTGACGGCCGCGCTGCCGGAAATAGTCGAGGCGGCGCGCACCTTTGCCGTGGATACGTTGATTCTCGACGGCGAAGCCATTGCGTTCGACGCGGCGCATCGGCCCCATCCCTTCCAGATCACCATGCGCCGCTTCGGCCGCAAGCTCAACGTCGACGCGCTCCGCAGCGAGCTTCCCATCCAAGCGTTTTTCTTCGACTGCCTGCACTCCGGCGGCCGCAGCATCGCGGAACTCTCCACGCGTGAACGGCGTGAAGCGCTGTGCGAGGCCGTTCCCGAGCCTTTGCGCATTCCACGGTTGGTCACATCGTCTGAAGAGGCGGCGGGCGATTTCTACGAGAGCGCGCTTGCCGCCGGGCACGAGGGCCTCATGGCCAAATCGCTGGATGCGCCCTACGAAGCCGGCAATCGGGGCGCGAGTTGGTTCAAGATCAAGCGGGCCCATACTCTCGACCTCGTGGTGCTGGCCGCCGAATGGGGTCACGGCCGCCGCACCGGCAAACTGTCGAATTTGCATTTGGGGGCCTTCGATCCCGCCATCGGCGAATACGTCATGCTGGGTAAGACATTCAAGGGTTTGACCGACGCCCTGCTCGAATGGCAGACGCGGGAACTGCTGGCCCGCCAAATCCGCCGCGATGAGTTGACGGTGTACGTGCGGCCGGAGCTGGTCGCCGAAATCGCCTTCAGCGACCTGCAAACGAGTTCGCGCTATCCCGCCGGGTTGGCGCTGAGATTGGCCCGGGTGAAACGCTACCGGGACGATAAAAGAGCCGCGGAAGCCGACGACATGGTCGCCGTGCGCAGGATTTATTCGGCGCAGCTCGGCGCTGGTGGCGAGGTCGACGCGAACGGCGCGGGCGGCGCGAACGGCGCTGGTGGCGCGGGCAGCGAGGTCGATGCGAACGGCGGGTAAGCGCCGCTAGTCCACCACGGCGCCGCGGTCGCCGGGCAACAGCAGCTGCCGATGCGCCCACCAAGGCGCGATGCCGTCGGTCATCACGCGCTCGTGGAATTCGCGCAGATTGAATTCCTTGCCTCGAGCAGCCTGATAGTCCCGGCGCAGCTTGAACGCCGCCATTTTGCCGAGAAAATACCCGCCGTAAGTCGGATCATATGTGCCGCGAACTGCCTCCCGGCCCGCCGCTTCCGCGGGCAAATGTACCTCGCGCTCGAACAGCTCGGCCGCCCGCTCC
>Ga0182013_10005047_pt1 | contig 15570 bp, 12 predicted proteins | sample 612S2MmetaG_FD_120487 | JGI IMG/M metagenome (GOLD analysis project Ga0182013, IMG submission 120487) | Permafrost microbial communities from Stordalen Mire, Sweden - 612S2M metaG | ecosystem: Environmental > Terrestrial > Soil > Wetlands > Permafrost | place: Sweden: Stordalen | collected...
ATGGCGACCAGCTTGCCCTTGGCCTGTTCGCGCTTGATCAGGTCCATCTTGTCTTTGGGCTTGGCCTCGGCGAGGAAGTCGTCCACTCCGGCTTCGCGCGCAATCACAGCCGCCGTCAGTGGATTGTCGCCCGTGATCATGATGGTGCGAATGCCCATCGCGCGCAGCCGCGCAAGTCGATCCTTGAGTCCGCCCTTGACGATGTCTTTGAGATAGATGACGCCGAGAGCAGAAGCATTCTCAGCCACCACCAGCGGCGTGCCGCCGGCTCGCGCAATCTCTTCCACCTGGTCCCGCACCTTCTGCGGCAGCGGCGACCCCTGCTCTTCAAGGAACCGTGCGATCGCATCCACCGACCCTTTGCGAATCAGGGTGCCGGGCAGGTTCACCCCGCTCATCCGCGTCTGCGCCGTAAAGGGAACGAATTCGACTTGCATCTCGCCCAGGTCGCGCCCGCGCAGGTTGTACTTCTCCTTGGCGAGCACGACAATCGAACGGCCCTCCGGCGTCTCGTCGGAGAGCGACGCAAGCTGCGCCGCGTTGGCAAGACGTTCCTGGCTCACATCGGGCGCCGGGAAGAACTCCGTCGCCTGGCGATTGCCGAGTGTGATCGTTCCGGTCTTGTCCAGCAGCAGCGTGTCAACGTCGCCTGCGGCTTCAACGGCGCGCCCGCTCATGGCTAGCACGTTGTACTGCACCAGCCGATCCATGCCAGCGATGCCAATAGCCGAAAGCAGCCCGCCGATCGTGGTCGGAATCAGGCAGACGAGCAGCGACACCAGCACGAAGATGGTCTGCGGCGCCTTCGAATACATCGAGAACGGTTGCAGCGTGACAACGGCGAGCAGAAACACTATCGTCAATCCGGAGAGCAGAATGCTCAATGCGATCTCGTTCGGAGTCTTCTGCCGGGATGCACCCTCGACCAGCGCGATCATGCGATCGAGGAACGTCTCTCCGGGATTGGAAGTAATGCGCACCCTGATCCAATCCGATAGCACCCTGGTTCCACCCGTCACAGCCGAGCGATCCCCGCCCGCCTCGCGAATCACGGGCGCCGACTCGCCGGTGATCGCCGACTCATCCACTGAAGCCACGCCTTCAATCACTTCGCCGTCGCCGGCGATATACTGGTTTGCTTCCACGTAGATTACGTCGCCAACCCGCAGCAGCCCGCTCGCGATATCCTCAAGACCCCCGTCGGCCATATAACGCTTCGCAATCGTCTCGCCCTTGGCCTTGCGTAGCGTGTCCGCCTGCGCCTTCCCGCGGCCCTCGGCCATAGCTTCTGCGAAGTTTGCGAAAAGCACCGTGAACCAGAGCCAAAGTGTGATCTGGAGGTTGAAGCCAAAGCCGGGGCGATGATGGACTGTGTCGTCGATCAGCAGCGCCGTAGTCAGCACGCTACCCACCTCGACGACAAACATCACCGGGTTCTTGACCATGCCGCGAGGATCGAGCTTGCGCACCGAATCCAGCAGCGCCTGACCCATGATTTCTGTGTTCCAGAGACTCTTCTTTTCAGCCATGACAGTCCGTTCCGCCTTTTCCTTGTGGGAAGTCGGTTAGTAAACCTGTCCTGCATGCATCTGCAGGTGTTCAAGAATCGGTCCCAGGCTCAGCGCCGGGAAGAACGTAAGAGCTCCGAGGAGCAAAATCACGCCAATCAGCAGCGCTGTGAAAAGGGCCGTATTCACCGGGAAGGTCCCGGGCGAAGGCGGCACGCTTCTTTTCTGCGCCAGGTTACCGGCCAGAGCGATTACCGGGATCATCATCAGGAATCGCCCGATCAGCATGTCCCAACCCATCATGACGTTGTACCACCAGTTCGAGCCAAGTCCGGCGAAGGCCGAACCGTTGTTGCCGGCGCCAGAAGTAAATGCGTAGAGAATCTGGGTGAGTCCGTGCGGTCCCGGATTGCTAATTGAGGACAGGCCGTTGGCCGGCCAAAGCACAAACCATGCGGTCAGCGAAAGAATGACGAGTGGGAAGATGAGCACATACAGCATCGACAGCTTCACGTCGTAGGACTCGATCTTCTTGCCGAGGTACTCCGGGGTGCGGCCCACCATGAGGCCGGCAATGAACACCGACAGCACGACAAAGATAAGAGTGCCGTACATGCCCGCGCCTACGCCGCCAAAGACCACTTCGCCAAGCATGATGTTGACCAGCGGCACCATGCCTCCGAGCGGAGTAAAGCTATCGTGCACGCCATTGACGGCTCCGCAACTGGCGTCGGTTGTAATCGTGCCGAAAAGTGCGCTTTCGGCAATGCCGTTCCGCACTTCCTTGCCCTCCATGTTGCCACCTGGAGCGGTTGCGGTTCGCGTCTGTTGCGCGCCATGGATGAGCGGATGAGGTTGCGACTCGGCCCAATACAGAACCGAGAATCCAGCGGCAAACAATACGAACATCGCGGCCAGCACCGCCCAGCCGTGACCCGGCGATCCCGTCATTCGTCCGAGAGTGTAGGTAAGCCCGGCGGGGATGATGAAGATAGAAATGATCTGAAGGAAGTTCGAAAACGGCGTTGGGTTCTCGAATGGATGGGCGCTGTTCGCGTTGAAGAAACCGCCTCCATTGGTCCCCAGCATCTTGATGGCTTCCTGCGATGCCACCGGCCCTTGCCCGATGGTCTGTGTCTGCGCAGGCTGCTCAAGCGGATGAGCAACGGTATAGGCCTTTAGATTCTGTGGAACTCCCTGGGCCACAAGCAAGAGCGCATAGATGACGGATGCGGGCCCCAAGATGTAGAGCAGCGACCGCGTCATGTCTACCCAGAAATTGCCAATTGTGCCAGAGGTGGTCCGCTTAATACCTCGAATGAGAGCCACCGCCACCACCAGGCCCACCGCCGCAGACCAGAAGTTGTGCGTCGCCAGAGCAACCATCTCGCTGAGGTAGCTCATTGTGCTTTCAGGCGTGTAGAACTGCCAGTTGGTGTTGGTTGTGAAACTGGCAGCGGTATTCCACGCCAGGTCGGTTCCAACGTTCGCCAGTCCCTGCGGGTTCCACGGCAGATAGAGCTGCAGCCTCTCAATGCCATAGGTCAAAAGGAGCCCAGCGGCGGAGAAGCCCAACATGGCGAATGCGTACTCGCGCCAGTTCATCTCTTTGTCGGAGTTGACGCCGCACAGCTTGTAGATCAGCCGTTCAATCGGGCGCAGCAAAGGGTTTAGCCAGGTGCGCTCTCCTTCAAGGACGCGCGCCATATAGATGCCTACCGGACGAACGGTCGCAAGCAGGACGAGAGAGTAGATTGCGAACTGCAACCAGCCATTGGCGGACATGTCAGAATTTCTCCGGGTAGAGCAGCGTGAGAGTCAGATAACCCAACAGAAGCACTGAGAGCAAAAGAGCGATTGCGGTAACAACATCGATTTGCATGGGGCTACCTCAACTTCTGGCATGCCTTGACGTAAAGGAACGCCACGACAAAGAAAACTACGGTGAACAGCAACATCAGTGCATCCTGCATCGCGAGTCCCTCGGTTCAGGCCGGAATAGCGCCGACTTCGTTCAGCGCGGGAGGTACGTTTCGCTCGGGGCCACGGAACTTCAATCCTTGGAAGTTCTGACGAGCGAACCGGTCATCCTGCACAAGAACGATTCTGGCTTGTGTCAGCTTTGAATATCGAAAAGATTTTCTAAATAAACCGTAAGGGGCGAAAGAATCCTTCAAGATAAACTCAAATTCATCAGATAGTAAAACGCAGATCTCACATTATGGCGCACTGATCCCAATTCTGGCTGGCGGTTTTCATAACTGCTCATCGTTCCCGCTCCATCCCTCCGGCACAAACCGGTAACCAACCCATGGCTCGGTTTGAATATATTGTTTGCCCGTTTCCCCTTCGAGCTTCTTCCTGACCTGTCCAACGAATACTCGCAGGTATTCCGGCTGATGGGCCGATTGAGCTCCCCACACTGCCGTCAGCAGCGCGCGGTGTGTCATCACCTTCCCCGCATTTCGCGCCAAGTGAAGCAGCAGATCGAACTCCTTGGGGGTTAAGTGGATTGCCTTTCCCTGCAATGTGACGCTGTGGTTGGTGGAGTCGATGACAAAGTCGCCGGCCTCAATGGCCGCATTGGTACGCTCCGGAGCGCGGCGCAGATGTGCGCGCACCCGTGCCAACAACTCTTGAATCCCGAAGGGCTTGGTCACGTAGTCGTCCGCGCCAGCATCGAGCGCCTCCACCTTTGAGCGCTCGTGTTCGCGTACAGACAAAACCAGCACCGGTGTCGCGCCCTGCAGTCGAATCGCGCGGGTGACCTCGACTCCGCTTAACCCGGGCATCATCAGGTCGGTGATGACGAGGTCCGGCGGCCAGTCCTTGAATACCCGAAGCGCTTCTTCGGGGTCGTTGGCCGTGCGTACGTCGTAACCCTGCGCTGAGAGCGCGGCGCGGAGCACTCGCGTAATCTGTGGTTCGTCGTCTATAACTAGAATTCTTCCCGCCATGGCTTTCTTCTTTCTTCCATCGGAAGATTACACCACCGGGGAGGGCGGACTATGATTTCTGTGATGAAGTTCACTGAAGGGCTATCGGATTCGCGGGGAATCGTTCATTGGTTTGTCGCCACCGCGATCGCCTCATTGACGACCTTGGCACTGGTCTGGTTACATGCCAACTCCACCACCGCGGGCATGGTGTTCTTGGCGCTGGTGGTATGGGCGGCCACACAAGCGGGATTAACTCTTTCTCTGTATATCGCAGCCCTCTGTGCCGTTTCTTTCGATTTTTTCTTCCTGCTTCCGTTTCATACCTTTTGGTTGGCCGGCGCACAGCAGTGGATTGACATGCTGACTTTCGCCGCCTGCTGCCTGGCCGTTAGCCGCGTAGCAGAGAAGGCCAGGCTTCAGACTCGCCAGGCACAACAGCGCCGGCGAGATGTGGAGCGGCTCTACGAACTAAGCCAGGAATTGATGCTTTATGAAGATGCGGAAAAGCTCATTCGCGACCTGCCTCGACTCATCCACCATATCTTTTCTCTCGATGGCGTGGTTCTCTATGTCAGCGAGCGTGACCAATTCTACGCTTCTACCTCAGAGCTGCCCATGAGCATTCAGGCCAGTCTCCGAGCCATGACCCAGAGCCCAAATCCCACTCTTGCAATCCCAGGCGATCTCACAGCGAGACCTTTGATGCTAGGAATGAATCCGGTTGGAGCAATGGCATGGCGCGGAGCAGAAATGTCCCGCGAGGTTTCGACAGCGGTGTGCGCACAGGTGGCCATCGTCATTGCACGCTCCATCGCCGTTGAAACTTCGGCCCGCGCTGAAGCCGCGCGCGAGGGCGAGCGCCTGCGCACCGCGCTCACTGACTCTCTTACCCATGAATTGCGCACTCCGCTCACCTCAATCCGCGCCGCGGCCACCACGCTTCTTGAGGCCGGAAGCATGGACGAGGCCGACCGCCGGGACATGGTGTCCATCATCGACGAAGAAGCCGCACGCCTCGATTTGCTCATCGGTGACGCTGTTGAAATGGCTGAGATTGATGCGAATGCCGTGGCGGTTCGCCTCGTGCCGCAACATCCCGGTGCGCTCATCGATCAGGCAATCGAGGCGTCGCGAAAGACACTCGCTCGACATCTCATTACAATCGCTTCAGCATCGCCGTGCGAGTCGGACGAGCCAGCCTGGTTCGATTCGCACCTAATCGGTCGAGTTTTGCACCATTTGCTTGAAAACGCTGCGTCCTATACTCCTCCCGGAAGCATTGTCACCTTGAGCAGCCGGCGGACAGACGATCGGCTCGAGTTTTGCGTGGAAGACAACGGACCCGGCATTGACACTCTCGACCTGCCGCTGATTTTTGAGAGGTTTTACCGCGGCAAGCGCAAGACAACTGCCGCCAAAGGCTCCGGAATGGGCCTAGCCATCACTCGCGCAATTCTCGCAGCACACGGCGGCGGCATCGAAGCCACAAACGTTGCAGGCGGCGGCGCCAAATTCCACTTCTGGGTGCCGTTGGTAGAGAAAGAACCGGTGAGCAAAGTCTGAATGGACTTTCCGGGCGGCAGCAAATTCCTTACTTTGGCTCTTCACTCCAATCGCAAACAACTTCGCATCGCTTCTCTGAGCTTTCCGCGGCCCACTCAAGTAGCCGCGCCACCCGCCACGCAGCCAATGCCGACACCGGCGCAAGGCCCTTACCCAACAGCGCATCGCGAACAGCTGCATAGTAAAGCCGGTAGTCGCCTGGAATAGGCGCGACGGGGCGCGTGACCATGCCACCATCGACGTCAGCACAAAGCGTTCCCCAGTCTTTATCTGACTCCTGCCCCCACGGCCCATCGCCGATGCGTGTGACTTGGCTGAGTGCAGCTTCCTGCGGGTCGACACCGCGCTTTACATAATTGCCTATCGTTCCGCGCAAATGGAAGCGGGGCCGTTCGAGTGCGGAGAGCGTGTTCGCAGAGAGAACGACCGTGAATCCAGAATAGTGGAGCCGTAATGTGAAACAGTCATTCGCTCCTTCGCCATCGCGCTCGCGCTTGATCTCTGCAAAAACTGCCTCAGGGTTTCCGAAGTGAGCCAGAGGCTGGTCGGCGAGATGAGTTCCCAAGTCGAGCAAAAGACCGCCCTGCGCCGGATCGTTCTTCCAAGGCATCCTGGCAGTAGGAGCGGGACGCCAACGGTCCATATTGGATTCGAAATAGACAAGACGCCCCAGCGACCCTTCATCCAGCAGCTTTCGCAATGTCAGGAAATCGCTATCCCAGCGGCGGCTGTGGAACGGCGCGAGTATCACGCCGCGAGCCGAGGCCAGCCTCATCAGTTGAGCAATCTCGGCCGAGTTAATGCACATTGGCTTGTCGACCACGACATGCTTTCCGGCCTCAATCGCTTGCTTGGCACACATGAAGTGGCTGTCGTTTGGCGTGGCGACAACGACCAGATTCAGTGAAGAGTCCGACAGCATGGCTTCGAGAGTGCGACAGGTTTTGATTCCCGGATATCGCTGGGCAGCGTGATTGGTGGTGCGCTCGACGATTGCGGCCAGTTCCAACCCATCGACTGAAGAAAGCAGAGGAGCATGAAAGACGCGGCCCGCCAATCCGAAACCTATCAACCCCGCACGGATCATTGCATACCCTCAAAATCAGAATCCTTGTTCGGGCGATTCCTTTTAGTTTTCGAGCTTAAACCTTGTTTCCGCGAGCCTGTAGAGTCGCCGCCATACGAGTCGGTTCATGGTTACCACCATGAGCGAGATCATGATTGTCGCAAGCAATAGAACGGCAAACCGGCCGCTGTCGGTTGCCGCATCAATCTGCGCGCCGAGACCGATGGTCTCAAGAGTCCGGTCCTTCACATGCGAGTACTCCGCCATGACCGATGCGTTCCATGCGCCTCCTGAAGCTGTAACCATTCCCGTAATCAAATATGGAAAGATGCCTGGAAGAATCAGTTTCGTCCATCGCTGCCATCGCGTGAAGTGGTACAGAGTGGAAACCTCGCGCAGATCGGAGGGAATCGACATCGCCCCCGCAATCACATTGAAGAGGATGTACCACTGCGTCCCCAGCAGCATTAGCGCGATGGAACCAATGCCCAGCCCGCCGCCGATCTTGACGAGCCCGATCAAGAGGATGGGAAAAAAGGCAGTAGCCGGGACGGATGCCAATACCTGCGCCAGAGGCTGCACCACGCGGGCGAGCCGAGGGTTGAGTCCGATTGCGACGCCAACAGGAATCGTCCACGCCGCGGAGATGAGCAGGGATGCGTTGACCCGCAGGAAAGTGGCCGCCGCACCTTCCAGCAGCAGGCGCAACTCCGGCCCGGTCACTGTACTCAGCATGAAGACAGCTTGCACAGCTCCCCAGCATGCAACCGCCAATGCCGCCACGCCAATTGCCCATAGTGTGGCTGAGGCTCTGACACGCTTCTCCTGATCCAAGGGATGCACTACGCGGTTTTCCCTGCTCTCCGCCATGCGTTTAAATATTGGCTCATCCAGTCGAGCGAAGATCCGGCCGGGGAGTGAACTGAAGAGGTTCGACCTGCGCAGCAGTTCAAGGATCGGAGACGTGACGCGCTCTGAAGATTCAACCTGCTCGAACTTGAACTTGTCGCTCCAGGCGATGAGCGGCCGCCACACGAGCTGATCGGTCGCTACGACGATAAGGATGACCGCCGCAATTCCGCTCAATAGTGCCCGCATATCGCCGGCATAGGTGGCCGTTTGGATATAGCTCCCCAGCCCCGGCAACTGGAAGTTCCGCTCACCCATCGTGAAGGTCTCGCAAAAAATAAGGGCAAACCAGCCTCCTGCCACCGAGACAATCGAATTCCACACTAATCCGATCGCTGCATATGGCATCTCAAGTTGCCAGAAACGCTGCCAGCCTGAGTACCGGAAGACCCGCGTGGCCTCTACCATCTCCCTGGGAATGCTCTTCAACGAAGAATAGAAACTGAAGGCTAAATTCCACACCTGCCCTGTAAAGATCAGCAGGATCACGCCCATCTCGATCCCCATTTGGTGCCCCGGAACGAGCGCCACCATGGCCAGAACGACGGGAGGCAAAAAGCTCAGAACCGGAATGGATTGCAGAATGTCGAGTACGGCAACCATCCAGGGCTCGACTCGCGGGTTGTACGCCGCAATGTACCCGTAAGCGATTGCGAAAGTCAGACTCAGAAAATACGCAATCGTCATTCGCACAATTGAGTAAAGTGCATATAACGGCAACGCACCGATCGAATTCGAAATTGGAACGACCGGAACGGGTTTGCCAAGCCAGTAGACGCCGGTGCTGACCAGGGCCAGAAAGGCTGCCAGCGCAAACGCCGCTACAGCGAGATCCATGATGAAGGGCCACGTGCGAACGGTGACAAGCGTGCGGGCCAGGGGATGCTGGATCTTCACTTGCCGTCCTCGCTTTTAGTGGCGTCCCCGTCAGCCTTTTCGGAGATTTCTTCTTCGAGCGCATCGGGCAACACAAACCGGCGGCGGGCTGCGTCAAAGTCGAACAGTTCCGCGTAGCGACCCCATGTAACCGCAGTCTCCATCTGCCGCAGGCACTCCTCTTCACTAAACTGCTCATCGAGCATGTCGAGGAAGAAGTCTTCGGGAACCGTGTGGTCGCTCTTGGCATCCAGAGCCCGGCGAATCTGACGGAGCAGCAAGACGTTCTCCACAGCGGCGTCGCGGAATAGTTCCTTCTGGCGCAGGATTTCTGAGTTGGCGAACTCGGTCCCGCTCGGAGTAATGGCAGCATCGCCTTCCTCGACATTGAGGAATCCAAGGAGTTGCGCGGCATCTACGATTGGCAGCAGGTCGTCGATCTCGAAAGCGAGGTCGTCAGCCAGATGGTAGATGTCGTCGCGGCCACCCTTGTCGAGAATCAATTCCAGGAGGCCGGCCACACCGCCGGGACGTGCATGCGGCAGCATCTGGTAGTGCATTTGCCGCTGATCGCGCGGGCGCGGTTCGGTTTGCTGGTCAGGCGCCTCCGCGGGCACAACGTCAGGCTTGGTAAGAACCTTGTAAATGTAGTCCACCAACTGCGTGAATGCCTCGGATTTACGATCGCGCGGTTGTGCAAGCTGTACGCGGAAGTCGGTACGGATATGCCCTGGATTTCGCCCCAGAACCACGATGCGATCGGCCAGGAGCACGGCCTCCTCAATGTTGTGGGTGACGATGAAGACGGCTCTCGTAGGCATGATCTTTTTCGACCACAGCTCCAGCAGTTCGCTGCGTAGATTTTCCGCCGTCAGAACGTCGAGCGCTGAAAAAGGCTCGTCCATAAACAGCACTTCAGGTTCCACTACGAGTGCGCGAGCGAAGCCCACTCGCTGCTTCATGCCTCCCGATAGTTCTTTGGGATAGGCAGCTTCAAATCCGTCCAACCCTACCGTATCCAGCATCTTCATGCTGCGTGCTCGGCGCTCTTCCGGCTCGACGCCGCGGGCCTGGAGCGGAGCTTCGACATTCTCGAGCACGGTAAGCCATGGAAACAGCGCAAAACTCTGGAAAACGATCGAGACATTGGTCTCGACGCCGGAGATTGGCTTCTCGTGCCAATAGACCTTTCCGGCCGTGGGCGTGGAAAGCCCGCTCAACATGCGCAGCATCGTGGACTTGCCGGAGCCCGAAGGTCCGAGCAAGGCAAGAATCTCTCCCGGCAATACACTGAGATTCGTCGCCGAGATCACTTGAATGCGGTTCTGACTTGGTTGCGTGTAGTATTTTTCAACCTTCTCGGCACGAATTATTGCGTCAGGGACCGAGGCCGGGGATTGGGTCTGGTTGACGTCAGTGGCTCGCTGCATATTTCGTTCTCCGCATAAAGCCGGCAGTCGAAGGGGCGGCCAGCCGTCGTTCCTTGAGTATATGTTTTGGATATTGCCTGCGGATGAATGGCCATCAAGCAGCGGACTATCCAGCCATCACGCCTGATCGCACTTCTGAAGGCAGCTGCTTGCTGGTAGCCGCTGACCAGCCTCTTGATAGACACGCCCATGCCGAGAGTATCATTGAGAAAGGCGTCTAGCTCTCATGCTATGTCTTTCTCCGGTTGCCTCAGAGTCACGGTTCGCTGAAGCGCCTATCCCCAAAAAGCAACTTAGTGCGCAGGAGATTATGCCCGAAACAAAAGCCAAACCTAAGGTCCTGGTAGTTGATGATGAGCGCGTAATCGCCGACACGCTTTCGATGATTCTGAACCAGAGCGGATTTGAGGCACGAGCGATTTATTCAGGTGAAGGCGCAGTCGAGCTGGCTCGGACCTTCGAGCCTGACATGCTCATTTCCGACGTGATCATGGCCGATTTGAACGGAATCGATGCTGCAATTCGCATTCGCGCTCTGTTGCCGAGCATTAAGATCCTGCTCTTTTCCGGCCAGGCTGCCACGGCCGATCTCCTTGAGAAAGCCCGGGCCCAGGGCTACGAGTTCGAGATCCTGGCCAAGCCTGTCCATCCACAGGATTTGCTGAGCCGGTTGAGGGGATAGGGTTTTTTATTGGCGTGTTTCTCAATTTATAAAGTCTCTCGGGTGTGAGGTTTAATCGGGTATCAGCGGGCACGCGGCAGGGCTTGATAGACTCACCCGGTGAGCCGTCTCATCATTAACGCGGACGATTTTGGACTCACGGCGGGCGTTAATCGGGCAATTCTGGAACTTCATCGAGCCGGTGTCCTCACCAGCTCAACCCTTATGGCACGGGCGGCGGCCACCAGCGGGGCGATAGGGCTTGCGCGATTATCTCCTTTGCTTGGTGTGGGATGCCACATCGTCCTCGTTGACGGCGAACCGGCATCGCCCCCGGCCTTCATACCCACTCTCATCGACTCCAGCAGTGGACGCTTCCCAAATTCCCTGGCTCCGTTCCTCGTCCGCTTGCTCACCGGCAGCATTCGTTCGGAGGAGATTCAGGCCGAGGCCACCGCACAGATTAGCGCTCTTCGGTACACAGGACTTCATCTGACGCACATCGATACCCACAAGCACACGCACATGTTTCCAGCGGTGCTGAGGCCGGTGTTGCGGGCGGCGCGGGCGGCGGGGATTCGGGCGGTACGGAATCCGTTTGAGCCGGTTTGGGCTGTTCGGGCCACCGCGGGGGCTTCGTGGGCGCGAGCCGCCGAAGTGAACCTGCTCCGCAAGCTGCAGGCCAAGTGCCGGAGAATCATTGCGGAAGAGGGGTTTGTGACGACGGATGGGACGATTGCGGTGGTGGGAACCGGGGTTTTGAATGCGGACACTTTGAGGACGCTACTACGGCAGCTTCCCGAGGGCACGTGGGAGCTGGTGACGCATCCGGGGTATAACGACGCCGATCTGGACAAGGTGCGGACGCGGCTCAGAGCGTCGCGAGAGATTGAAATGAAAGCACTTGAGGCGATCAGGGAGTTTCCGGAGATCGAGCTGATTTCGTACGCGGAGTTGGGGCGGGCGAAGTAGAGCCTGGGTGCATCTTCGCGAGCGCGGCGAACGTCAAAGTAGCTGGAACTCATTCCGGCAGAACAGATTGGTGAGGAACAATGCGCATTGGGATCACGTGTTACCCCACTTACGGTGGATCGGGAGTTGTGGCCACCGAACTGGGCATCGAACTCGCCAACCTTGGGCATGAGGTGCACTTCATATCCTATTCGCAGCCATTCCGGCTGAATGGGCGGGAGGAAGGGATCTTCTATCACGAGGTTCCTGTCTCGAGTTATCCGCTGTTCGAGTTCCCGCCGTATGACCTGGCGCTGGCTTCGCGGATGGCGGAAGTGGCTGAATTCAATGAGCTTGACCTGTTGCATGTGCACTATGCGATTCCCCACTCGGTGAGCGCACTTTTGGCGCGTCAGATGCTGGCTACACGTGGGCGGCGGCTGCCGTTTGTGACCACGCTGCACGGGACCGACATTACGCTGGTGGGGCTCGACCGGAGCTACCTGCCGATTACGAAATACTCGATTCAGCAGAGCGATGGGGTTACGTCTATCTCTAACTATCTAAAGGAGAAAACGGTTGAGAGCTTTGGGGTGACGGGGGAGATCGAGGTGATCACAAACTTTGTGAACTGCGATGTCTACACGCACATCAAGGATGAGGCGCAGAGGGCTGAGGCGCGCAAGAAGCTGGCTGGGCCGGATGAGGCGATCCTGATGCATCTGTCTAATTTCAGGCCGGTTAAGCGGGTGGTGGACGTGGTGAAGATTTTTGCGCGGGTGGTGGAGGAGTTGCCGGCGCAACTGGTTTTGATTGGGGACGGGCCGGACCGGTCGGCGGCCGAATGGCTTGCGCACGACCTGGGGATTCAGGCGCGGGTACACTTTCTGGGCAAGCAGGAGCGGGTGAACGAGCTGCTGCCTCTTGCCGATATCCTATTGATGCCAAGCGAGTTGGAGTCGTTTGGGCTGGCGGCGCTGGAGGCCATGGCGTGCAAGGTGCCGTCGATCGCGACACGGGTGGGCGGGGTTCCGGAGCTGATTGACGACGGCGAAACGGGGCTGCTGTACGAGGTGGGCGACGTGGACGGGATGGCGGCGGGAGCCTTAAGTCTGCTGCGGGACCGGGAACGGCTGGACGCGATGCGGGAGGCTGGGCGGCGGACGGCACAGAAACGATTTTGTGCCTCGCTGGTGGTGCCGCAGTACGTTCGGTACTACGAAAAGACGGTGAAGAATGGGGACCTGAAAAGCGCAAAAGTCGAGCCCGTTTCCGGCGAAAAGGTTGGCTTAAAAGGTTAGCGAATCATGCTGAATGTTCGCTTATAGGGTTACGAATTTAGGGCAAATGTTGGCTTAAAAGGTTGGGATTTTTCAGTTACTTAACCATAGAAAGTTCCTAAAGACGCGTTTTGTTGGCCTACAAAGTGCGGAAAAGCGGGCAATGGGTTGCAGAGAATTACCCGAAAAACGACTAAAAAGGGGTCATTTAGCGTGTTTATAAACGTTTAGAAGCGTGTTCTTGGCGCCATATTGCATGCTTTTTTCGCGTTTTTCGCGACAGTGGGGGTGGGACAGGGGTCAGGGGAAAAGGGACTAAGGGACTCGGGACTAAGCGACTCGGGACTGAGGACGATTGGTATGGGGGGCTGGGGTCAGTTTGAGGGGGATTCTTGTTCGAAGGTGGGGGTGAAGGCCAGGCGACGCCAGAAATCGTCGAGGAGGGCGGTGGTTTCAGGGGCGGTGCGGGGGGTGGTGCGGAGAAGGATTTGGCGGGTTGCGGTGGCGGTGAGGGCTGAGGCCTCGGCGGCGATGGCGATGCACTTTTCAGGGCGGTAGGTGCAGTTGGCCAGGTCGGCGATGGAGAGACGGGTGGTGGGGGTGGCGAAGACGGTGTGGGGCGGGGCCATGCGGTCGAGGAGCCAGAGAATTTCAAGCTTGGACTCGAGTTCGTCGGGGACGCAGTCGATGACCAGATCGGCGTGGCGGACGGCGTCCTCAATGGTGGAGACGAAGCGGACGTTGGGGAGAGCTTCTGGACCGAGGGCGGAGCGGAGGGCTTCCTGGGCGTGATGGAGGTTGGAGGGCATTACGTCTTCGAGGAGGACGGCGAAGCCTGCGCGGGCGGCTTCAAGGGCGAGCCAGCGACCTAGCGGGCCGGCTCCGATGATGGCTACGGTGGGCATGGATGGTTTTATTGTAGGGGGTCGGGCATCCGGCGGGGCTCGCGCCCCGCCGGATGCCCGTTGATTTTTTGGGGGATGGTTGTCGGCGCGGTTGAAACCGCGCCCCTTCAAAGATTGTGATGTGGAATCTCTCTGATCCCAGGTCCCAAAATCGGGACTCTGGGGCACCTGAAGTGTATTCGAGGAAGTAGTGGAGAAGAACAACCGCAGTCGTACATGGGGCCTTGTTCCACCCAGGACCATGAAAAAAGCAACTGCGGATCCTTCGTCGCTGCGCTCCTCTGGATGACAAGCGTCTTTGGATAAACTCCCAGAACCCAGAAGCGAGACCGGGGCACCCGGCGAAGTTCAGTTGGGCGCAGGTCTCTGAGCGAGACTTGGCGCGCGCTATTTCATGTAGCCCATTTCGCGGTAGTATTTGGCGGCGCCGGGGTGGAGGGGGACGTCGCAGGCTTTGGCTACGTGATGGATGTCGTAGAAGAAGTTCTGATTGGTCCACTCCAGAGTGTCCTGGTGCTGGTCCATTGACTTGGCTACGTCGTAGGCGAAGCTGTCGGGGACATCGGCGCGGGTGTAGACGACGGTTCCGTTGCGGACGAGGGTGGGGATTTGGCGCTCGACGCCGTGGAGAAGGCCGTAGGGGATAGTGCCGAGGGCGGTTTCGGGCTGCTGGGCGAGCTTTGTAAGCAAGGGGCCGGCTAGCTCGATGTAGTTGAGGTCGAACTTCTGGCTGACTTCGTACCAGACGTTCCACTCGGGCGCGGAGGAGAGGTCGCCGCCGTGAATGATGATGTCGAAGTTGGTGCGATCGGCGAAGGTTGCGCCGATGTAGCCGCCAGCGGCGGTGATGGCCTCGGGCGAGAGATCGTAGTAGGCAAGGATGGCCTTGACCATGGGATCGCCGGCGGGGGCGAAGATGCGGACCGGCCACTTCTTTTGCCGGACCTGGGAGAGATCGGTGATGCCGGTGTCTGCGCGGGCGGCGACGATGAGATACCATCGCGAGTCGACGTTGGCGATGAGGCGCAGATTGGTCATGGGCTTGTGACTGGCGTAGGGACCGGTTCCGTCGTAGGCCTGGCAGAGGAATTGAATAGCGGTTGCGCCGAAGTCGACGGGGCCAAGGCCGGGGTCGTTGGGCGGGGCCATGACCACGGAGACGGCGGGATCGACTTTGTAGGGAGGCGGCAACTTGGCCTCGGAGACGATGACGGGAGCGGCGGCGGCGTTGCAGTTGTGGCAGATTTTAACGTCGTAGCCGTTGAACTGCATGGCGTCTTTGACGGCCTGCGCCATGGCGCCCCAGGGGCAGAGGCGACAGGCTCCGCCAAAGACGGGTTTCTTGAGGGCGATGCCGGTGGTGGGGGTGTCGGGCGGCTGGGGGGCGGACTGCGCGCCGGCGGGGGCGATGAGTGTGATTGCGAGGAGAAGCGTAATCAGATTCAGGAGTTTTGACATGGTGGCGCCTCATTGCTTACTCGG
>Ga0182013_10005048_pt1 | contig 15569 bp, 19 predicted proteins | sample 612S2MmetaG_FD_120487 | JGI IMG/M metagenome (GOLD analysis project Ga0182013, IMG submission 120487) | Permafrost microbial communities from Stordalen Mire, Sweden - 612S2M metaG | ecosystem: Environmental > Terrestrial > Soil > Wetlands > Permafrost | place: Sweden: Stordalen | collected...
CTCAGCGCAGCTTTGACCGGCTGCGCCGTCGGACCTGATTTCCAGCCTGCGGACCCGCCGGAGGTTGAGCGCTATACGCCTGAAAAGACCGCTTCGCCCGGAGACGGCCAGCGCTTCAGGGAGGGCGCCGACGTCCCAGCGCGCTGGTGGACCGCCTTCGGATCAAGGCGGCTTGATGAACTCATTGAGGAGGCGCTCGACCACAATCCGACGCTGGAGGCGGCGGACGCGGCAATTCGCGTCGCCCAATACAACGCGGACGCGGCGACCGGAGCCTTCCTGCCGCAAGTCTCGTTGAATTCGAATTCAAGCTATATTTATTCCTCTGGCGACGCGACCAACACGACCGTGACGCAGACCGGCTACTCCTTCTTCTCGAAATCTCTGCAGATCAGCTACGCACCGGACATCTGGGGCGCCAATCTGCGCAATGTCGAGTCGCTTAAAGCGCAACGCGATATTCAGATCTTTCAGAAGGAAGCCGCCCATCTGACGCTGGCGGCCAATGTCGCGAAAGCGGCAATTGAGGAAGCGTCGCTACGAGGTCAAATAGCCGCGACACGCCGGATTATAGATCTTGAGCAGGAGCGTTTGAGCCTGCTCGAGCGTCAACTCGCCTATGGCGCAGTCGCTGGAACCGACATTCTCTTACAGCAAGCCGCGCTGACCCAGGCGCGCCAGACCCTGCCCGATCTTGAAAGGCGATTGGCTGCGCAACGCAATCTTCTGACCGCCCTCGTGGGACGCTATCCTTCACAGGAGGTTGGCGAGACCTTCAACCTCGCGCAGCTCGCCTTGCCGCATGAGCTTCCGCTCAGCCTGCCAGCGCAGCTCGTCGGACAAAGACCCGACATCAAGGCCGCCCAGGCCAGCGTTCACTCGGCGAGCGCCCAGGTTGGCGTCGCCGTCGCGGCAAGATTGCCCAATGTCGTGCTGACGGCCAATGGCGGGTCTGGCGCGTTCCAGCTCGCGCAGCTCTTCACGCCGGGAACCTGGTCTTACACGCTGATGGGCAATGTCGCTCAGCCCGTTTTCGACGGCATGACGCTTCTCAACAAGCAGAGGGCGGCGGAGGCTGGGCTGGAGCAGGCAGCGGCGCAATATCACGGCGTCGTGATCAACGCATTTCAGAATGTGGCGGATACGCTTCGCGCGTTGCATGCCGACGCCCGGGCGGTCAAGGAAGCCCGCATCGCCGAGAGCGTCGCAAAGAAATACCTCGATAAAATCCGCTCGCAATTGAGATTCGGAGGCGTATCGGAACTGGCCGTCGTTGACGCGCAGCGCACGCTCCTAAGCACATCGATTTCTCGCGTGCAGGCGGAGGCCCAACGCCTCACGGACACCGTAGCGCTGTTTGTCGCGCTCGGAGGGGGATGGTGAACGTCGTCAATGAGGAAAGCGCTTGGTCCCCGCGAATCTGGCGATGCTTCCTTCCAATGGAAATGTCGCTGTTGGCGCGTAAATCCGGCAACAACGGAGTTGAGGAGGCTTCGCTTGGGCTGTCTTCCAGAAGACCTTGAACATCTTTGCCGTGCATGAATGGCATTTAGATTCCTGACAAGTGGAGCACTGCCAGAGTGTCAAAGCCGTCCGGCGCAATATCGATCACAATAGCGTGTATCCAGCCGCGAGCAGCGGGCGGCCATCCTCTTCACTGACCTCGACATGCCCGTCTTTGACGGCGAATTGTTGGCCGCTCATCGTGTATACGTGGCTGATCCCGGGCGGCGCCTTTAGGCGATAGGTGGCTTGTGACGCTTTGCCGGAGGCGCGTTCCGCCTCGAGCCGATAATATTCCATAATACCCCACCCCGGCGGCCGCAGCTTGGTCCAGGCGAGCGCCTGCGCGGTGGAATCGGCCTGATCGTCATGGCGACCATTCGGAAAAGCGGTCAGCTCGCGCAGATAGTCGGGGAGCCAATGCGCTTTCTGCGGGAGATGCACATAGCCGTTCTCGATCGATGCCGTTTGAGCGTGCAGGCGCATGATCTTGTCGCCATTGGGTTTGAAGCGCACAACCTGCGATAACCCGCCTTCGATCAGTTCCTGGATCAGCTGCGTGCCGAAGGCTTTGTCCTCGATCAATATTGTGGACGGATTGAACAGCCGATGCTGTTCGATGACCGCGCGCTTGAGGTCGGGATAGGCGAGCTTTTTGCGGAAAACATTGAGCGGATAGAAATGGCCGGCTTTCTGGCCCCAGGTGGTGCAAACGGAATAGTCAGCAGGTTCTGTTGGCTTGTTGGCGGTGTCCCAGCTTTGAATGATCTGGTCAAATTCTTCGTCAAGCGTCAGCGGATCATAGCGACGGAACCATTCCTGCTTGACCATGCCGCCGCCGGCAGGGGCGGGCGATTGCTGATATTGGCCCGCGAAATTATAGGTTCCAAAGGTCTGACGGATGTTTTCGAGGGTTTCGACGGATTCTCGCGCAGAATGTAACGTCTCGCCCGTGCGCCTTTGAAAGCGCTGCAGGCCGAGAAACGTCTCGACCAAATGTTCCTCGTTCACTTCCGCGATAGCGGGTAAGGAGAGAAGTTCCCAGCCCTCTTGCCTTAAAACATGGCCGATGAGATCGTCTTCATGCAGGCGCTGCATGACAATGATGATGACGTCGGCGCCGCGGCCGGTGAGGGTCATCTTCACCCGTCGGGCGCTGCCATGAGCGCTTCCGCTGAACCCCAAATTGCAGCCGTGGAAAGCACCACCTCGAGCGGTGCCTGGGCGCCACGACCTGACGTTCGCTTAAGGCGCGAACGAGCAAAATTTGTAGCGCAACTTAAGGCTTGGCCTTTCCTCTCGGCAGTAGATGCAGAAGCCGGGCGAAGCGCCGTTCGGTCACGAACGCCAGGCTGAAGAGCTGAACAATATTTTCAGCCTCGATCACGTCCAGGCCAATGCGCTTCGGAACAAGCTCCTTACGCGTGCGGAACAGCAAATCCCATATCGCGAGCACGATGCCATAATTGCTGTCGTGCTCGCTGCGAAGTGTGGAGTGATGGGCCCGGTGCAAGGAGGGCGTGATGATGAGGCGCGAGAGCCACTTCTCGCCGGGAAAACTTGTGTTCGCGTGATGGAAGAGCACGAAGAACATGCGGGTGACTTCACACAGGACGACAACCTTCGCTGGAACGCCGAATATGACGGTGCAGAAGCACTTGAAAAGAAGCTCCAGAAACTGGTCAAACACATGGAACCGTAAGCCCGTCGTGACGTGAAAGCTCTTGTCGCTATGGTGAATCTTGTGGAAGCGCCAGAGAAACTCGTTCTTGTGTCCGAGCAAGTGCCAGACATAAACCGCGAAATCGAACAGGATAAAGCTCAGGAGCCATTTGAGCGGCCCGTCTTCGACGCCACTGAGGAGCCCATGGTTCGAATAATTGGCGGCGACGACAAGCAGGCTCGATAGGGAGAGCGCGCTCATGATGACGTTGTTGATTAAAAACGCGGAGGTGTTTGTCGAGAATGATTGCTTCAGTTCCGAAGAGGGGGTCTTGAGGTAAGGGAAGTATTTTTCGACCAGCAGTAGCGCTACGAACAGCAGCACTACCCCTCCGAAAAGATAATTCTCAATGCCGGAAGTCGCGCTCATTACCGCTCTCCTGAGAAACTAATCGAAGACCCTTAACATAGACCGCCACGGGACGCGGACTCGTATTTGGGGCCGGCGATTGAATCGCGCCAGCCCTCTAACTAGGTAGATTCTTGACCGAGGCGATAAAATCTTCGGGTTATCGACGGAAAATGGCGGGAATTGACTGTTCGATCCTCTCGAGGGACGCGTAAATGACGGCACCTGGAAATCGACGATTGCCAGACAGGGAGAAATGCAATGCTTGGTCTAGGATCGGCGAAGCCTCTCATAGGACAAGCGGTAGATGTCGTAAATTCGCCAATCGCGCGGATTTACGACTTTGTAGGTAACTGTTTCTTCGACAATTATCCAAGATGGTGCCCTCAGGTGGTTGAATTGGAAATGCTGTCCGAGCCCCCCATCCATTCGGGAACCATTGGCCGCCAGGTCACGCGCGATCGCGGCATCGACAGCGAATCCACTTTCGTAGTTACTCATTTCGCCGCGCCGCAACGCATGGAAATAATGGGCAAATCCGAACCTTTCAGAACGGCTTACGAGTTCGCCATGGAAACCGAAACCTCGACCCGGCTAGCCTTCACCTTTGAGCTTAAAGAGCTGGATTTGGTCATGCGGCCGTTCCAGAAATTGATCAGGATCGCGCTTGAGGAGGGGGCGGTCCAGACCGTCGAAAACATCAAGCAGCTGCTTGAAGGCGGCGAGTTGCAAGCGACCGGCTAGGGTTGCCGCATGAAGCCCCGGTTCCGCTTATTCCAAGGAGAGCAATAATGTTCGTGGTGCAAAAAGACAGCGGCGTCATCCCTCATGTGTTGACCCAGATTCTTGACTCATGCGTCAATGGCGTCACGCTGTCCGACCCCGATATCGAAGACTCTCCACTTGTCTATTCCAACAAGGCGTTTGAGGACATGACAGGCTACGCTCACGATGAAGTCGTCGGGCGGAACTGCCGGTTTCTGCAGGGCGCCGACCGCGACCAGCCCGAGTTGGAGCGGCTGCGCGTAGCTATCAGCAACAAAGAGCCCATAGAGGTCACCTTGCGCAATTACAGAAAGAATGGAGAGCTTTTTTATAACAGGCTCGTCGTCAAACCGCTTTTCGACAACAAAGGAAACTTAGTCTATTTCCTTGGCGTTCAGTATGACGTCACCCGGCAGATCAAGGCTCAGGAAGAGATAAGCAGGCTGAGCGCGCAACTGGAAATGTCCGAGAAATGAACTTGCGCGGGAACGACAATCCGCAGGCATGCGAAGTCACGACCCGCTGAACCAATTATAGCCCAAATTCTCCCAATAGCCGCCGGGATAGTCGTTAGCGACAAAAATCTCGGTGACGAATTTCGGATTCTTGAAACCCAGCTTGGTGGGAATGCGAATCTTCACGGGATAGCCATATTTCGTTTCGCCCGGCTTGCCCGGAAAATCCAGTACGAGCAGAGTCTGCGGGTGCAAGGCGGTAGGCATGTCGATGCTGGTCGAATATTTGTCGGCGCAGCGGAAGCCGACGTAACGCGCGGTTAGATCCGCGCCGACACGCTCCAGAAAGCTCTTGAATGGAACGCCGCCCCATTTGCCGATCGCGCTCCATCCCTCCACGCAGACGTGGCGTGTTATCTGCGTCGTCCGCGGCAGGGCCCGCAGTTCCTGCAGCGTCCAGCTTCGCTTGTTCTCTATCAGCCCCGACAGCTCCAGTCGGTAACCGGCGCCGTCGATCACGGGCGCCAGCGCCTCTTCGTAATAGGCGTTGAAGGGGAAAGGCGTCGTTATCTCCGCCTCCATATATGTCGGCGCGAGCTTGCCCGGGTCGAACAACGCCGCCTGCACGCGGTCGTTCCAGCGCGACATCGCCCAAAGAATACGGTCCACGGCGTCGTCATCCTTGAGCGTGCAGCCAGACAGCAGCGTCAATGCGCCGACCGACAGACCCTGCTTCAGGAACAATCGCCTCTCGATCTGCTCAACTTGCGGCCGAAACCGATCCAGGGAAAGCCTTTTGCGACGATTGTCAGGCTTCATCGCTTTTTTCCGGCTTCGCGCCCGCTCTTCGCCAGGCGTCCCGTAAACATCGACTGCATCGTTCCCTTGATAGCCAAAGAGGCTCCGACATGGATGGCCAGGAATGCGACGAGGCCAAGCATCGCGAAGAAATGAACGCGCCGCGCCTGCTCGTAGCCGCCGAGAAAAGCGGTCAAGATCTGGAATTGCACCGGCTTCCATATCGCCATTCCGGAGACGACGAGCGCGATAACGATCCAGATGACGCAGATATAGAGCACGCGCTGGATGATGTTGTATTCCCCGGTTCCGTGAAGAACGACGATTTTTAACTCAAGGCGCAGGTTGCGATAGGCTGACATCGGACTAAAACTGATCAAATCTCGCCAAAAGTGACCAGAGAAAATTCCGTAAGCGAGGTATGCAAGGCCGTTCAACACCAGCAGCCACATCACGGCGAAATGCCACGCGAGCGCTCCCGCGAGCCAGCCGCCCAAGGTCATCTCCGGGGGAAACCGCACCTCGGCGAACACCGGCGAGGCGTTGTAAATGCGCCAGCCGCTCATCAGCATCGCTATAGCTGCAAAGGCGTTGATCCAATGCGTGATGCGCACGAAGAGCGGATGGATGATTTTGTCTTTGGGCGAAGGCCGCACTTGTACTTTCCTGGACTGCGGCGCAGCGTCGAGACAACCGGCTGAGCTAGTTGAGGAGGCCAAGGCTAGTCGCCCGAATTTGCCTTGGCAACCGGAGGTTTCGCGGCTCGCACTTTTGCATATGCTGCGCCTGAAACTTACCAGGCCGTCTGCTGGATGAAACCTAATTTGTAACTATCGAGCGCATTCGACAAGCAGGCGCCGTCTTCAGGGGCTCTCAACCCTATCACTCTCCCGAAAGCCATGCCCCATTGATGCGCTGCTCGGTGAACCATCCGTTTAGAACGCCTTGCTGAGAGATCGAATTAATTAATCGCTTGGCTGCGGATAAAAATTACTTGAATCAAGTCCTTTCGGGAAATGACCGCCAGAGTCAACTGGCAACGAACGGCATCAGCTCACGCGGGCCATCGATCGAGACCATGTGACCGTCAGTGTGTGATAAAGATCGCGGCGGCGATGAGAATCACTAGGCGACGCTAAGGGAGTTATTTGACCCACGCCGCCTCGCTTGACATTGCAACGCTTGTATTCGTGAGGGCGGCTACTTAGGTATGAGCGATCGAGTCTTCGGTCGAACGACTTTGCCATAAAGATAAACTCAATCTAATCATGGCTCGATTGTACTTTGTCAAAAAACGCCAGTAAAATAATAGCCAAATCTTAAACTTATCTTAACACCGGCGTGCGCTCTTGAACGATGGCCAAGCAATCGAAGCGACTTCATATGCTCAACCCACAACCTGATGAGCAATGCGGAATAGAAGTCGGTTTGCGCGGCCAAATAGCTAGCTCGAACTGCGTTCCGGCGTCCACACGGTTGATAGATAAATATGCTGGCCTAATCACGTCTATAGATTACAATACGCTGTTGCTTGACGCATGCCCAATCGGCATAGTTATATTTAATTCAAATGGATATAGTGTAGCTGCAAATCGATCTTCAGGTAAGCTTCTTTGGGAGCCTATTAATAAATTGGAAACTGAAAATTTCAGGAATATAAAATCATGGAGAAAATCCAGACTCTTGAATTTATTAGAGCAATCAATAAATACAAATAGGGCGATTGACGCAGAGGTAATGCTGCATTTTTCTATAAACAAGAAACGGGACTGTATTCATGCCCGCCTCGTTCCTTTCATATTTAATTCAGAATGGCATATATTGACAATATTCTCAGATATTACGGAGAAAAAGAACATTGAAGAGCAAAATAGAATCTATGCCGAGGAAATAGAATCCTCCCTTTACGTAGACCGTTGCAGTCATTCGAACATTAGGAGAGATGCGCGACCCTGATACCGCCGGCCATGTGTGGCGTGTAGGGGAAATAGCCGCCGCTCTTGGCGCCGAACTTGGTTTTGACGAGCGTCGACAGCAGGGATTGCGGATTGCCGGCTATCTCCACGACATCGGCAAGATCGCTACTCCAGCGGAAATTCTTACGAGACCCGGACGACTTACCCCTGAAGAACTTGCGCTCATCAAGTGTCACGCCTCGGCCGGCTTCGCGATTCTAAGCAACGTGAAATTTCCATGGCCGGTAGCGCTCGTGCCGCTGCAACACCACGGGCGCATGGATGGCAGCGGCTACCCGCAAGGCCTCAAAGGCGAAGAAATCACGCTCAAGGCGCGTATCGTCATGGTTGCGGACGTGGTCGAGGCCATGTCATCGCACCGTCCATATCGGCCTGCCCTCGGAATCGAGCAAGCGCTTGCGGAGATTGGGCGAGGTAGAGGCACAGCGTTCGATGCCGACGTGACAGACGCGCGCCTTCGCCTGTTTCGGAAGAAAGCCTATCGATTGCCGAGGTGAGGATCGGAAATTGTCGGCCCCACATGCCGCGCCGGATAAACAGATCCGTGAGCACTTCGATAAGCTCGATGGATTTCAGCTTCCAATCGATCCGAATGGCCTGACTTGTCAAAACTCGGCTTTGGCGCCAACCTGCGCTTGATGCGAAGCGCCCGAGCGTGTAACGGCGGTCGCAGTGATCCGCCGGGTCCGCGATTTCAATATTTGTTTTGCGTTATTGCGAGTAGCCGATTTTATGACCATCAATTTGACAGACAGACTCCAGGAAGCCGCCGGGCAAAGGCATGATGGGTTGCGCCCAATCGAGCGGCGCCGAACGGACTTGGCCGACAGCTACGCGTCCTCGTCCCGCTCGCGGGGGAACCGGCCGCAGGAGAAATCAACGCCGGGCGCACTCCCGCCGGAAATAGCTTTTCTTCTAAGTTTCGGCGTTCCCGCCGCACTGTTGCAATACGCGGCGACTCTCGCGCGGCGTCAGGGCGTATCCGCCGACGCGGCGCTGCTCGCTGAAGGCCTCGTCTCGGAGGACAGCTTTTATAGGGCCTTCGCTGACTACGTCGGCGTCGATTTTCTCGATCAAGGTTTGCGGATTGTCCCGCCCGCCGATCCGTTGATCGCGGCCGACCAAGGATATGTCCAGCTCGCTGCAAACCCTTCCAGACTCAAATGGCTGTTCGCGCCGAGCGGCGCAGCCATAAGCGGTCTAATCGGCGCCGCGAGAGGCAATAACTCCCGGCCGCTGTTCGCCGTAACAACCCGGACGCGCTTTCTCGCGGCGCTAAGCGAGGGGCCGCTGCGCGCGGCCACTGCGGCGGCCCCTTATTGCGCGGAGCGCGCCGACGCGGCGCTATGCGCCCGCCGAGCATTGGGGCGTCGCTCAATCGCCATCGGCCTTGTAGCCAATGTCGCGCTGTTCTGTTGCCTGTTCCAGCCGGTTCAGGCGCTGGCGCTGGTGGCGGCGCTCCCTTTGGCGGCGCTGTTTCTTGCGAGCGTCCTCCTGCGGCTTTTCGCCTGCGCCGAAAGTTTCGATTGCGAGGATCGTGTTTTCCAAGCCAGCGACGCGGAATTGCCGATCTACACGGTGATTATTCCGCTCTATCACGAAGCCGAAGTAGCTCAGCAGTTGGCCCTGGCGATAGACCGGCTCGACTATCCCGGTATTATGGCGCAAACGCCACCCCGCATTTGAATCAAGCACTTGCGGGAGCCGCTAAGTGACGGCGGCGGCCCGGTGCGGGCTACTTTTTATCAGCTTATTAATCGGAAGCATTCCCGACCGTGCAAATGTTGAGGTTTGGCATGACGGTTTGTTTTGCATGGTAGAAGAAACAGAAGGAGCTGTGTCTGATTTTCTTTCCAGTAAAATATACAAAACATCCATTGAATGTGATTATTTTCTCTGCGTCCAGCAGGCCCTTATCAGTAATAAATCTATTATTAGGCTGGATAAGATCGTTGGCTGTGTCTATTGTCATCTGATATCCACCAAATCCTGTTGTCGGATAGGCGATCCTATTTTGATTCATATTGTTTTCGGACATGCAAATATCTTTGAGTTTTTCTATACGCGCAACGGCAGCTCCGTTAATCCATTCTTGTTTACTAAATACGTTGAACTCCGCGCCCTCACTGATCTTAGCGGCCTCTCTACCCGTATTTGTATAAAATATGGAAACTTTAATCCCTTGATCAACCACGGGCAGGGGTGCGGTTGCATTCGATGGGCCGACCCAAGCTCTTTGTGCATCCTCCGCTGTATCAGCCAGCCTGTTATAAATAGATATAAGTTGTGTTGTTTGTTGCGACTGAATATATATGACGTACGAAGTTCCGCCGGATATTATAACGCCAGTAATAATCGCAGTGGTTATATATCCGCTTCTCTTGGATATGGCGCTGAAAACGTCAATTTGATTCTTCCAAACGTCCTTTTGAATATCAAAAACCTGTTCGCTCTTTGTGACGGTTCTGGATATGCCTTCCGCTACGATTTCCATAGCGCTCGCGGATCGGCTGGATTCTTTGATGGCGTCACCCATGTCCTTGGTTTGTCCGGTCGCGATCTCATCCATTTTTTTGATGGTTTGTTTGAGCCGATCGGCTTGAATCCAAAAGACGCCAGCTTGGATGCACAGAATAATGAAAGTGAAAAACGATATCCCGACCGTCGCTCGATCATAGAAGCGTTTATCGTCGCGTTCCCCTGTATCGTTGGCGGTTTCTTCTGGGCTCTTTTCTGGCAGGATCGTCTTTACGACAAGCGGGGTTCCAGGCGTTCCGCGCTTATCGGGCTCGGGTGGTTCCTGTTTTTCATTGGCGGAATGGTATTGCTCAGGGAGCTTTTCAGGGGGATGCCAACTGACTTGTTTTGAAATGGCCGGGAAGACGCCCAATAGGAATAGGGCTACGGCAATCAAACATCCCCTAAATGAACCGACTTGCATCCAATTGCCTCAAGGCATTGGATCAGAAACGCAGCGGTAAATCCGCCTCGGCTGATCTTGTTGTTGAGATTTCGCTCAGTTTCCTGAACGCCAATTTCAGCAAGCTTCTCAACCAAGTTGGCGTAGGTCAATCCCTTGCGCTTTAGCTCCCCCTTAAGGAGATTTTTCGCTTTCGTCTCAAATAGTTGAGTCGTGGGAAGTTCTTTGAATTTTGCGGCGGCCATAGCTAGGGCTCCAAAAATCATCATATATGATGATAATAGCCCTTGCATTTGGCTATGTCTATCGCTATATCCGATGAATATTATCATCGGATGTGGCGACATGGCACAGCACTTTCTCCTTTCCCCGGCTTCCAAGACCCTCTCGCTGGGCCGCGTGTTCCGCATGTCGGACGCGGAAGCCGAGACGATGTTTCGCAATCTCCGCTGGTCTGAGACGAACGGCGCGCCGGTTTGCCCGCACTGTGGCAGCTTGAACGCTTATGACTGTCGCCGCCCGTCTGGAGCCCCGCGCTTTCGTTGCCGTGAGTGCGAAAAGGATTTCAGCGTGACCAGCGGGACGTTGTTCGCCTCGCACAAACTGCCGCTGCGGGTTTATCTCGCCGCAATCGCGGTGTTCTGCAACGAAGTGAAGGGCAAAGCCGCTCTTGCGCTCTCCCGCGACATGGGCGTGTCCTACAAGACGGCGTTCGTCCTGTTGCATAAGCTCCGCGAAGCTATGGGCGAAGAAATGAAAGGCCGCGTTGTCGGCGGCGAAGGCGAAGTTGTGGAAGTCGACGGCGGCTATTTTGGCGGATACATCAAACCTGCCAACCACAAGGAAAACCGCCGCGATCGTCGCCTTGCTCGCAACCAAAACGGCAAGCGCCAGTGCGTCGTCATCGTGCGCGAGCGCGAAGGCCGTTCGGTTCCTGCGGTGTTTCATTCCGAAGGCGCGGCGCTGAACTTCATTAAGGCCCACGTCGCCAAGGGCTCAATCGTCAATGCTGACGAAGCCGGTTCTTGGGATGGCCTTCATGGCAAATACGAAATGCGCCGGATCAATCATCAAGAGGCATATTCGGATGATGGAGCCTGCACGAACGACGCTGAGTCGTATTTCTCCCGCCTGCGCCGCGCGGAGATCGGCCACTATCACAGCGTCGCCGGTCAGTATCTGCTCCGCTACGCTCAAGAGGCCTCATGGCGCGAGGATCATCGCCGCATGAGCAACGGCGACCAAGTGTTTCGGATTGCGGGCCTCGCTATGAAACGCAAGCCGAGCGTCGACTTCGGTGGCTATTGGCAGCGGCATATTGTTTAATGATTCGTTGCATCGAAAAGAACCGCACTTAAGGAAAAGAACACAAGTGAAACATTCGCAACAAATATGTTTGCGCATATAAAATATATCCGCAAATCGGCTATAAAAGCCAGTGGGACGTGTTTATCGATGTGACAGCTACCCCTTAGGCTAAAAAAATTAAGCCCCATCAGCGGGCCTCTACAGCCCTCCTATTGACTCGTCTGTCTTGATTTGGAATATTACACGCGGAAGGCGTGAATCACCTTCTGACGTGAAAAAGCCGAGGCTGCGAACCCCGGCTTTCACGTCAATACCGCAACAGCCCTGATAAGCTTGCGGCAGCTCGATAACAACGTGCATTTTATGCACGCGCGCTCGCATGTCAAGCCTATCAGGGTCCACATAAAGGACTCTTGATATGACTAAAGCGAATACCCCCTGTCATAAACTTACCTTTGAAGAGGCGGTTCAAATCCAGCTTCGGATCATGGATCACGAGAAATATTCTCGCATTCTTTCGGATTACGACGTCAACCAAGGACGTATTTCCGAGGTGAAAACCGGCAAACTCCATCCCGGCAGCTATGAAGAGGCTCTGCGGCGGCGTCCGCGCGCTGCGTAACGTGGAGACGAAAAGTAACGGGGCGATTTGCCCCGTTACTCTTGCCCATCTATTGCGGCTGCGGCCAGCCTCCAAACGCAAACGCCCTTGCGTTTCCCCTCGATAACAACACGCCCACGCGTCGCCTGCATTCGCATAGAATGAATGAGAAGGTTTGCGACCGTGCGCGCAAGAACCTTGTCGTTGGTGTCGAGGCCCTTCTTGGCCATCACACGCAACGCCAGTTCTTTTGTTGTGAGTGCGCCATACTCCTTTAGCGCCCGCTCACACAGCGCCCATTTTTCGCGATATGCGAAGACGCGGTGAACGTCGACATAGGCTTGAAAGTCTCGCGTGTCTTCCGCCGCGAAGATTCTCATTGCGGCGTTGACGTGCGCGAGATCGGCGTGAGCCTGTTTTAGCTGGCGCTCATATAGCTTGATGATGGCGGTGATTTCATCGCGCTTCCTGCGAAGCGTGGTAACAGTGCGAATCTCAGTCATGCCTTGAAAAGTAGGCTGGACCCTGTCAAATTGCTTGTGGCGTTTGCGCCATAATACCGGGTTTTTGAGGCTTGGAAACAGTCATTGACGACTTTAGATTCGTTAACTGAACAGTTCCTAATTGCTATGGAAGACGTTCCGTGGCGGCTTTATTTTTCTGGCCTTTTTGGAAGCGCCGCCGTCGAATTTACCTCGATGATCAAGTCTACCCTCGTGATCGATGGCGATTGTCCGCCTCTCTATAAGAAGCCGTTTTATATCCTCGCTAGAGCTGGGTTTGCGCTATTTATAGCGGCTCCCCTCCCTACGCTTTTGGGTGCGACTTCTATCTTGACCGCAATCTATATAGGAGCAAGCGCTCCATTGATATTTGACCGGCTAGCATCAGGCATTCTTCCTGACGTATCTAAGTAATTGAGTTTACGCCGCCCTCTGCCAATACCCCTTCCACTGCCGTGACACAGGGTGCGCCAGCGCAGCCGAAGCGATCATGAGATATTGCTCGCCATTCGAAACGCGGCGATGATCTTCGCGCCAAGCAATCTCGCGTGAATAGGCCTGAAGGTAGCGGCCAGCGATATGGTGATGCTGGCCAATTTCCGCGCGGCGAATGCGAGAAAAGAAGCTCTCGGCTTGGTTCGTGCAAGCGCCTTCGTCTGAATAAGCCAATTCGTGATTGCGCGACTACTACGCCATTTACGCCACTTCGCCGTCGTGGGTGCGTCCCCTTTAAATTCGGCGGGGTTACCGTCAATGCGCGCGCGCCCGCATTGCCGGGGCTCTGCGGAGCTTTTTTGGCGATACCCTGATGCGGGGATGCGGCGGTTTGGAGATGCAGTCGTCGCGCGTGAGCGCCAACCGGGAACATTTTTGCGGGCCGCTCTTCGCCGAAGCTATCGCTACTTGGCGCTGTCGAGGTCGCGACTGCTACCCTTCCCGAACGCGTCGATTAAGAACGACCTCATATTTTTAAGTCCCTCGGGAGTGGACTCTAAGTGCAATACCGATCCAACTTTTTTCGGCAACTTTATGCTATGCGGAAGCGCAAGCGGTTCTGGCCTAGCGCCTGTTTGAATCATGAACGTGCTGTGAGCTATGAAATCCGCCATCATAAGCTGGCCACATTTGTCTTTCTTACCTTCCACTATTGTTTTTAGCATATCGCACCCTGCGTCGCTGAACTCTTTCTTTACTTCATCGAAAATACGCTTCGCGTCACCCGCGTTAACATGGCCACTCTCTAACACTAAGTGCAGCTCTGGGAATCTACCCCTGAGCCTTCTCTTCGCTACAACCGTCATAAAGTGATAAAGAGCCATCCTAAAACATAGTCCATACTTGCTATCAAGGCGCATTCTGTTTGGCTTATCACCGCTCCTATAATACTGATCGTAGTCAGAGTCGCGAAGAGTAACGGCCACGGAATCCGTGAATGCTCCGCTGGTCAAGCCACCCAAATCTGCGACGAGCGCCATACACTGCTCGTTATTCCATCCCTTGAAGTCGCCTTTTCGTCGCTTAAATTTTTTTGTATGGAACACTCGAAACCCGTGTTTCTTTCTAATTCTTTCGAAGTCCTGCTCGAAACTCTTGCACTCTTTTCGTTGCGCCAGGAGCCCGCCCATGATGGTCACCGGAGACTCATCATGCGTTCCGCTTTCATCGAAATAGGCAGTGTAAACGAGCAAGAGGGCGCTCCGTCCGAGCATCAAACGCAAAGATTCCTATTGAATAATAGCACGACTCTAGGTGCGCTCCGAGGATGCGCCTCGGCGTCTAATCGCTCGTCGCGGCTACAGGACACAGCGCTCGCAGCGATAGCCAACGTAAGCGGCGGCGTCGAGTCGACCGGTTATCAGCGTCGCGGGCCGCTGCGCCTGCCGAGCGGGATGACGTTTGAGACCGGCTTGCCGCACAGCGCATCGTGCACGACGGCCCGCTCCGCCATGAAACCCTCGCGCCAGCAAAAGCGGACACAGGCCCTAGCCTCTCCGTGCTCGACGGCGGAGCCCACTTGCTCGATAAGCATCGCGGTCAAATTGATGCTCGCCAATACAGCGAGGCGCGCGCTGGCGAATTCCACCTGCCCGCCACAGGCGTCAGCGTCGAACGCTTCCGGGCCGAAGTAGAGCAGCTCGCTTTTGCCGTAGAGCTCTGCCTGTCGTCCCATGTCCGGCGCGGGCCAAGGCCCCCGCAGCGCCAATTGCACGTCGCCGAGCGCGCTCGCCTCCATGTAGAAGATGAGCGGCGATCTCTCATCGCCCGAACGCCCAGCCAGCCGCGCTGCGGAGAGAGCTCCGGCGTTGCGAGCAAGCCACGATTGCAAAGGGCGCAGCACACGCGCCGGGCCCGTCAGTGAGACGATGCGCCCGTTGTCGTCGTTAAATTTCACGCCAGCCGCCTGCAGGTGTTCGAGTCCGCGCTGAACGCTGCGCGGTTCTACGTCGCTCGCGCCGTCGGAGACGCCATTTGCGCCGTTCTGTAAGCTCATCACGCCGCATAGCGCCGCGAGTTGCGTCGCTTCGGGGTTTTCATGCTTGATCATGGCTTCACCTGTGCTTTGAGCAGTTTCGCTCGATTGCATCAAACTCACGGAACTTACGAAACGCCGATGCGGGCCCGGTTGTGTCCCGGCTATGGGCTCGCGTCACAAGACCCGCGTCACACCC
>Ga0182013_10005050_pt1 | contig 15563 bp, 11 predicted proteins | sample 612S2MmetaG_FD_120487 | JGI IMG/M metagenome (GOLD analysis project Ga0182013, IMG submission 120487) | Permafrost microbial communities from Stordalen Mire, Sweden - 612S2M metaG | ecosystem: Environmental > Terrestrial > Soil > Wetlands > Permafrost | place: Sweden: Stordalen | collected...
CATGAGCTGACGCCACCGAAGATCAAGGCCCCAGTCACACAGGCCCCGCACAAAGCTGTATATCCGTGGGCAAGCTGCTTCAACGCATGGACATTTTCTCATAAGTCCTGCCCACCACACAGGTTGTTAACGCGCGGCGCTTTAATATAGCCTTGGGCAGGGTGCGCATTTTTTCTCAAGCCACACCGCTTGGACTAGGCTTATTGGCGCGTCTGTTACCCGGATCAGATCCTGGAACAACGCGTGGTTCCTGGGAGGCGATTGTATGGCTGACGAATCGGCGCGACTCCTGGGCTTCGCCTTCGCAAGCGCGGATTTGCTGTTCGAGATCGAACCCGATGGCCGCGTCACCTTCGTTCTGGGCGCAGCAAAACAGCTCGTCGGCGTCGAGCCCACGTCCCTCGCTGGCGGCAATTGGCGCGTTTTCGTCTGTGAGGAAGACGCGCCAATGGTGTCGGCTTTTCTTGACGGCGTCGGCGTTGGAGACCGGCGCGGCCCGATCCGCATACGCCTTAAACCTACCGGCGGGCGCAAGCTGAAGCGCTTCGCCGCCCTGTCCGCCTGCCGCCTGCCGCAGGTGGCCCCACGCATTTCCTGCGCGCTGTCGATCCACGCCGTGGTCCCCTCCGCCATTGAGCCAACGGGTCCACATGGCTTGCATAGCCCTGAGGGCATGGGCGTGCTGGCCGAGACGGCCATGAAGCATGCAGCGCAAGCCGGCGTGGACATCAACATGGAATTGATCGAGCTGGCGGGGCTGCAACAGGCCGCGCAATCGCTCGGCCACAGCCAGGCCGCCGAGGCCCTGGCCCGCGTCGCCGCGGCCCTGCGCGCGGAATCCCTCGACGGCGCCTCCGCCGCCCAACTGAAGGATGACCGCTACGCCCTGGTTCGCTCACGCGCGGAATCCGGCGATCGGTTAGTTGAACGGTTGACCCGAGCCATCACCGAAGCTGGCTTGCCGCTCATCACGCCCACGATGAACACTCTGGAGCTGGATGCCGAAGGGTCAGGCGAGGGCCTGCGCGCCCTGCGCCTGGCGCTCGATCGATTCATGGCCGGGGGGACGGCGGGCATGGCCGGCAGTTCACTCAGCGGCATGATCAAGCAGACCGTCGAGGAGGCGGCCAAGCTCAAGGCGCAGGTGGCCACGCGCCGCTTTTCCATGGTCTACCAGCCGGTCGTGAACCTTCAGACCGGTGTGACGGACCATTTCGAGGCCCTGCTTCGCCTGGGCGACACGGATAGCCCGACCGAGTCCATATTGATGGCCGAGGGTATGGACATCATTCAAGATCTGGACTTCGCTGTCGCTCAGACTGTGATGGCCGAGCTCAAGAAGCCGGCCAACAGCGCGATCAAGCTGGCCGCCAATATCTCGGCGCGCTCGCTGATACAGCCGGCCTTTATCAACAAGCTGATGGACATGATCAAGACCGAGGCCTCGGTCCGTGGCAGGCTCATCTTAGAGATAACCGAGAGCGCCAGCATCGACGATCTGAATCTAGCTGATGTCGTGGTGCGCCGCCTGCGCAAGGAAGGCTGCAGGGTCTCGCTTGACGATTTCGGCGCGGGGGCGGCCTCGCTGGACTATCTTAGAGCGATCGCCGTCGACGAGGTGAAGATCGACGGACGCTACATTCGCGAGCTGACCTCCGCCACCGATCGCAGCGGCCTTCTGGTTCAGCATGTGACGGATCTGTGCCGCGAACTGAAGGTGTCCACCGTGGCGGAAATGGTGGAAACCGAAGCGACAGCAGAGATTCTGCGCAAGATGGGCGTCAACCTGGGCCAGGGATACCTGTTCGGACGACCGACGTCCGAACCCATCCCCGCGCCGCTCCGCCGCAGCCCCGTGGCGGCCCGCCGCGCCGGCGTCAGGGAAACCTGGGGCTGATCTGACCCACTGAAAACATGCGCTGACAGCCCGCGCGAGCTCCCAAGGTCGACGGCCTTGGAGCAGGGCGGGGTCAATGCACCAGCCGAAGATGATTGGGCCGGTTACCGGCGCGCCTAGCGCCGAAGGCCGCTTGCGTGAGATACTCGATCAGATTGCGGCGCTTTGGAGCGACCGTTTCCAGCCGTGCGACGTTCGGCTGCACGCCGTGTAGCCGATACACCGACCAGGCTCCGCCCGGCGGGACAGGCGAGCCGGGTTCGAGCATGACGTAATCCCAGGCTGCTCCATCTTCATCGAGCTTAAGAATAGAATTAAACCGGCGATCGCGGAATGCCAGATCCTTGCCAGATTTTACAGCGATATAGATATGCTGGGATAGCCACTGATCGAAAGTTGACAGATAGACTTGAATGTCCACGATCATACCTTTCGTGCCGTGAGGATATAAGCCTTACGCCATGGATTTAACCGTCCTGTTAAGAGTTCTAGTGAACGAAAGATAAAGGCAGGGTGGCTGGTTGGGAGGGCGATGGGCCAACCTGGATTGTCGACGGGCCGCGAAACGGCTTAAGCCAAGGGCTACGCCGCCGCCGAGCGCGGCCCTGCCGGAAAGGGATGATGCGCCGCCCCCGCCGTAGGCCTCTGCAAAGCTCTGGGCCGACTCGCCTGGCGCGTTGGTCGGTCGACTTCTCGCCGGAGGCGGCCAGCCTGAGCGAAGGCCTGCGCGCCGCCGCCGCCTGCGCCTCCCTGGCCGCCGTGGCGGTGATCGGCCGCGACCCCAACCTGGCCTGGGCCGCCGTGATGGCTTTCTGGACTTGCCTGGTCGACCCGGGCGGGCCCACCCGCATCCGAGCGCGAATCCTTATGATCTTCGCCGGCGCCGCCACCGGTGTCGCGGTCCTATCGGCATGCGCGGCCAGTTTTGGTCTTATCCCGGCGGCCGCGACTCTGCTGGTCATCGCGATGGCGTGCAGCTACCTGAGAGTTTACGGCGCCGAAGCGGCGCCCCTGTCCAATCTGCTGGTGGTTTGCGCGGTCGTGACGATCGCCCGGCCAATCGGGAACCCGGCCGCCCTGCTGGAGTTTGCCGGCCTTTGCCTGGCCGGAGCCCTTTGGGCGTCCCTGCTCAGCCTCACCGTCTGGCGCATCCAGCCCTATGCGGCGGCCCGGACTGCGCTCAGCCTGGTCTACGAGCGCCTGGCGGCTACGGCGATGGATCTGACGAATATCCAGGATGCGCCGCTGGATGCGGCGGCGTGGGCCGCTCACGCCCGGCATCATCACGCCAGCGTTCGCCAGGCCATCGAAGAAGCCCGCAACCGGACGCTGCAGGCCGCCGGCGCGCGCAATGACCAGGATGACATCACCGTCGCAGGCGGCCGCCTGCTGGTCGCCCTGGCCGCGGCGGAAACCGAGTTCGCCTGCCTCATCGCCCTGTCGGACGTACTCGAGCGCGATGGCCCGCGCGATACGGCCGGCCTGCGCCGCACCCGACGCCTTGTCGTCCAGATCGCCAGCGTCATGCACCGCCTGAACCGCGCCGTCTCGGCAGTCGACGGCGACGCTGCGCCCCTGAGGCTCGCCGCCCAACGATTGGAGCGCGCGGCGCGGGCGGCCACGCCCCAAATCCGCCGGCTGGCGGCGCCGATGGCGGCCGAGGCCCTGCACGTAGCCGACGATGACATCAAGGTCGATTTCGGCGCCGCCGTCCCAGCAAGACCGACCCGGCAGGGGCTTCTTGCGCCCATCCGCGCCCATCTGACCTGGAAATCCCTGATCCTGCGCCATGCCGTCCGGGTCGCCGTCTCGGTCACGGCCGCCTTCCTCTTGGCGGAGGGATTCAAGCTTCCCTACGGCTATTGGATGACCACCACTGTGGCCCTGATTCAGCAGCCTTATCTGTCGAGCAGCTGGATCAGAGCCATAGAAAGGGTGGTCGGCGGCGTTCTGGGCGGTGGTCTGGCCGCCCTTCTGGGCATGGCGTTCCACTCCAACCTGGCGCTGCTGATCCTGATGTTCCCCCTGGCCATGGCGTGCATGTCGTTTCGAGCGGTGAACTACAGCCTCTACATCTTCTTCTTGACGCCGCTGTTCGTCCTGATCCTGGACCTGACCCATCCGGGCGTGCGCGAGGTGTCGATCGCCGGCATCCGGGCCTTGAACACGGTGATCGGCGGCTTCGTGGCCCTTGCCGGTTCGCTGCTGCTATGGCCGGGGTCGGAAGGCGACCGGCTGAAGCTGGCCCTGGCCGACGCGGTGGACCGCAACGGCAAGCTGGCGCGGGTGGCCCTTACCTCATTGGGAGACGATGTGCGGCCCATCCGGACGGCGCGGCGCGAGGCCGGTCTGGCCAGTAACCGCGCGGAGGAGACGCGGCGGCGGGCGGCCCTGGAGATTTGGTGGCGTCGCGATGAGCTAAACGGGGCCGACAGGGTCTTGGCGGCTGTGCGCCGCCTGGGCGGCACGGCGGTGGCCCTATGGCTGGACGACGCGCCACAGGACCAGCGGGCGGGCGATCAAGCCGTGGGCGTCTGGGCGGCCGAGACCGCCAGCCAGGCGGCGGCGTCTCTGCGCGAGGGCCGTTCCTTGGGCGAGCCGTCTGAGGCGCCTGAACCGGGGCGGGCCGGGCCCATCGTCGAGGAAATCCGCAGTCTCTATCAGGCCGCACAGGCCCTGGCGGACGGGCGCAAGGCGGGGACGTAAGGTCTACCTGAAATGGGGTCCGGTTGGGCCCGCCCGCATCCCTATCCTACGCCGGCCATCTCGCGGACCGGCGGGCGGGACGACGGACGAGGGCGGCCTATCGTATGAACCCGCAGGCGGTCATGCATAAAATGATCGATCCGCTCCTGGCGCGAACTGTTCGGGTTGATCGCGACGGATGAAGCCTGCACGGTGCGGGCAAGCGCGCGATTGCCGAGGTGGTCGCGGCTTAGCCTCCTTGACCTTGAGCGATGACCGATGACGCAAATCGTGGCCCCAAGCCGGCGCCCCCAGTCTTGGGCGGCCCTCGCCGCCCTGGGCATCGTCTACGGCGATCTCGGCACCAGCCCGCTTTACACCCTGGAGACCGTGGTCCAGGCCATGGGCGGGCGGTTCACCGCCGAAAGCGCGCTGGGCGTTCTGTCGCTCATCGTGTGGACTCTGATCCTTACCGTCTCGATCAAGTACTGCCTGTTCGTGATGCGGGCGGACAATCAGGGTGAGGGCGGCATTCTCGCCTTGATGTCCCTGGTCGGCGCCAACGCGTTCGCCGGACGGGCCAAGGCGCTGACCGTCATGGGCCTGGTGGGCGCGGCCTTGATCTACGGCGATGGAGTCATCACCCCGGCCATCTCGGTGCTGAGCGCCTTGGAGGGCGTGAACGTGGTGACCAGCGCCCTCAAGCCCTACGTGATGCCGATGGCCGTGGGCGTATTGGTGATATTCTTCGCCGTCCAGAGGTTCGGCACGGCCAAAATCGGCGGCGCATTTGGGCCGATCATGCTGGTCTGGTTCCTGGTGATCGGCGCACTGGGGCTGTTGGGCGTGGTTCAGCATCCTGTCGTGCTGGCCGCCATCGATCCGCGCCATGCGATCCTGTTTCTCGCCCACGGCGGCGCCACGGGCTTCCTGGTCCTGGGCGGGGTGTTCCTGTGCATCACCGGGGCGGAAGCGCTCTACGCCGACATGGGCCATTTCGGGGCCGGACCCATCCGCCTGTCGTGGTACGCCGTCGTTTTGCCGGCGCTTTTGCTGAGTTACGCCGGCCAGACAGGCCTTCTAATCCAAAAAGGCGTCATTTCCGGCAACCCCTTCTTCCAACTCGCGCCGACCTGGACGGTCTATCCCCTGGTCGCGCTCGCCACCGTGGCCACGATCATCGCCAGCCAGTCGATCATCACGGGCTCGTTCTCAATGACCCGCCAAGCCATGCAGCTGGGATGGCTGCCGGGCTTCGCCATCCGCCAGACGTCCGACCGGGTGTATGGGCAGATCTATGTGCCGACGGTGAACTGGCTGATGATGATCGCCACCATCGGCGTGACCATCGCCTTCGGCAGCTCCGATCGGCTGGCCGGGGCCTACGGCACGGCCGTCTCCACGACCATGCTGTTGACCACCGGTCTGTTGTTCGTGGCCATGGTCAAGGTCTGGCGCTGGCCCCTGTTGATCTCGGCCCCGGTCGCCGGCCTGTTCCTGATCGTCGACACCGGCTTTTTCAGCGCCAATCTGCTCAAGATCGCCGACGGCGGTTGGTTGCCCCTGACCTTTGGCATGGCCGTGTTCTTCGTCATGATCACATGGCGTTCGGGGGTGGACGCCGTTCGGGCGAGCCTGACGCAGGCCTCCGAGGCGCCGCAAAAGTTCATGGCCGATCTGACGGCCGGCCGCATCCCGCGCGTCGAGGGCACGGCCATCTTCCTCACCCGCACTCAGCAGAATATTCCGCCGTTGCTGATCGACCACGTCAAACACATGGGCGCCTTGCATCGCAACGTCGTCGCATTGTCGGTCGCCTTCGAGGAGACGCCGCGGATAGCCGATGACGAGCGAGGCTCGTGCGAACTGATCGCCGATGGGATCTGGCGGGTTGCGCTGCGCTTTGGCTTTATCGAAATTCCGGATCTGCCCACCGCGCTGAAAAGCCTGAAGACGCTCGATCCCAGCATCGACGTCGACCACGCGGTCTATTTCGCCTCGCGCGATCTGGTCGCGCCGGGACCGGTCCATCATTCGCCGCTCACCCAGCTCCGGCTGACGTTGTTCGCCTTCCTTTACCGCAACGCCGTCAAGGCTGTGGACCGGTTCAGCCTGCCGCGCTGCGACGTGGTGGAGATCGCACGGGAAATCGAGGTGTAGCCCCTGTGTGCAGGCGGCTATTTCCCTCGCTTTGTCTGCGGGCGCCTTCCCGAAATCCAAGGGACCGGACGTCCGCGCCGAGGTCCCGTATCGGGTTGTGTTCAGTGCAGGAAAATGGTGGACGCGACAGGGATTGAACCTGTGACCCCCTCGATGTCAACGAGGTGCTCTCCCGCTGAGCTACGCGTCCGCCTCAGGAAGAGGGCGGGGTATATCCGGAAGCAAGCCCGCGCTCAAGCCGCGAAGCGATAGCGCTAGAACCAAATCCGCGCTCAAGCCGCGGAGCGGTAGCGCGAAATACTATGCCGCGACCATCCGCTCCACCTCGGCCACGATCTCGCGCAGATGGATGGGCTTGGACAAGACCTTGGCGCCCCGCGGCGCGCTTTCCTGGGCGGCCAGCGCCACGGCGGCAAAGCCGGTGATGAACATGATGCGCAGATCCGGCTGAAGGATCGCAGCGCGCCGCGCCACCTCGATCCCGTCCGCACCCGGCATGACGATGTCGGTGAGCAGCAGATCCCATTCAGCTTCCGGCAGCGCCTCCAGGGCTTCGTCCCCGTCCGCGCACGCCCTCACTTCATAGCCGGCGCGCTCCAGGCCCCGGGTGAGGAACCCACGCAGGGAATCGTCGTCTTCGGCCAAGAGAATGCGAGCCATGGTCCCCCTAGAGCATCTTGCCGGTCCCCGCGGGGCGCCGATCCGCTTAGATTAGCAACATAGATGTAAACCGGCGATAAACCGTCCGTGTCCGGCGAGCCATACGTTGACGCCCCGCGTGACCTTCGCACAAATGGGGACATGGACGCTTACGACGGCTTGTCGCAATCGGGGTCGGAGGGCGCGCAGGCGCTTCTGCGAAACGCGGAGGCAACGTCCGCACCCCCAGCCTTCGAAATTGTGCAGCCGGACGGATGCGAGCCCGGATATCCGTCCTCGCCCCTGGTGTTCGCCTCGCCCCATTCCGGTCGTCATTATCCCGCGTCCCTGTTGGAACAGACCGCCCTGGACGGCTCGGCCATACGCTGTTCGGAAGACGCTTATGTGGACCGCCTGATCGCGGGGAGCGCGAGCTTCAGCGCGGTCACGATTCTGGCTCGGTACGCGCGCGCCTATGTCGACGTGAACCGCGAGGCCTATGAGTTGGATCCGGCCATGTTCGAAGACGACCTGCCCGTATTCGCCCGCGCCCGCTCCGCGCGTGTGGCCGCGGGCCTTGGCTCGATCCCCCGGGTCGTGTCCGAAGGTCAGGAGATCTATCACGGCAAGCTGACCTTCGCCGACGCGCGCGCGCGGATCGAGAGCGTGCACCAACCCTATCACAGGGCGCTGGCGCGCCTGCTTGATCAGGCACGGGCCGCATATGGCAAGACGATCTTGATCGATTGGCATTCCATGCCCTCCGGCGCGGCGAGCGAGGGCCCGTACGGCCGCAAAGGCTGCGACATGGTGCTGGGTGACCGCTTCGGTTCGGCCTGTTCCTCGGTCCTGACGCGGATGGTGGACGATGCGTTGTCTGGCCTGGGCTTTCGCGTTGCGCGCAATGCGCCTTATGCCGGCGGCTACACCACCGAATTTTACGGTCGGCCCGAAAGCGGGACGCACGCCTTGCAGATCGAGATCAATCGCGCGCTCTATCTGAACGAGTCTACACTCACGCCGCACGCCGGATTCGCACGTCTACAGCGCGACCTTGATCGGCTGTTCAAGCTGCTGGAGCGGGACTGGCGCAGGGTCCCCTGACCGGCGGGACCGGCGAGGGACAACGCCGCCAACTCATTGTTTGGAAGCAGTTTTGGCGTCAGGCCAAAAAAAAGCCGCGCCCGAAGGCGCGGCAAGTCATAGGGAGGAAACGCCCAGGAAGGGCAGCGGCGTCAGCGACGCCGCACAGCACCTATATAGAGTGCATCGCAGCACGCTTCAATATCAAAAGTCGGGTTGCTTATCGTAAAATCTGTGACAAGAACCAGATTCCCTTACAGAACAAGGGAATCCAAGAGTCACGGCAAAACCACATCATATTGCGCTGCACAATATGGCGTAGCGTCGGCTGGGTTTTTCAGCTATAGAAGATGTCGCATTAGCCCTGCGTCGACAAGGCGTGGAGCCGATTCTCCAGCCGGGCTAGCGCCTGTCGTCCGCTTCGCGTACAACCCCACGCCGCTCGCGCGGCCCTTCGCCTCCCTCCAATCTGGTTTTTCCATGGCCCTGCGCAACATCGCCATCATCGCCCACGTCGACCACGGCAAGACCACCCTGGTTGATCAACTGCTGGCTCAGTCGGGGGTGTTCCGCGACAATGAGGCCAAGGTCGAACGCGCCATGGACTCCAACGATCAGGAGCGCGAGCGCGGCATCACCATCCTGGCCAAGTGCACCTCCGTGCTGTGGAAGGGCAAGGCAGGCGAGACCCGCATCAATATCATCGACACCCCCGGCCACGCCGACTTCGGCGGCGAGGTGGAGCGAATCCTCGGCATGGTGGACGGATGTCTGCTGCTGGTGGACGCCGAGGAAGGCGTTATGCCCCAGACCAAGTTCGTGCTGGGCAAGGCGCTCAAGCTCGGCCTGCGGCCCATCGTGGTGCTGAATAAGGTCGACCGGCCGCATGCCGATCCCGACAAGGTGCTCAACGAAGCCTTCGACCTGTTCGCGGCCATGGGCGCAGACGACGACCAGCTGGACTTCCCGCACCTGTACGCCTCGGGCAAACAGGGCTGGGCCGTGGTCGATATGAAGGACCCGCAGGAAAGCCTGGCGCCAATCTTCGACAAGATCGTCGAGCATGTGCCGGCGCCGGCCGCTGAACAGCATCAGGAAGAGCCGGCCCAGATCCTGGCCGTGCTGATTGAGAACGATCCCTATCTGGGCCGCCTCTTGACCGGCCGCGTCGAGGCCGGCCGCTTCACCCCGGGCCAGGCTATCCACGCCCTCTCGCGCGACGGCAAGGAGATAGAACGCGGCCGGGTGACCAAGATTCTCGCCTTCCGCGGCCTGAAGCGCCAGCCGATCGAAGTGGCCGAAGCGGGCGACATCGTCGCCATCGCGGGCCTCAGCAAGGCCACCGTGGCCGACACCCTATGCGCCATGGACGTGACCGACGCCCTGCCGGCCCAGCCGATCGACCCGCCGACCATCTCCATGACCGTGTCCGTCAACGACAGCCCCCTGGCCGGCAAGGACGGCGACAAGGTGCAGTCGCGGGTGATCCGCGAACGCTTGCTGCGCGAAGCGGAAAGCAATGTGGCGATCAAGGTGGGCGAGACCAGCGAGAAGGACGCCTTCGAGGTGTCGGGCCGCGGCGAACTGCAGCTGGGCGTGCTGATCGAGAACATGCGCCGCGAAGGCTTCGAGCTGTCGATCTCGCGCCCCCGCGTAGTGTTCCGCACCGACGAGGAAACCGGCGCCAAGCTGGAGCCGATCGAGGATGTCGTGATCGACGTGGACGATGACTACACCGGCGTAGTCATTGACAAGCTGTCGCAGCGCAAGGCCGAGTTGAAGGACATGCGTCCCTCCGGCGCTGGCAAGACCCGCCTGACCCTGCAGGCGCCGTCGCGTTCTCTGATCGGCTATCAGGGCGAGTTCCTCACCGACACCCGCGGCTCGGGCGTGCTGAACCGCGTGTTCTCGCACTACGAACCCTACAAGGGCGCTATCGAGGGCCGCCGCAACGGCGTCTTGGTGTCCAACGCCGACGGCGAGACCGTGGCCTTCGCCCTGTGGAACCTGGAAGACCGCGGCGTGATGTTCGTCGGCTCCGGCGAAGCTTGCTACCAGGGTATGATTATCGGCGAGAATAGCCGGTGGGACGACCTGGACGTCAATCCGCTGAAGTCCAAACAGCTGACCAACATTCGCTCGGCCGGCAAGGATGAGGCCATCCGCCTGACCCCGCCTCGCCGCCCGACGCTGGAGCAGTCCATCGCCTATATCGACGAGGACGAGTTGGTCGAAGTGACGCCCAAGGCCATCCGCCTGCGCAAGCGCGTGCTCAACCCGTCCTTCCGCAAGAAGCGGATAAAAGAAGACGCGTAGGGCGATCCAAGCCCACGTCTGCGCTTTCGCGCTCGCCCCTGCCGCAAGGTTTGCGCGCCAGGGGGTTGCTGGGAGCCAATACTACGCCGTGTGCGGCTCCGCCTCGATCGGGGCCAGCGTTTCCCCATGGATCTGGGCTTCGAACCCGCGCAGGCGTTTATAGATCGATTGCAGCTCCACGATCGTGGTCCAGGAGTTAACCAGATACTGGAACGAGCTGCGCACCTGATCGAAGGCGTTTTGAATTTGCTGCAGCAGGCCCAGGGTAATAACCCCGGCGATAATGGTTGGTCCCATAATAATGTAGGGAAAGATGTTGTCGGTCTGCAGGTACAGATATCGCCCTAGATTGAAATACATGTAGTTGAAATATAAGCGAAAATAATTCTTACGAACATTGTCGAACAGTTCCTTTATCGTCGGCGGTTGGGCCCTGTTCGGATCATCCTCGCCATAGACCAGCTCCTTGCGGTAGGCGGCTTCCACCCGCTGATTGCGAAAGTTCAGTCCTGGCAGCTTGATGCCGATGGCGCCCAGGAACAGAGTGCCGAACGCGGACCAAGCCACGGCGGCGATCACCAGGGCGTGGGGAATGACCCCGGCGACAGGTAGGCGCGTGACATGCTCGCCCAGCCGCCACAAGACGGGCAGAAAGGCGATCAGGGTCATCACCGAATTGATGAAGCTGCCGCCCATGTCTTCTGTGGTGGTGGCGAAACGCATGGTGTCTTCTTGCACCCGCTGGGACGCCCCCTCGATCACCCGAAGTTCACCCCAATGCGCCATGTAGTAATCGTTCATTGCGGTGCGCCATCGGAACACATAATGGCTGACAAAAAACAGATTCATAGAAGTTACAACAATATAGGTAAGTAGAATGGTGGTGACGGTCGTTAGCTGCCCATAGTACTCGGTGAGGCTGACCGGCCGCGTATGGCCGAGTGCGGCTTGGATTAGGTCGTAGAACGGTCCGAACCAGTTGTTGAGGACAACGGTGACCTCCACCTGCAGATAGGTGACGAGCAGGATCAGCGCCGAACCCAAAATCGACCAGCGCCACCAAGGATGCGGCGCGAATCTCTGCCAAGCGGCGGTAAACAGCCCAATGGCCGCTACGGTGTAGATGTAGAACCACAGAAATGGCGGCGACCAGAAGATCGAGACCCCAATGATCGGCGGCGTGCCATGCGGCGGCTGGGGCAGGCCGATATAGGCGCCTAAGGTCTTCGCGCCCGCATACCAAGCCCCCATGACCAAAGCGGTCCAAATGACGACCGACCAAAAGAACCGCATGGGGCGCGGGAAGAAGGATACGAACATCGACAGGGGCTCCTAACGAAGGGGCCAGCCTCGTCATCCTTCGGTCACGACGCAAGCCCTGGTTTGCTGTCGCAGCTTCAATCAGAAAGGGGCCGCACCGTGGCGACGCCTACAGCTTGGCCTTGACCGCGGCCACGACGGCCTCGGGCGTGACGCCGAATTTCTCGTAGAGCGTCTGATAGGGGGCGCTGGCGCCGAAGCTGGACATGCCCACGAAGCCGCCGTCCTCGCCGATGAAGCGGTCCCAGCCTTGGCGCACGCCGGCTTCCACCGCCACGCGCACAGGGGCCTGGCCGATCGTCTCGGCCTGGTAGGCAGCCGCCTGTTTGTCGAACAATTCCCAGCAGGGGGTGGACACCACGCGCGTGGGCGCGCCCTCGGCTTCCAACAGCTCACGCGCCTTCACCGCAATAGCGATCTCGGTTCCCGAGGCGAAAATCGTGGCCTTGGCCGGGCCGGAAGCGGCGATGAGCTCATAGGCGCCCTTGGCGCTGAGGTTCTCCTCGCCCGAGGTCCGCACCGCGGTAGTCTTTTGGCGCGACAGGGCCATGATCGAGGGCGTCTTATGGGCTTCCAGCGCCAGGCGCCAGCATTCGGCGGCCTCGACCCCGTCGGCGGGACGGAACACCAATAGATTGGGCATGGCCCGCAGCGAGGCCAGATGCTCCACCGGCTGGTGGGTGGGGCCGTCCTCGCCCAGGCCGATGGAGTCGTGGGTCATCACGTGGATCACGCGCACGCCCATCAGCGCCCCCAGGCGGATCGCCGGACGGCTGTAGTCGGCGAAGGCCATGAAGGTGCCCGAGAAGGGGATCACGCCGCCATGCACGGCCATGCCGTTCATGGCCGCCGCCATGCCGTGCTCGCGCACGCCATAATGCACGTAACGGCCGGCGTAGTCGGGCAGGTCGAAGGCGGCTTGGCCCTTGACATAGGTGTTGTTGGAGCCGGTCAGGTCGGCCGAGCCGCCGATCATCTCGGGGATGGCCGGGACCAGGGCCGAGAGGGCCGCGCCCGACAGCACGCGCGTGGCGTCCGATACCGGATGGTCGACCAGGGTTTTGATGTGGGCGTCCAGCGCGCTCCAGGCTTGGGCGGGAATCTCCCCGGCTTGGGCGCGCTTGAACTCGGCTCCCTTGGGCGAGGCGTCCAGCGCCGCTTGCCAGGCCTTGTGCGTCTTGCGGCCCTTTCGGCCGGCCGCGCGCCAGGGCTTCAGCACCTCGTCCGGGATTTCGAACGGCGGGGCGGTCCAGCCCATGGCCTGACGCGCCTCGGCGATCTCCTTGTCGAACAGCGTGTAGCCGTGGCTGTGCGGGTCGCCTTCCTTGGGACCCGCGCCCTTGCTGATCTCGGTCTTGCAGGCGATGAAGCTCGGCTTGTCCTGCTTGGTCGCCCAGGCCAGGGCCCGGCGGATGGCGCCGTGGTCGTGCCCGTCGACGGTCCTGGTGGCCCAGCCGGCGGCCTTGAAGCGCGCGACCTGGTCGCCGGTCTCGGCGATGGTGGCCACGCCGTCGATGGTGGTGTTGTTGTCGTCGAACAGGACGGTCAGCTTGTTCAGCTTGAAGCGGCCGGCCAGGGAGATGGCCTCGTGGCTGATTCCCTCCATTAGGCAGCCGTCGCCGGCGATCACCCAGGTGCGGTGGTCCACCAGCTCATTGCCGAAGCGGGCGTTCAGATGGCGCTCGGCCATGGCCATGCCCACAGCCGTGGCGATGCCTTGGCCTAGCGGCCCTGTGGTGGTCTCCACGCCGGGCGTGTGACCGTATTCGGGATGACCCGGCGTGACCGAACCCCACTGCCGGAACGCCTTGATCTGATCCATCGTCACGGCCTTGAAGCCGGTCAGGTGTAGCAGGGCGTAGAGCAGCATCGAACCATGCCCGGCCGACAGCACGAAGCGGTCGCGGTCGGCCCAACCCGGCGCGGCGGCGTCGTACTTGAGGACCTTGGTCCACAGGACGGTGGCCACGTCGGCCATGCCCATGGGCATGCCCTGGTGGCCGGACTTGGCCTTGTGCACGGCGTCCATCGAAAGAACACGGATGGCGTCGGCCATGACAATCGAGGAGGGGGGCATGAACTCTGAATCTCAGTCGGCTGCGAACGGCAGTCCTAGGCCATGACCACGCTGCGGGGTCAAGCGGTGGGGCCACGCCATGGGACTCGGGGCGCATGCGCCCGCGCCACAATCGATCTGATCTGCATTCGGACGCTTTCAGGGCTAGGCCGGCGCGGTCTATAGAGGAAGCAGGCCCGGCGAAAGCGAAACCGCGGGCGAGGAGGCCGGCCGGATGATGCAGGAGGCGGAAGCAGAAGACGGTCTGGACTCGGCGGTGCGTCGCCTTGAGCGGGCCACCGCGCTTCTGGAAAGCCGTTTGGACAGTTTGGTGCAAACGGTTTCGGCCGCGGCGGGCGGCCTGTTCGACGAGGACCGCTCCAAGCTGGCCGACGAGTTGGACGCCGCGCGCGGACGCGAGCGCGAACTGAAGGCCGCTGGCGAGGACGCGGCGCGCGCGCTCGACCGGGCGATCACCGAGATTCGCCAGGTCATCGGCGGCCCAAGCGGCGGGGAGTCCTGAACCATGGCTCAGGTGACCATTGAAGTGAACGGCAGGCCTTATCTGGTGGGCTGCGAGGATGGGCAGGAGGCCAATCTGCGCGAACTGGCCGCCTTGTTCGACAACCAGGTGCGCCAAGTGTCCGCCGACGTCGGCAATCTGGGCGAAACCCGGCTGTTTCTGATGGGCGCTCTGTTGATGGCCGACGAATTGGCCGACGCCAAGACCAAGCTGGCGCGCGCCCACGCCGAACTGAATCGGATACGGACCAGCCAGGGCGACGCCGAGGGGCGGGCCATCGCCGCCCTGGACGCCGCCGCTCGTCGCATCGAAGCGCTCGCCGAGAAAACCGCCGGCTGAGCCCCGCCGCGCTTGTGGCCGGGCTCGTGCGGACCTAGATTAGGGACGGCGGGTCTTGCTGCGGTTCGCGTCGAAGGCATCACATCCCGGGGACCTTAATCATCCTCATCGGGAGCTGTTCCTTGCCAGGATCGTGGTCCTGGCGACACGGCGCCCACCTGGTAATCCAGGTCCGAGGGGATTGAAACGCCCTCACGGCCCTCGCGGCGCCGCCACCTTTACCTGATCCTCCCCCGCGAGCGGGGGAGGGGAACTGCGAAGCGGTGGAGGGGGCGTGCGGTCGCAGACCATTACTGTCAAGCGCGCCCGACGCTTTCGCAAAGCCTTAACCGGGCCTGAAGCGGCCCTCTGGATTCAGCTAGAAGGCCGAAAGCTTGGCGGCTATCACTTTCGCCGGCGCGCCCCCTCATTCAGCGTCGCCGATAGCTTCCCCGCGAGCGGTGGAGCATGATTAAGCACGACCTGCGTCCCCAGCTCCGCCTCCGCCGGCGCGAGCTTTCCGCGACCCGTACTGACGCCGCCGAGCGGGCCGCCGGGCATCTGCC